>Ga0070709_10000151_pt1 | contig 45531 bp, 39 predicted proteins | sample LARL51metaG_FD_65449 | JGI IMG/M metagenome (GOLD analysis project Ga0070709, IMG submission 65449) | Corn, switchgrass and miscanthus rhizosphere microbial communities from Kellogg Biological Station, Michigan, USA - LAR L5-1 metaG | ecosystem: Host-associated > Plants > Roots > Rhizosphere ... | reverse complement strand
AACCATGAATCGTTACGCATGATCCGCCGATCCGGCGGCGGTTCAAGTCTGCTGGCATCATGTTCGTTGGCGCAGATGGTGCGCTCTTGTAGCGTCGATGCCAACCATGGCCGGATGGCAGATCGGCACGCTCCTCGCGCTGAAAGCGAAACGAAATGGCTTCGAACTCGGTTGCATGCTATAGATCAGTTCGACGCAAAACCGGCTGACCGCCACGACGGATATTCATCAGAGCTCGCTGTAAGTGACATGATCGCTCCAATCAGTGCCGGTCCGGCCCCTCAATTCACCTGGCGCTTTTATGTCACCTGGTGGGCATGGCTCGGCAGCGCTGTCTCAATCGCGTTCGTGCAAACAGTCCCGACAAAACCGGTCATCATATTCCTGGGCATCGTTCTGCTCTATGGTGCACTGTTTCCCATCCGCTTTTACAAGGCCCTTGTGTGGAACTTTGTGCCTTGGGGAATCGTTGCACTAGGCGCGCTCTCCGCCATATGGTCGGCCGTGCCAATGCACTCGGCACGCTCCGCCGCGCAGATCGGGCTGACGACGCTGGTCGCCATCATGTTCGCCCAAGGTCTGCCGGCCTATTCCTACATTGCTGCCTTGATGTATGCCTTTCTGACATCAGTCCTGGCCAGCATTTACTTGCCTGGCGGGATATTCGGCTCAAAGAACAGCCTCGCTCTGGCCATCGCGCTTCTCCTTCTCTCCAGCTGTTGGGTGATGCTTGATAAGCAGCAGCTCAAGGTTTCCCGCATGGTTGCGCTGGCGGCCTTGCTCGGAACGCCGCCCATGCTGTTTGCAGCCGGGTCTCAGGGCGCCTTGCTCAGCGCGGGATTCGCGCTCATATGCTCGTTTGTACCCTTCCTGTTACGCCCTCTTCGATCAGCCACCCGCATACAGTTGATCCTACTCGGCACAGCTATTTTCGTTTTCGTGCTCGCGGTCGCATTCCTGACGCAAGACGATCTCTTTGATGCGGGCCTTGTGTCGATCGGCAAGGATGCGACCCTTACCGGCCGCACCGTTCTATGGTCACATGCGCTCGGGATCATTGCCGATCACCCGGTCGGTGGCATCGGCCTTCAGGCCTTTTGGGTGGAAGGAAACAGGGCCGCCGAACGATTCTGGGCCCTTTTCTTCATCTATAGTCGGACGGGATTTCATTTCCATAATCTTTGGCTGGAAATTGGAGCCGAACTGGGCATTCCAGGCGTGGTCATTGCCGCGTTGACGACACTTACCGTGTTGTTCAACGTCTTTCGATGGGTGTTGAATGATCCGAAGCCCGAAAGTTGCTTCTTTTCGGGGTTTGTGACCCTTGTCTTTTTCCGAACGTTTGGAGAGGCCGAGCTTTACGTTCAGTTCTACCTGGTCCCGATGATTTTTCTCGCCGCTTACTACTATGGTGCCTCAGCTTCGTCGCGGCAGGCGTCCTTGCGAAGTTCCAGCCGCACGGCGCTACATCTGGCCGCCGCGCAGCAGCACGCTTGAGCCGGCCTCCCGAGGCCGAATCGCGATCGCGCCAGGCGCCGTTCTGAGCTGCCTCTCCGTTACCTCAAGGCCGTGCGGCTCGACGGCTCCACATTATGTTCTGCGGACGCTATCCATGTCGTCCGGCGCGGATAGTACCCCGGTCTTCCCCGGCTTTGTCAGCACAATCTCCATGCCGAGGACCAGCAATTCGGAGGCCTTGAGACCACGAAAGTCGGATGCGAGTGGAACGGCGGCCAGTTCACTGGATTCACCCGACCATTCCCGCTTGAACAGCACGGAAAATCCGGCCTCCTTGAAAACGTCGAGATAGAAATTCGAGCGCATCCTGTTCTGATAATGAATATCCGGATTATACATCTTCCACTGACTGGAGGTAAATTGCAGATAATTGTAATTGCTTATGCTGCCGTCCGAATGGGCATAGTGATCGGAGTAATCAATCATGTGAACCATTATGCCGCCCGGTTTCATGACCCGAAAGCACTCCTTCAGGATCGCGGGAATGGTCTTGGCCGGCACATGCTCGAGAACGCTGGTGGTGGTGACGAGATCGAAAGTGTTGTCCGCAACCTGCAGCGAGCGCGCATTCGCTGGCGCAAGATAGGTGATCCCGAAAAGGTCCTGCAGGTCCTGTTCCAGCCGGTCCTGACGTACCTCGCCCTCCGTCCTCCGGACCGCCCCTTTCGGAGGGTTCTTGCCGAGATACTCGATCGCGGCATTGATCGCGTCGCTACGTGCCAGGCGACGAATATCAATCGTCGTTTGTGCCCTGGCGCCGAGGCAATACAGGTTCAGATTCGAAAACAAATCCCAGCCGGCGCCGAATTCGAAGACCGTCGCTGTATCAAGGCTGTGCCCGTATTTTAAAAAATAACTTGCACAAGAAACTTCGTGCCCACCTCCATCGCGCGGCATGTTGCGCACCCTGGGCACGGTCTTCGTGACCTTGCTCTGAAGCAGGTAGTAGAGCTCCGATCCAAGCGGTACGTGGTCGAGAAGCCTGAAACAGGCGGCCTTCACCTTCCAATCCAGGCGAAATGCACGAAACGCCATTTCTTTATCTCTCTTTTTTCAACCGCCAAGATGATTCTGCTATGATAGTCCCACCAGCTTCTTGCTACGGACGAACAGCTGCTCCGCTAGGCAGCCGGTCAGATAAACAGAAGTCGTCCAGCGAACAAAAAACGGCGATAGAAGCGCGCGGACGTTCCTCGCCTTGACGGCTTCAATGACGTTGAGCCATTGAACCTTCGCGTCGATCGCCTCGTAATGTTGCCGGATGAGCTCTCTCTCGCGATCCGTCAGCGATGGTATTTGCTGCAGCTTGCGATTGCTCTCGCGAAAGTTTTCGAGATCCCTCTTCGTATGATTTCCGCTGATCGAACCCGGCCGGATGACCGAAATATAGGTCTTGGAAGGAAGCACCCTGAAGATCGCTCCGGCCGCGATCGCTCTTGCGTATAGCGCGAAATCCTCACCGAGGCGCAGCGCCTCCTCGTAGCGCAGTTGGTGCCGCTCCATAAATGACCGGCGCATGATCGGTTTGAGAAAGCCGAACTCCTTCCTAAGGCGCCCCTTCTGACTGATGTTGCCCGCCACAAAAGTTTCGAGGTCCAGCGTTACGGGACTCTCTATACCAAGAAGAAAATTGCGCGCGGCACTCGGCTGGGCGGCCCTCTCCTGAATGAGTTGAACATGATCGTCGGCGACGAAATCCGCGCCATCGGAAGCATCCAGGAGAATGCGAATTCGGCCGGGCCGAAAATAGTCGTCGGCGTCCAGGATAGATGCCCATTCCGCTTTCGACAATGCCAATCCACGATTTCGGGCTGCTGCCGGACCCGAATTCCTCTTCATTTGTTCAAAACGGATCCGATCGCCGACTTCATTGGCAAGCGAACGCATGATGCGCGGCGTATCATCCGTGGACTGGTCGTCGATGACGATGACGCGATTGACCTCCGGTTCAGACAAGGCGGAGCGAACAGCCGTCTCGATCGTGGCCGACCCATTCCATACCGCTATGATGACGTCTACGAGAGCCGGTTGGTCTGACATTGCCCCTATCTGCCTACGTAATCAGCCTGGCTCGCCAAGCTATTGCAAATTCTGCCGCGTGTATGCTCGGATCCAATCGATGGAATAGGTTGCGGGAAACCTGGTCGATGAATCGGGATCGCCTGGCCAATGACCACCCACGGCAAGATTTACCAGCATATACATCGGCTGATGGAAATCCTGCGGGGTTGGATGGCTCGCGACCTGTATCTCGTCGAAATACCAGTTGACGACGTCCTTGGTCCATTCCAGCGAAAAGGTATGAAAGCCGGCCGAGGTATCCGGCACGTCGATTGTCTGGGTGTCTGCGGAATGCTGACCTCCGACATTGCTGTGCCAGGAACAGTAAAGCTTGTCCGGCTTGTCCCCGAGAATTTCCAGGACATCTATTTCCGGAGGCCAATCACCATTCACCGGCAACAGCCAGAATGCCGGCCACAACCCCTTGCCCGCCGGCATCCTTGCCCGGATCTCGAACAGACCGTAGGTTTGGGAGAACGAGGCCTTGGTGGTGAGTAGTCCGGATGAATAGCTCCGCATCCAGACAAACGGACGAACCTCCTCGGGCAGCTTGTCTGCGACGATCTCGAGCTTGCCATTCACGATCCGAAACGGATCAAGGTTCAGGCTGGAGTTGCCGGTACCGGCGAACAGCCGATCAACATATACTTCGAGCTCGACGTTGTTAACCAGCGTCCTGCTGTGCACCGACAGCGGCCCGCCATATCCGAAATTTGTGCGCCAGGTGCCGCGCCGCCCGCCGACATGGTCGCCATCAAGATCCAGGCTGAGCTCATCGAAATCGTCGACGAATGTCTGAGCAAGCCCCGACCGGTCCAGTTCAATCTGGATTGAGGAGATCACCTCCTCACCGACGCCCGCAATGCGCAGCGTTTGACCACTGCCAAGATCGAGAACGATATCGCCATCGATATGCCTGAGCGTGGCCTGCAGCTGACCTCGGCTCAGTCCACCGAATCCGCTCAGGCGAATCTTTTGTGCTGCCGCCGTATTGAAATGTTTGACGACGACAGCCCCCTCCCCCTTCCTGATCATAAAAACGTGGCCCGGCTCCGCGCTGGAAAGCACCTCCGCACCGACGGTTGCCTTGCAACCGCTCCACGCTCCCGCAATCAGTAGCGTGAGAAGCGCCAGAGACATGAGCATCCGCGGGCACGAAACTCGACAACCAACGCCGATCCAGTGGGCGACGCATCGACCGTTCCATTGAGACATGAAGGACTGACTGTTCTTGTTCATCGCACTACTGCGAGTTGACTTTGCGACTGGGCCCAACGCCCTTTGCATCCAGGGCCGACACCATTGCGCCATAGCTACGCTCGGGGGAGAAATGTCTCGAGATTGCGGCGATTCCCCTGGCTCCCAACTCGGCACGCCGACCGGCATCGCCCAGCAAGTCGGCGACATTCGAGGCAAAACCGAAGTCGCTGTCGTCGACCAGAGTGCATCCGCTCAGGATGTCCGTGACGCCCTGCATGGTCGTTGTCGTTACGGCCATCGCCTTGCCCTTCGACAAGCCTTCAATCAGCTTGATCTTGAGTCCCGACCCTGCCCGTAGCGGTGAGATCACTACGGCAGCGTCGCGGTAAAGAGCGTCAAGCTCCTCGACCACGTTCAGCAGTTTCGTTCGGGGGGGTGCCACGCCCAGAGCATTGCAGACGGTTCCCGCGATGTTGAGCACTGCACTTGGCCGTCGCTCACGAACCAGAGGCCAACAGGCTTCGATGAACCATCGGATACCGTCGACGTTCGGAGCAGCGGAACTTCCGACGAACAGCACGATCTCCGAGTGTCCAGTCTGTGGTTCGCCGACCGGCACCGCTGCGAGAGGAGCAACGAGGATCTCGTGACGCGGCAACTTGCGCTGCAGCACCGCAGCTTCATCCCACTGGATTGCGACGATCGTCTCGGCTCGCGCAAGCATGCGGACCTCGTCCTCCAATGGGAGAGAAACGACCGAATCCGAGGCATACAGTCTGGTGAACTGGGCTGCACGACTTGAAAACAGATCGTGCATCACGACGACGCGCCGGGCATCCGGCCTCAGCGCATAGGGATATGCTTCCGTCAAAAAGCAATAATCAGCGATCTGAATTTCGGCGATTGCAGGGGCTTGTTTCGCGATGAAGATCTGATCCTCGCGCGTCAGTTTCTGCGCCACGGCATATGGTGCAGGACGAAAGAATTGCCGCGAGATGATACCCGCTCGATAAAGAATGAGATCGAGAGCGCCCAACAGACCCCTTATTGCAATGCGCGGATCAAGGCCAATGATGTAGCTTCCGATGCGAACCGTCCCGCGAAATCTGATCGTCTTGAACGACAGCATGTCCTTGGAGAGCTTCAGGACCGGCCATCTTCCCAGAGTCACCGGAGACGGGACCAACAGATGAACGTCGAACCCCCTCGTCACTAGGTAATCGGCGATGTCCAGCAGATAGCGCGAGCTTCCGCTGGTTCGACCGACGATCCGCTGCCGTGTGAAGATGCAGATCTGACGTCGTTCATTCTTCGCCGGCTTCGGACGTGGGAGCAGGCGCGCGACGAACTCCCTGAACGGCAACCGCAACAACAACAGGACCGCAGGATTGCTGGCGGCAATAGAAGCACAGGCTGCAATTTGCCTCGCTTTGATCGCCCGCACGAGCTTCTCGAAAGCAAGGGCCCGGGCTATTGATCTCGCCCGCGAACGGAACAGGCCTGCCCCGATCGCAGGATACTGCTCCGCCCAGCCCTGCTCGACATCGAGAATTGCAGCCAGGGCCGAAGGCTCGAGCCGGTGAGAGAGTGATCCGCTGTGTCGACGATAAAAATAGCCGATCTTGGCGATGGTGCGGAATTTGGCTCCCTCCATCAGAAGGCGGAACACGAAATTGAAATCCTCCGCAATTCTCAATCTCCCGTCGTAACGGACGCCGCATTTGGAGATGAACGACGCGCGAACGATCGGCTTGAGGTAGCCGAGCGCCGGCCCCCTGCCATACGGGTTGTTCAGCTTCAGATAGTCTTCGGCACCAATCCAGCGCTCATTGCTCGCCCAACGCCCCGAGAACAATGTGCGCGGGGGCGCTCGCCGATCGGTGTCGAACAGAAGAAGGTCGTCGGCGACGATATCAGCACCACTCTCCGCGCCAACTTCGACAAGAGACTGAAGGCGATCCGGATGCATGAGGTCGTCACTATCCATGATCGCGATCCACCGGCCTCGCGCGATCTCGATAGCGCGGTTCCTTGCGGCCGCCGGCCCGGCGTTCACCTTGGATTCGATGATGCGAATTCTGGCATCATCCGCCATCAGACTCCTGACGATTTGGACGCTTGAATCAGTGGAAGCATCGTCAGAGACGAGAATTTCAATGTCTCGCAGGCTCTGGTTGGTCAGCGAACGAAGCGCGTCGGCGAGATATTTCTCGCCATTATAGTTTGCAACAATGACGGTGACGTCAATATCCGCGCCCAAGACATCTGTTGCAGACTTCGACATTGAACCATTCCCATCCGACAAAGCGGTCGCTCACGCGCAGCGACTTGTCCGCGAGTGACTACCCAACATGAACTGTAGAACCCGGTAGATGAAGCCAAGCGAAAATCCGAGATGCATAAGCATCGCAGCAATCCCTGCACCGCACGCGCAAATGCTCCTGTTGCGCGCCGCCAGGACAATTCCGTAGGTTAAGCAAACGGCGGCCCAGAACAGGGCAGGAACCGCAAAGACCTGACCGAGCACCGCGAACGCGACGACCGGACCGACCATCACGGGCATCAATTGTCGCAACTTCGGCCTTGCACGATGCTTCAGCGCGTTCATGGCGCGACCGTATCCGAAATTCCAATATTGTCGAAAAAGCGAAAGCGGGCTGCTCCTTGGATAGTACGTGATGTCGGCCCCCGCGCAAAGATATATGCGGAACCCGGCCGAGGTCAGGCGGAAATCAAGCTCGGCGTCCTCGTTATGGGTAAATGCCTCATCATATCCACCGACGGCGCGGAACGCCTTTACCTCCAACAGGGCGTGATGCCCATGATCCACGTATCTGCCCTCGCCGACCAAGCGATGCGCCGACCCGCCATTGCCGAGGCGAGAGTTCTGTGCAGTGGCCGCGGCCTCCTGAAAGCAGCTATTTCCCTTTGCGATCATACTGACAACGACTGAATTGGCGCCCGTCACGGCCTGGGCGGCCAGCAGTTTCCTGCAGAAGCCGGCGGGATAGTCGGAATGTGCATCGACCCGAACGACAAAGCGCGCATCATCTCCATACGCTTCGACAGCCCTGTTCAAGCCGGAGCTCTGTATCCGGTTTCTGTTGTGTAGGATGGCAATACGTCCGTCGGTTCGCGCGCAGGACTCGACGATTGTTAACGTCTGGTCGGTGCTGCCGCCGTCCGCAACGACGATCTTGCGCACAATGCTCGAAGATTCGGCCGTGAACCGGACGAGAATATTCTCGATATGCTCCTCCTCGTTGAGACATGGAATCACGACGATCACGGCATCACGTGATGACGACACCTCCGCCGCGGGCGCGATCGTCATCGTCAAGCTCTCACAGTAGGACTATCGGGCTTTTCCAGCGCCCGGAGCAACTGTTCGCAACTTTCTCTCGTGTCCGCCAATTCACTGGTTGGAACTGCTTCGAGACACTTGAACAACGTCTCATAACGCCGGCCGGTCAACGCGCCCAGGAAACTCTGTAGCGACATCTTGGCATCGCCCCCAAGAATGACTCCGATGTTCTTCCGCCCGAGCCAGGACGCCGTCTCGACGCCCTCGACGGCGATAGGAACCGTCCCAAAAAATGAGCTCTCGTACACTCGGTTCGGAAGTAACCATGATGAATTCAGTCCTTCCTCGAAAAAGTCCACTGCCCAGCTGAAGTGTACGTCGCCATACAACGAGGCCAGTTCATCGAAACGATACGATCCCGTAAACGTGACATGGGGTGACCGGGCCACCAAGGTTTCAAAATCAGGGAATTCTCTGGGCGATGGGCGGCCGGCAATTCTCACCTCAACGGCTCCGCCGGCCTCGCGCGCAACCGAGCTGAGAATTTCGAAACTCCGCCGACATCGTATCATGCCGAACCAGCCCACCCTCCAAGGTGGTCCGTCAACCCGCGCCCGCTCAGCTCTGCGAAGGATGGTCTCATCATCCGTAAGCAAGACCTTGTTCTCCACCAGCCTGATCGGACAATTGAAGCCCCTTGGGCCGAAATATTCGACAATGAAGCGAGGCGAGCTCGTCAGGATCAAATCTACCTCGTGCATGAGCCTGGTCTCCAGCGACCGCAGCATCCGACTTGGCAGGCCATTCCCGAGCAACAGGCGGTGAATGTCTAGACACTCGAAGACCAATGCGGCATTTGGCGCATATCGGCGACGGGCATTCGCGGCGAGGTACAGCATTTCCAGATTTCGTGCGAGCACCAGCTGGCAGCCCTGCAAAAGGCCATCAAGACGCTTCAGTCGCATCCTCGCCGAAGCAACCGAGCCTAATCTTGCGACGAGCGCGCCATCTCTGGTCTCGCCCAGGTCGACGACCTCGCAGCCTTCGATTTGTTTCAGATGTCTTGCGCTTCGCCTGAATCCGATGATCACGAGCTGCGCCGCCGCGGACCTCAGCATCCTCGCGCGCCGATGAACAGCAGGATCAGAAAGATCATGCACCAGGTAGGCGATTTTCAGTTTACCCCTCCTTCTCACGCCGAAGTGACCGTCGCGATTATCAGCAGTAATTTTTACCGCCCGACAAATCAAATCACATAGGTCCAGGAGATGAGACAGTTGGCCTGTTAAGGATAATGCTGGAAGGCATCGCCGAGACTGACGGAGCCCGCGGCTCTCCCGTATCGATTTATCCGTTCGAACAGCCGTGTCCGAAGCGCTGCTTCATTGTCCATCGCAGGTGGCCGCCAACGCCGACGTCAGCGCAGGTTTTGCGGGCATTGTACTACCATTCTACCCCCTGGGGTCCCCATTCCCAGCGTTTCCGAAGGGGCGCGAGCTGCGCTGGCCACCGCAAGATGGCGCAAGCAGGAGCGTTCGGCCGCGGGTCCGTTAACCTCGATCGATTGTTTCGACGCCCGCACTGCTTCGGCCACGGCGGTTGCGCGCAGCTTGACTGCTCGCATCGGGGTCATACGGCTTCGCTTCCGCTCAACGACAGTTACAGGCGTCCACGGCCAGGTCTTGATGAAAGTATCTGTTGTCATAAGCACCAGAAACCGGGCAGCTTCCCTCATTAGATGCCTTCAGTCGATTGAAGTGTCTGCAGGCCGGGCATCACTCAGGGATGCCGAAATCGTGGTCACAGACAACGCATCCGATGATGATACATCGTCCGCGGTGACGAGTTGGGCGGCGGGTGCGTCGGTTCCCGTGCGGCTCGAATACGAACCCCGCCCCGGCATCACGATTGCAAAGAACAGGGGACTTCGTCGTGCCAGCGGCGACATCCTGGTTCTCACCGATGATGATTGTCGCCTGAGAGAGGACTTCTTCGCGAACTTGCTTGCGTTGTACGCGACCAAGCCAGACATGGCGGGGCGGTCGCGTTGAGCTTGGCAATGCCATGGATTTGCCGTTGACCATCAAGACGGATACGATCGGTAAACGATGGCATCTCAGCAATGCCCCCGCCCGCCACGAGAACTTGGGGAATTGTTTCCTAGGCTGCAATCTCTCCATGATACGAGCCGCCTACCAGCGCCTCGGACCATTCGATGAAACTTTTGGAGTTGGTAGGATTTCGGCGGGAGAGGATACCGAGTACATTTTCCGAGCATATGCGGCCGGCTTCACACTGGAGTATGTGCCGGAGCTCGTCGCATTCCACCATCACGGGCGAAGGACTCCAGTCGAGGCGCGCCGCCTCTGGCGAAATTACGTGATCGCGTCCGGTGCTCTCTACGCCAAGTATGTTTTCAAATGTCCATCGCTTTGCCGGCAATTCCAATGGGATCTTAAATGCCTGATCAGAGAGGCTCTGTCCCGGGAGAATCTCTTTCTTCCCGAGTATAGCTTTTCCTACGCCGACAAATTCGGCTGCTATGCATCCGGTGCTGCGTCTTATTTCCGCGCCATGATGGAGAGGCAGCGACAGCAATCGTGACCCGGGCGGGCGGAGAGCGTCGTCCCTCACCGCAGGATTGCGCCGGCGGTGCTGTGGCCGGCACCCGTGGTTTTCAGATGCAACCCTGCGTTCGACATGTGCAGCCCTTCCCTCACGGGCTCGGCGGTTTTTCACCGGCCTCACGGGGCAGAAAAAAGAAATTGTTGAGGTATCCTGCCGGCGAGCGCTGGAGTTCGATCGCCTGGTCCGCCTGTATCGGCGAGAGTTGATGACGCGCGAGAACAAAGGGCTGGTATCCCAGCCGAGACATCCGCTCAAATACCCGTGATATCGCCCCCTGATTGTGCCGCTCCTCGATCTCGATCATCAAGCGCGGGCGATCGCGTTCTATGAGACCCTGCGCGCCTCGCAGAACGGCTTCCTCATGGCCCTCCACGTCGATCTTGATTAGACCCACTTTCGGCAGCTTCATTTGGTCGAGGCGGCGGGACCTCACTTCGACCGATCGGAACGCAGCACCAGCGAGTTCGTTGCTCGGTGCCAGCGTCCCCAGCGCCGCCTCTCCTCCTCCGGCCCCCTCGAGCGGCACTCTCAAGACAACCGTTTCATCCGCGTCGGACAGCGCAACGTTCTCGATCCTGACCTTGGCCGGCAGCATGCCCCTCAAGGACAGCGCACTGGCGGGATTGGCCTCAAAGCCAAGAACCTGTGGCGCAAAACGCGCAAAGTGTCGCGAGTAGAAGCCGAGATGAACGCCCACATCAATGATCAGCGTGTCCGGTGGGATCAAATTCCCGATGTACCTGATCTCCCGCTCGCCGGCGCTGGTGCGAAGATACTGCTGGTATTTCAGCCAATGCCAAAGCGCGGGAAACAAATCGTGAAGCAGTTTCGATAACATCTTCTCTCTAGTCCTTTCGAGCCGCAAAAAGCCCGCATGTCGGTGATTTTCCGCAAGGCACGGCCACCTTCTGGGTCGTCGATGCTGACACACGAGACGTACCCCGGACCGTCCATCGCATCCACCCGGAGAATGCGCCTATACCGACTGCGGCATCTGCGAACCGGACATCGGATCGATTGTAACAATACGAGGATAACACTTATGGGCGCATGGCCGCAAAACATTTGGAATGCTGGATTGCGATTGCCGGCGCAGCCCGGACGTGCTCAAGCTGGAGCTTCAGTATAGATTATTTAGAGCTGCGTGCAGCAATCTTGCACCAAGCGGTGTTGGCAACAGCTATGTTAGCGTTAATTTGAATAGCGGGTGGCCAAAACGTCTGGCTGGCGCTCGGGCGCATGGAATTCCTCACAAAGGTGGTCGACCAACGAGGACGAGCAGACTGGTAGCGATTGATGATTTGTAGCGCGAACGGATTTTTCCACGTCGGCGCTTCGGCCTTCGAGGTGGCGTATCGGGGTTCCGGGGTTGATGCTGCAAGACAATAACGTGAGCTCAGGAACGTAGTCGTCTCTCGCGCTAACGGAGGCGTTTGGTCGGAGCTGAAACTGGACGCATTCGTGAAAAGCCGCGCGCGATCTGTCCTGGGACCGCCATGGGTTTTGATGGCGTCGCGAACGATGCTGAGCGTGCGGCCATCGTCCAATATCTCGCAGGGACCCAAGTAAATCCGATCCGAGTGCTCCACGTTTGCGGCGCCTACCGGAACTGGCTAGATCAGGGCGACCCGCAGCACCTGCTTGCCCTCAGCCGGACACCGCGCGACCGTGCCGCAGATCTAGCCCGGCCTATGCGAGAGCGCCAAAACCTACATGGCCGTATCGATTCCAATAGGTCCGTCGAGTAGCTGAAAGCCACGGACTCGATGAAATATGGCAAGCGAGGCTTAGGGCTCGTGCGTTCGGGTATCACAATTGAGCGCTATTCTCATTATTCCTGATCGGGACAGTTCATTACGCGCCTCGTGCCGGGCGAATACTTGGGGTTGGAAAGACGAGCAATTGAATGCGCTCGTTTAAGCATGTTAGTCTTGTAAGGGTGTTAGTCTTGTTTCTTGCTCGATTAGGGTAAAGCAGTGCATGTCCCTACTTCACAGTGGGAAAGCCCCCGATGCAGCGACTACTCGGTCAACCAATGTCAAGGCGCTGGCACAATCGTGCACCAGCTTCGATAAGATCGTCTGTCCAATCCTGTCGACCAAGATGAGGTCTGCATGGACGATGAACTCGAGCCACTCTGGCCGTCATCGCATCCGTTGGTTGACAACGGACGATCGGTCGGCAACGGAGCGTCTCCGTTCCGGGGCTGCCACAACCAATGCTTCGCCGGTATGTTCGAAATCTCAATTTTCGGAGAAACCATGATGCCAGCATCAAACCGTCAGCCATCACATTCACGAACGCTTTCCCGCTCGGAACGCAGCGCTATCGCCCCCCTTCGCGTCTACGGCGGAACCGGACCTCATCAGGACCGAGATCGGGAAAATGGCAGACCGTACCGCCGCACGGACCAAGCCGCCCGCCGCCTGTTGAAACGTTTACGATAAGATTTGATCATAGGATTGTCGACAGGCTCCTTCATTGCGTTTGAAGCGATCCGCGGCTTCCGGGACGCGGCGAACCGAAGTTGCTTTTTGATGTTAAGCATAATGAAGTTGGTGGGTACGAACTTGCTGGCGAAGCGGCCTGCGACGGAGCACATTGATCAAGACTGTTGGCTGCGTGCTGTGCCATATCCACCATTCCAACAAAATGCATCCCAACCGAACGCATACCCCAAATGATCAGTCGACGAGATCGTGGATATCTGGCACGGATTGCGGACCTGCTGATAAGGCCGCTGCAAAAGCGTCAGGGGCTGCACATCGATCCGGAGCTTGCGCCGTTTCCGGATCCAGACACGTGGTCAGCGGATCAGCGTGATGCCTTCCTCAACGGAAACATGCAACGGCTGCGCGATTGCATCGAGCTCGGAGCTGATTGCAGATCCTCAATCCTGGCCGAGCTTGCGGAGTTTCATTCGGAAAGCGTGGAATCTGCTTATGGAAAGTGCATCAACTGGGAGCAGCTAAGCATTGAGGAGTGGGCTGCCGCGGATCGCTCGACCCCTTCAGGCCTTCAAAACTTCTATGACACGCTGACGTCATGGAAGTACGACCTGGCCTGGTATGCCTATCTGCAGACCACCGGATACGCGTTCCCTCAGGCGGTTGCTCTCTTGAAGTTTCTGGACGCGCAACACCTCACCGGAAAGCTTCTCGATTTTGGTTCCGGGATAGGCCTGAATGCACAGTTTTTTCATCGCAGCTCTTTTGATGTCACGATAGCGGATGTATCGCGCCCTCTCCTGGAATATGCGGCTTGGCGGTTCGAACGGCACAACGATGCAATAACGATCGTCAACCTCAACGAGGCAAAGCTGCCCGATAACGTTTTCGACATCGTCACGGCCTTCGACGTTCTCGTTCATGTCCCTGACTTCGATTCAACCGCGGCCCAACTGCATCGTGCGATCAAGCCGAACGGTTGGTTGTTTGCAAACTTCGATACCCGATCGCCTGATGACGCAAGTGCCTGGCACTTGCACAACAACAAATTTGATCTTGACCGCCGCCTCAAACGTGCGGGTTTCGTTAGGCGGCACGTCATCGGCGGGTTTCTCGGCTGTTACCAGCGCGTTGAACCGGACACGCTGATCCACCGCGTTCGGAACGGTTGGGGCATGCTTGTCGCGCCGATCCTGACCATCGGATCACTCACAAGCCGGATACGGTGGCCTACCCCAGCACGGCTGCGAAAGCTCCTCATCTCGATAACGCGGAGCAAGGCATCCGCCCGCGATCGATAGTCGATCTTTCCGGCCGCCATTCAACCGATATGGTTCACCAAGACTTGCCAATTCGTGACGAATTGGAACGCATTAGGACTAACGAACGATGATCACCATCCCGACCGGATCGTTTAGGATATCCTCGAACGACGTGGTATTAGCATCCAAGTCCCGCTTGGTCCGTGCCGAGGTGAAATGCGGGAAAACCGCCGGATCAACGCTATGAGAGCTGCCTCGGCAACTGGGATTAGATTGCGTCGACGCGTTGCGAGAATACGAATGTATTGCGAGCGTCAGGCACTTGCTTTGCTTGGGACTCGGCGCCCGAGGCCGTCCGGACGGCTGTTGTGTTATCACTCCGTAGGCCAGCCCGACCTTGGCGTGAACGATTGCTCGCCAAGTCGATTTCGCCGTCACATCGAATTTGCACTCCGGCAGGGATATCGATTTGTACCGGCCGCTCAGATTGCACGCGGACAGGGCGGGCCTCGCGATCTTTCGATTACCTTCGATGACGGATGGCAGAGCACGCTGACCACGGCGGCTCCGATTCTCCGAGAGTACGAAATTCCGTGGACCTTGTTCGTCGCGACCGGCCTCGTGGAGGCGTCATCGGAATGGCATCGATCACGCATGCTGGGATGGGAGGAGATTGGCGAGCTTTCGCGAATGGGTGTCGAAATCGGCAGCCATTCGGTTTCGCATCCCGACTTCGGGCGGATCGATGAGCAGACAGCGATCGACGAGCTCAGTGCCTCGAAAGCGATCATCAAATCGCGGCTGGGTCTCTCGGTCGATTGCTTTGCAATCCCATTTGGCCAATCCGGGAACTGGACGTCGTTCGCACATGATGCGGCACATCAGACCGGTTATGAGTTGATCTATGCCCAAGCCGAAAATACCCGGCCGCCGGGCACCATTCCGCGGACATTTGTCACCTGGATGGATAACGACAAAATTTTCGAGGCGCTTCTCGGCGGCGCGTTCGATGATTGGGAAGAGTGGCAGTAGGATGGACAGCGAAATCAAACTGGTCTCCGTTGTCGTCCCGACGAACGACCGACCCAGCCTGCTACGTGAAGCTCTGCAGAGCATTCGGGCTCTGCAGGACGATGATCTTTCCTTTGAAATCATCGTTGGGGACAATGGAACGTCAGCGGAGACGCGCGGGATCGCAGAAGCGTTCAACGCGCTATATTTTCATACGTCCAGGCAAGGGGCCGCTGCGGCCCGCAATATCGCGATGCGTGCCGCCACTGGGGAATATATCGCATTTCTGGATGACGACGACCTATGGACTTCAAATCACATCCGCGGGCATCTGGCGCTATTTGCCAGCACCCCCGAGCTGGAAATAGTCGTCGGTCAGATCATCAACACCGATGCGCAACGACGGCCGATCTATGGCCCGTGGCCACCGCGACTGCCCGAGGGAGGAGAGCTCCTGAAATTGATGTTGAGCGGGTATTTTCCGCAGATCGGCGCGACCGTCGTCAGGGCTGGCGTACGCGAAACAATCGGCTATTTCGACGAGAAGCTTATCGGCGGTCAGGACTGGGACTGGCAACTGAGAGTGGCGCGCGCTCATGGCGTGCGATTCGTCGCGCAGCCTTGTGTGCTGTTTCGGCAAAGGGCTGTCGGAGCTTATGACGAGCTTCAGATCAAGCGCGTACCGTTTGCGAGGCGAATCTTCTTCAGACACGCGATTCCGGAATGGCGGCTCTGGAGCTCGCCGATTGATTTCGTAAGATCCTATTTTGGGGTCATGGAGCACTTTCTGGAGTACTTCGCCAATACGGCACTGGCCCGCGCGCAAGGCGGCCAACGGGCCGCTGCACTTAAGGCGATCTGGCATGCTTTCGTCGTGTTCCCCACGCGCGCGGTACGATTTTTGTTTTCCAAGACTCCGTTAAGAAAAGCACTTGTGATTGTCCTCTTGGGCAGCGACCCGACAAGCCACTTACACGATACTCCGAATGACTAGTCAGCGAGAGCGCAATCGCCGGGCATTGAACACCGACCATCTCGACGAGAATCTCGGTCATCGGGCGGTCCATGGCGGCATCGTCGCGATCCTTGCTCAACCGATACGCATGTTGATTCAGTTCGCGGCCACGGCAATCCTGGCTCGCTTGCTCGTGCCGGAAGATTTCGGTCTCGTGGCCATGGCTACTGCAGTGACCAGCTTCGTTGGTATTTTCTCCGAACTCGGGTTGACGTCAGCGACAGTCCAACGTTCCCAGATTGATCAGGAAACGGTCAGTGGCTTGTTTTTCATCACTCTTGGAATCGGTTGTCTCCTGGTCCCTGTGGTCTGCGGCCTGGCACCACTGGCGGCCTGGTTCTTCGGAGATCCACGGGTCACGGGCCTGATCATCGCGCTGTCAGCCACCTTTCCGCTTGCGGCACTCGGCTCACAACACACGGCATTGCTGATGCGCTCGATGCGCTGGATGGCGCTGCAAGTTGCGGGACTATTGGGACACCTCGCAGGTGCGCTCGCCGGAATTCTCGCGGCCTGGAAAACTGACCTCGGCTACTGGTCGCTCGTAATCACGCCGCTCGTCGCGAATGTTGTCACGCTTCTGGCGCTTTGGACGAGTTCTCCCTGGCGGCCAAGCTTGGTCAGTGACTGGCGCGGTGCCCGGAGCACTCTCCACTTCGGAGCCTATTTGACCGGCTTTGGCGTCGTGAACTTTTTTCACCGCCAATTGGACAACATCATCATCGGCGCGCATTTTGGCGCGTCGGAACTCGGATACTATACCCGCGGCTATCAATTGATGTTGCTGCCGCTGAACCTTTTCAACGGCCCTCTAAGCTCGGCGATCGAACCTGCGCTGAGCCGCCTGCAGAATGAGCCTGCGCGCTGGCGCCAGGCCTTTCTGGATTCGTTGGGGCTCGTGACGTTCCTGGGTGCGGGTGTCGCTGCCTGCCTGATCGGCGTATCCGGTCCTCTGATCACGATACTCTACGGTCCGGGATGGGAGAAATCCGTGACGATCTTCCAATGGCTTGCGGCCTCGCTCTTTGCCGGCGTCCCCATGAATGTCACGGGATGGATTTACATATCGTTGGGCCGGACCCGGCAGATGTTTATCTGGAGTCTTCTCTTCGTGCCCGTCGTCGGCATCGGATTCCTTGTTGCCATACCATACGGACCAGTCGGGATAGCCGCCGCCTACGCCTTGATCATGAACATCTCGCTCGTTCCATGTTTGGCATTTGCGACAAGGGGAACGCCGGTCAGCCTGACCGACACGCTCAAAGTCGTTTTGCCCATGGCGGGTTCGGGAGCAGTCGCTGCAATCGCCGGCATGTTCTTTTCGTGGCCTGATAGACACATGCTTGTTCAGCTGACTCTCGGCGCGACGACGTCGGGACTGGCTTATTTCATCCTGGCGGGCGGGCTCATAGCAAAAGCAGATGTTTACTTGGCGCTACGCAATCGCGTCGTAACGCTGTCGAGCGACATCTTTGACAAACTCAGAGAGAGGATCGGCTCCCACTCAGCAAGCTGAACCTTCGCGGGCGGACGACATGATTTCGCCCCGGCAGATGGATCGATTGATCGATCACGCCGCAGCAGGGTCTTTTGCGAGCGTGAGCGCCAAGGGGCCAGCAGAAGCACGTTCTAAGTGGCTTGGACCCAACATTCGCTAAGAGAACTCGCCGGGGTCCTGTAGCGAGCGTCAGATTAGTCACGCTCGCTTCGACCTGTCACGGCTTGAATCTTCGCTTTATCCATTCGGGTATGAGAAGCCGAACGCTTGTGGGTATGCCGCGGATATCTCCTCGTTTTCGCATTGCTCTCCAATGGGCAATCCGCTGCCGAAACGGCAGCGCACCCATGTATACCATCTCGATCTCCGCACCCGGATACTTCGATCCGACGATATCCTCATGCACGCTGTCCGGCGGGCCGAGATTGGGACATTCGATGTCTTCGCCGGTCGCATTCCACTCACCTGTGCGCATCGGAAGGTCCATCGCATGCCTGAAGGCCGCCTCCAGATGAGGGTGCCATCCCGCTGGCTCGTGAAACTCCCCCATGGCTCGACGCACGGCCTCGCCCTTTTGTTCTCTAAATTCGGGGTCGACGACCAGGCGTGCAAGCAGTGCGTCATACTCCTCGGATGTCCTTGCAACCAGCGAAGTGCCAGCCAAGCCGACATGGTTGATGCCAAAAATCCTGGCTTCGTCCGGCAACGTGAAGATCGTCACAACAGGAAGGCCAAATCCTCCGGCTTCCATCATGGATGTCGAGGAGACGAACGGGTATGAGTCCACATAGATATCGGCGGCCTCGAAGTATCGCTGGGTATCAGACTGCTCCGGCAAGCCAGTTATCCGGCCATTGACCTGCGCCTTGGCTCGTTGCCAGTCCTCAGGCTCCCCCGAACCGATAACGATCAACTGGGCCTGCGGATGCTTAGCGAGCAGCTTGACGTGCCTGTCGGCGAAACTCACGCCGTCCAGCGAGCGATACTTGGGCCGCCGAGCAACGGACAGCAGCAAGACTGTATCGGGATCCAGGCCCAGGCTTGCCTTGGCCTCGCGCAGCGTATGGCGCCTGACCGTCGCATCGACAATCGTCGGCAGCAGGAAATTCCGCCGCGGCTCAATCCCGCGACGGAAGATCGAAATGTCGGTGGCCGCATCACGCAGGTTGAACACCATGTGCGAAATGCTGGGCCCCAGCCAGAACAAATGATCGGCGTGGTTCAGGAACAGCACCGGCGGCAATCCGGCCGGGTCCGCAAAGGCCAAAATCGGGATGACGTCTTCGCAATGAATGTGAAGAATGATGACGTCATGCTCGCAGGCAATCCGCCGAAGCGCACGAACCCAATCAAATCGGCTGCCAGCCATTTGATTGAGCCTGATGATCCGACCGCCACTCCGCCGCACGGCCTCGGTCAGAGGCTCGGGAATTTTGCCACGATGCTGCGTGAGAACGAGCGAATTGACGCGCTCGGCGTCCGCATCCATCCAGCGGCCGATCATCCGCGTGAGACCACCTACGGCTGCGACCTCCGAACCTACGTGGAGCACCCGCTTGTACGAGGGTGCACGTTCGAAAGTCCCGGTCGTCTCGCTCGATACGATTCGACGACCCAGCGCGTTTAGTATTCGTTCCAGCCGCGGACTGGCAAAAATTCCGCAGTGTGTGTGCGTTGCAATCGTCGAAGCGGTGGCGACATAGAACGCGGCCATCTCGGCCTCACCGTTCGCGTAGGCCTTTTCGGCCCGTCGAACCTCCGTCTCAAATCGGGCGAAGTTCGCAAGAACTCTTGTCGCCGACTTGGATGCTTCCAAGCTCAACCCGCCCCCCTCGCTTCCCCGGCTATCAAACCTTACGCAGCAATGTCACGGTGCGATCGTTGCACCCTATCCATTAAAAATACATTGTAGCACGCTCGTCTACCCGGCTCATTATTGTTAATTTGAGAAGTTTGTTGCGTGGCTGCTGAGGCGGGATAAAATAGGTCAGCCAATTTGCCCTTTCTCCTGGCCAGCGAAAGGCGAGACGACCAAGCCAAAACCCACGATGCCACGGACTGGACCCTCCAGCCCGCCTGACGTATGTGGTAGCGAAGAAACGATTTTGAGTTCATCATGATTCCGTTCGTCGACTTGAAGGCTCAGTATCAGGCTCTAAAGCCGGAGATAGACGCTGCGGTGCAGACCGTCTTCGATACGTCCCAGTTCACGCTGGGGGCGGAGGTCGCCGAATTCGAGAAGGAGTTCGCTGCATATTCAGGAAGTGACTATGGGGTCGGCGTCAACACTGGCACGAGTGCACTCCATCTCGCGCTCTTGTCAGCTGGGGTCGGCCCCGGTGACGAGGTCATAACGGTGCCTTTCACGTTCGTTGCAACCGTTGCTGCGATCCACTACACTGGCGCCAGGACAGTATTTGCCGATATAGACCCGACGACCTATTGTCTCGATCCTGCGCTGATCGAAGCTGCCATCACTCCGCGCACGAAGGCGATCATTCCGGTCCATCTCTATGGTCATCCGGCCGATATGGACCCGATCCTGGCGGTCGCGCGCAAGCACAACCTCGTGGTCATCGAGGATGCTTGTCAGGCGCATGGTGCCGAATACAGGGGGCGTCGCGCCGGAAGCATGGGCGATGTCGGCTGCTTTAGCTTCTACCCAGGAAAGAACCTTGGCGCCTACGGCGAAGGCGGCATGGCGGTCACCGGTAATACGGAGTTTCTGCGCACCCTGCGCATGCTCAGGGACTGGGGCGCCGAAAAGAAGTACGAGCACGTCCTGAAAGGATACAATTATCGCTTGGAGGGGATGCAGGGAGCCATCCTTCGGGTCAAGCTACGATATCTCGAAGCTTGGACGGAAGCCCGCCGCAGGGCCGCGGAGCATTATGCGCAATTGCTTGAGGGAACAGGCATCCCTTTGCCGACGGAAGCTGCATACGCCCGCCACGTCTACCATATCTATGCGATCAGAACGACCAAGCGCGAGGCCTTGCAGGCAGCTCTTCTCGGCAAGGGAATACAGACCGGAATCCACTATCCGCATCCAGTCCACCTCCTGCCCGCCTACTCCGATCTCGGATACAAGCGCGGTCAGTTCCCTCATTCCGAGAAGGCGACAGCCGAGGTTCTGTCCCTTCCCATGTATCCGGAGCTGACACCAGCTTCGCAAGCAACGGTCGCAGCCGCGCTGATCGAGCATTACCGCGACTAGAAGCCGCTCCGTTACCCCCAGTACACCAATCTCATGCTTTCATTCCAAGGATTGCCATCATGCAAATCGACGGCTCCCGAATTCTCGTGACCGGCGGATGTGGTCTCATCGGTTCGACGACCATAGACCAGCTTCTACGCGACCATAAGCCCGAAAAGATCGTCGTCCTGGATAACCTGAGCCGAGGTACGACGCGAAACATTACAGAAGCGCTGAAGGATCCACGCGTAGAGCTTGTCGAGGGAGATATCCGCGACGTTCCGACCATTCGTCGGGTGACCAAAGACATGGATGCCGTCATCCACATGGCGACCTTGAGAATAACCGCCTGCGCGGCCGAACCACGCGAGGCGATGACCGTCATGTGTGACGGCACCTTCAACGTCGTGGAGGCAGCCCAAGCGGCAGACGTCAAGAAGGTCGTCACGGCATCGACAGCCTCAATCTACGGACTTGCCGACGTTTTTCCGACGCGCGAAGACCATCATCCCTACAACAACCGTACCTGGTACGGCGCCTCCAAGATCATGCTGGAGGGCCTCCTTCGCTCGTTCAACGACATGTACGGGCTGCCATATGTCGTGCTTCGCTACTTCAACGTCTACGGCCCGCGGATGGACACCCACGGCAAATATACCGAAGTGTTGATCCGCTGGATGGATCGAATCGCCAGAGGCGAGCCGCCGCTGATCCTGGGTGACGGCTCGGCAAGCATGGATTTCGTGTATATCGAGGACGTGGCACGCGCCAACGTCCTTGCACTGCAAAGCGACCTCTCCGATGAGGTCTTCAATGTGGCCAGCGGCACCGAGACAAGCCTGAACGAACTTGCCGCGACCTTGCTGAGCGTCATGAAATCGGACCTGAAGCCGGAATACGGGCCGGAGCGAAAGGTCAACCCGGTCTCGCGACGCCTTGCTGACACGTCGAAAGCAGAAACGCAGCTCGGATTTCGAGCGTCGGTCGATCTCCGCGAAGGGCTGGAACGCCTCGTGGCATGGTGGCACGAGAACCGCGAATTGATAAACTAGGAGGCGCGCGCGGCTCGCGCATTGCTCCGGCATCAGAGGGTCCAGGCATGATACCGATCATTAAGCCCGTCATGGATGAACGCGAAGCCGACGCTGCCCGTCGCGTCATCCTGAGTGGTTGGACCACACAAGGACCAGAAGTAGCAGCTTTCGAACGCGAGTTTGCAGAGTTCGTCGGTGCCAGCCACGCGGTGGCCGTGTCGAACTGCACCACGGCTCTCCACCTTGCGCTCCTGGCGGCCGGAGTTTCGCCGGGCGACGAGGTCATCACGGTCAGTCATTCCTACATCGCGACGGCAAACTCGATTGCCTATTGTGGTGCAATTCCGATTTTCGTCGACATCGAGCCGGAGACATACAATATCGATGTGAGCAAGATCGAAGCGGCGATCACGCCCAAGAGCCGCGCCATCCTTTGTGTTCACCAGATGGGGATGCCCTGCGACCTTACCGGGCTCATCGAGATCGCACGCCGCCATGGCCTCCCTGTCATCGAAGATGCCGCCTGTGCGATCGGCAGCGAAATCGAGTGGGACGGGCGATTCGAAAGGATCGGGCGGCCGCGTGGAGACGTCGCGTGCTTCTCGTTCCATCCCCGGAAGGTCATGAGCACCGGCGACGGAGGCATGCTGACTACGTCCAGCACCGAGTTGGCGGCCAGGTTCCGCCTGCTTCGGCAGCACGGGATGAGCGTTCCCGACACCGTGCGGCATGGTTCTCCGAAGGTCATCTTCGAAGCGCATTCCGTCCTTGGGTATAACTACAGAATGACGGACATCCAGGCCGCCGTGGGCAGGGAACAGCTCAAGCGTCTGCCGCAGATTCTCCAGGCAAGGCGCGATCGGGCGGCACGTTATCTGAAGCTGCTGGCAACGATTCAAGGAATCGGCCTGCCGGTCGAGCCCATCTTCGCTCGAAGCAACTGGCAAAGCTTCTGCATCCGCCTACCCGATCACTCCGATCAGCGTCAGGTGATGCAGGCAATGCTCGACAGGGAGATCTCGACACGCCGCGGCATCATGTGCGCCCACCGTGAAAAGGTCTATTCGGGCATGCAGCGGCATCCGCTGAGCCAGTCCGAGGCCGCGCAAGACCGTTGCATCATCCTGCCCCTCTACCCGCAAATGACTGACGCGGACCAGGATCTCGTCATCGATGCGCTCACCGAGGCTTTCGGCCACTAGTGGCGCATCGATGTATTGCTATGGCGGCTGACGCCGCCAGTTCTATTTCCGCCTGCGAAGGTGAATTGTCTCGCCCCTGCCCCCCATGGAACTTGAGGCCGCTTCGATCAGTTCGACGATCCTGAGACCGAGCTTCCCATCGGTGACAGGTGTTTTGCCAGACGCGACGCAGTCGACAAAGTGTTCGGCGGCCACGCGCAGCGCTTCGCTGCCATCGAGCTTCGGAGCCCACATGTCCCCCGTGCGATAGCCAACGCGCATTTCATGTATCTGCTTCGGATCATCGGTGAAGCTCACCCCCTTGTCGTAGATCTTTAGTTTTTCGCTAGGCTCCAGGTCGTCGTAAGTGATCATTCTCTTGCTACCGCCGAGGAGCACCTGCCGCACCTTCACGGGCGCAAGCCAACTGACATTGGTATGGGCTATGGCGCCGGAATCATAGAACAGCGTGATGTAGGCGAGGTTCTCCGGCGTTCCCGGGAAATGGTTGATGCCGCTCGCAGTAACGGCGGTGGGATGCTCGCCGAGCAAATAGTCGAGAATCGAAAAATCGTGGACTGCGAGATCCGCGATCACGTTGACGTCTCGCTGGAACAAGCCGAGATTGACGCGAGTCGAGTCGTAATAGAGTATCTTGCCGAGATCGCCGCTTTTCACCAGTTCGCCCATCTTGCGCACGGCGCCCGTGTAAATGAAGGTGTGATCGACAAAAAGCGTCAGCGAACGTTTTTGCGCCTCCTCGACCAGCATTTCAGCCTGGTGGCTCGTCTCGGCCATCGGTTTTTCGAGCCATAGATGCTTGCCCGATTTCAGGGTTGCCATGCCCAGTTCAAAATGTGTCGCAACCGGCGTCGCGATCGCCACCGCATCTATGCTCTTGTCTGTGATGATGTCCTCGAAATGCGCAGTTGTCTTGATCGAGGGATAGCGGCGCGAAACGATCTCGAGCTGGGTGGGCCTCAAATCGGCAAGCGCCGTCACGTTGACGTTGGGCAATTCCGCGAAATTCCTTAGAAGATTTGGCCCCCAATAGCCGTAGCCGATTATACCGAGGTTAATCATTGCGGTATCCTCATGTTCATGGCCGCGCCATATTCCTTAAATGAGCAATCCGAAGACTAGCCATTGGCGCCGGCGGAGTCTGCCTTCTTGCGCGTGTCGCCGATCACACGGGCGGGCACCCCGGCGACCACGGCGTAATTGGGAACGTCCTTCGTCACGACGGAACCGGCTGCAATCAACGCACCTTCTCCGATGGTCAGGCCACAGAGGATAGTCGCGTTCGATCCGATAGAGGCCTGGCGCTTGACGAGCGTCTTCTCAAGTACCCAGTCTGCCTCCGTCTGCGGTGTGCCATCCATGTTGGTGGCGCGAGGCAAACGGTCGTTTGTAAACATGACGCCGTGACCGACGAAAACTTCGTCCTCAATCGTTACGCCCTCGCACACGAAGCTGTGCGATGAGATTTTACACCTTGAGCCGATTGTGGCGTTTTTCTGAATCTCAACGAACGAGCCGATCCGGCTGTCCTCGCCAATCGTGCATCCATACAGGTTTACCTGGCTTTCGTGATAGATTTGCACGTTGTTGCCGAGGCGTACTGTACTTGCAATTGGCATGGTATCTTCTCCTCAGAGGTCCGAAGGCGGCAGTCATCGTGCTCACCTGCACGGCCGCAGCCCGCTCCAGCTAGCGATAGCTCAGTTCGCATGATCGCCAATGACATATTACAAACGTCCTTAAGGGCATATCAGATTGCGGCCGCTGGCGCGCGCGCCATCATGCAGCCAGACACTGCGCGGCCCTCTCCGCAAAGCCGCGCCAGCGAGGCGCACCCCTGCTACCGCGACCGGCCTTACACCTCTTCCGCTCAAGAGGTCGCCTTTCGAAGCCAGAATTTGCGGCGGAGCAGACGCATGGCAGGCAACTCAAAATGCCGAAAGGACATGACTGCAACAAGACAGCTGAGCGCGAGGACCAGGACAACGTTCACCACAGGATGAATATGTGGAAGGCGTTCGGAGCCCCTCACGACGAATCCATGCAGAAGGTAAAGCGAATACGAGGCATCGCCGAGCGCGATCAGGTAGCCCAGACGCGGCCAATGACCAGCCCTTTCCAAAGCCAATGCCCCGGACACGAGAGCACAGCAGGGCAGACCCAGCCAGATCAATCTAGGAAACCCGTCGCCCGGGTCCACGTGAAAAAAGCCGATCAAGGCAAGGACACCCGCGCCCACCACCATCTGCCCGATCCCAAGCCAAAGTCCCCGCAGCCAGGGCACGGCGCTCAACGCCATTCCCGCAGAAAACTCGAGCAGGATCGGATCAGTGTAGGTGCGCCCAAGAGGTCCGTCGAATTGAACGATGAAACCCAAGATCACCAGCAACAAGATGACCATCGACGAAAACAAGCGAGGCAGTCCGAGGGCGAGACCTGCCGCGAACAGGAAGTAGAAGAACATCTCATAGTTCAGCGTCCAGCCAGCGACAACCAGCGGCCAAATATGGCCACTCTCGTCGAAGTAGGGAACGAACAGCATGGACTTCGACAGCGTGGAGAGGTCAAACGTGAAATTGCGAAAGGCGCCCGGGACCAGAGACACCAAGCACATTCCCAGGGTGACCAGCCAGTAGAGCGGGACGATTCGGATCAACCGCATAACGAGGAAATCGGCCGGTCGTTGCCTGATCCCGACCGTCCCCATGATGAATCCCGAAATAGCGAAGAAAATATCGACCCCCGCGTATCCCCAATTAAGGACTTTGGTGTGGAACAATAAGACCAGTGTCGCAGCCACGGCCCGCAAGACCTGGATCGACTCCAGTGTTCGTACCGGCACCTCTCCCGCGCTCGTCGCGGTCGCACTAACCGTTCCGCCCACCGACTTGACTGATTGCAAAAGCATAACTCACCAATCGAGACAGCGGTTTCCCGTCGCGAAGCGTTTGTGAACCGCCTGGGGTATCGAGACGGTCGCCGGCTCAGACGGTAAACCTACATCATACCTCAAATTATCCAAGCGACGGGTCCGCGTCAGCTTCATGGCTTAGGGGTTCGGCAGGTCGTTCGCCGTGCCGTTTGCGTTTCGGACGCTCAATTGCCAGCGGAAGCTTCTCCTTTGGTAAACGGAGGCGGTCCCCTAGGCTTTTCGACACGTATCAAACCCAGAGCGGCAAGCGCAGCCCAAAACAAATGCCGCAGGTCCGTCGGAACTGCCGGTTCACCGGCGCCTGTCGGCGCGGCTCACGCAGAGCAGCAGTTCGCGATTGAGGTTCCTAAACCATACGTGACTTCACCATATGTAGCTCGTCGCGCTCGTCTTTCCGGACCCGTCAAACTCAAAGGACGAGGGAGCCGGAAGGGCGCGTTCGAGCCTTAGATCGGATATTAACCTTTAACCAAGAGCGAGCAGCAAAATACGTGGCGAGCCCCGTTCCCGCCGATGGCAGCTACCTTCTGAAAGCCGGCGCCCGTTGCGGCCGATAAATTCTTGATCTAGAAATGGGCCGGTGTTGCCGATCCGAGCGGAAGTGCGGATGATCGAGTGCTGCGGCTAGTCCCTGCGATCGCCTTGACGGGCTCCTTGCCATTAGGCCACAGCGAACTCTGTTTCAGATTGGTCGCAGTGCGGCGAAATCCCGAAATTCAGCAGTAATCAGATGGCTCTCGCTTCAAGGAATGCTGGATGAACGCGGCCGAGAAATTTCGGTCTCATAAGCTCGTAACCGATGGAGATCCGGAGTCCTGGAAATTCTGCTGGCTCCATTTGCGCGGCTTTCTGGTCCGCCAATGGCGTCTCATCGCGATCATCGCATTTCTGGCAGTTGTCGCGGGCCTGATGGACCTTGGCATGACGCCGTCTCGATATACGGCGCAAGCGGATCTACTCGTCGACAACAAGAAAGTCGGTTGGACACGGTCGGAATTGACGGCTGAGGAGGCCATGGTCGACGACTCCTCATTCGAAACCGAGATCGAGACCACTATGTCAGAAAAGATTGCGACTCTCGTCGCGAGACGGCTGCATTTGGATGACGATCCGGAATTCACGGCGATCGAGAGCGGCCTCTTGGACCGCGTGCTTGCGCTGATCAAATTCGATTCGGGACCTGGATCCGATACAACAGGCGCCGAAAAAATGCGCAGGGCTCTCGCTACGCTTAGAAGCAATTTGCTGGTTATGCGATCGGGGCGTAGTTACGTGGAGATGATTTCTTATACGTCGCTCGACAGTGCAAAGGCGGCGACGATCGCCAATGCCCTTGCGTCCGCCTACATCGAGGATCAGGTGCAGGCCAAATTCGAAACCACCCACCGGGCGACTATTTGGCTTGAGCAGCGCATGGAAGAGCTGCGGCAGCAGGCGAGCGATGCCTACAAGGCAGTTCAAGAATTCAAGTCTCAGAACAATGTGATCGTCGGCTCCGATGACAGGCTTGTGAGCGAAATCGAACTCGACAAGCTGAGCGAGACCTTGGCGAGAACGCGCGCGGCTACCAGCCAGGCTAGTGCACGGCTCGAGCGGATCGAACGCGTTCTTGAGCAGCGCACCAGTCAGGCGGGGCTCGACATACCCGACCCGGTCGTTACGGACGCGCTCAACAGTTCCATCATTGCCACTCTTCGGCAGCAGTACCTCGAGGACCAGGCCAAAGAGTCGGAATGGAGCCGTCGCTACGGCTCCGATCACCTGGCTGCGCGGAAACTTCGTGCCGAAATGGCGGCCCTGCAGCGCGCGATCTGGGACGAAATCTCGCGAATTTCCGAGGGAGCCAAGAGTGCCCTTCAGATCTCCAAGGGTCAGGAAGAAGCAATCGAAAAGCAGATCATTGATGTCTTTCAGGCATCGGCCACGATCCGGCAGCAGCAGGTCAAGCTGCGTGAACTGCGAACTGCCGCGGACACATATCGCAAAATCTATGAAACATTTCTCACCCGATTTGCGCAGGTCGTGCAGCAACAATCGTTTCCTTCGACCTCCGCCCAGGTCCTGAGGTGGGCAACGCCAGGTTGGCAGACCTCGCCCAAAACGAACCAAACGCTGGCGCTGGCTGCGATCTACGGCCTTGGCTTCGGCTTCATGGCCGCGTTCGCGCGCGAGCGATTGAATCGGCAGATCCGTACCCGAAGGGAACTGGAGCAGCTGACGGGAAAGCGGTGTCTGACCATCCTGCCGGCTTTGACCAAACGCCGCTTATTCAAGCGAGGAAAGGAAGAAAACGCTTTGGCCTTTCGACAGATCAGCGAGGCAGCACCGTTCTCGACCACGGCCGAGGCGTTGCGCTTCGTAAAGGTCGCGATTGATCTGCATGGAGGCAATGTCATTGGCATTATTTCTGCCCTTCCCGGTGAGGGAAAGACCACGGTCGCGGCGGGGCTTGCCGCCTTTCTCGCGACGAATGGGAATCGCACACTTCTGATTGACGGGGATTTGCGGAATCCATCGGCGAGCAGAATGGTCGGCCACAGCAACAAGCGGGGGCTGTTCAACATCGCTGCCGATCATCAATCCGCTGACGAACTGATCATTTCAGAGGCGGCGTATAAGTTTGACTTCCTTCCCGCTTCGGCGCGTACCAGGTCTGCCAAGACTCAAGACCTGCTGAATTCCCCGGCAGTCGCGCGGATGCTGGAGACGACGAGAAGCCGGTATGATTACGTGATTGTCGACCTGCCTCCGATCTTGCCTGTTGTCGACGTGAAGGCTGCGGCCCATCTGTTCGACGGCTTCGTCTTGATCGTCGAATGGGGCGCGACGTCAACCGAGGAAATTGTCAGGGCCTTGGCGGCCTCCTCTGTCGTTTCAGAACGATTGATCGGATCGGTTCTCAACAAGGCAGACGCGGCCGCCATCGCGGCATCGTGATCGGGTAACGCAATTGGGATGAGCGGGTGAGGACCCGCCCTTGCCGTGTCCGCTCTCCCGTCACGCCGGCCTTCCCCGGATTGACAAAATCAGCTCATCCACCAGGACCCCAATCAGTTTGGTCGTCTCGGCGAAATCCGCCACGTCCAGATCGTGGACATTCCAATACGTCACACGCTCCTCCCAGGCGCCTAACTTCCTGATCAGCGGACGATGTTCGCTCTCCTTCATCGCGATCACGAGGTCGGCCCGCTTGAGATCCTGGACAGTGCAGGCGATCGGAAAACGAATGGGAGGCGCAAGGACTATGTCCATGTCCGCCAGGGCTCTTACGGTGAACTCAGAAATGGGTCCCACATTTTCCGCGCCGCGCTCTATTGCCAGGGCGCGGGACGATGCTCGCCACCCTGGCGCTACACATCCGGCTCGTCGATTGAATAATTCTTCCGCGAAACGGCTTCGGTAGTAATTGCCGGTGCACAAAAACAGGATTCGTTTGTATTGCCGGTTTTGCATGGCTCAAGGTTCAATACCAGGTCCGACCTAAAAAGGGGTGCCCGCTCTCTGCGCGCTTACGAACTGCGGAACGGGTCTGCTGTCCGAACGATCCGCCTTGAGCCTCCGGTTCACGTCAAGTGTTACCCGTGTCGATGACCGAAAGGGCCGATCCTTCCATCATGAGACAGGTCAACCGACCTGTCGCAAAGGCGCCGGTATCAATGTTGATCCGGTTCGGCGCGACCTGAACCCTGCTGCCGGGAGTATGCCCGTGGATGATGATCTTGCCGAAATCCTCATTGGACGACAGGAATTCATCCCGGATCCAGAGCAGGTCGCTCTCCTTCTGGCGCGACAATTCGATCTTGGGCCTAACGCCTGCATGGGCGAAGAAGAAATCGCCGCATGCGAAAGATATCCGCAGATGCCGGAAGAAGCGGAAATGCGCCTGCGGCAAGGCATCATGAAACGCCGCCTGTAACCTAACGATTTGCTGCTCGTCCAACAGGGGTTTGGGGGTAATACCGTAGGAAACCAGGGTCTCGACGCCTCCGAAACGCATCCATTGATCAAACAGGCCACGATCGCTCAGGCACTTGATGGCAACCTGCTCATGGTTGCCCTTCAGGAAGACGCACTCATTTTCTTCCCCATGCACGATCAAACGGTCGATCGTCTCGCGCGATGATGGTCCGCGGTCGATGTAGTCACCGAGAAAGACAAAGATCGGCTTGGCTACCGGACGAGCGGAGATGTCCTGCGCCGCGCGCGTCAGCAGTTCGTCGAGCAGATCCAGCCGCCCGTGAACATCGCCGAAAGCATAGATCCTCAAGCCCCCCGGAAGCGCCGGTGTTCGCCCACCAACCGAGAGCCGCTGAAGGCCCGAAAGCGACGTCTGCACGCCTTAGCCCGCTTTTCTCAGGACGACTTCCAAATAAACCGATGCATAGCCGTGGACAGCGATTTTTTGCCGCCCGGCCGCCACGTCAGATGATACCTTGCAGGTAAAATATTCCACCTCATTTGCAATCGACCCGGCAAAAACTTCGCGAAAAAGCCCCTAGAGGCGGTAGTGGGATGATGCAAACCAGCTTGATCACAACCAGTGCTCCAACTTCCCGCCTTTGAAACGCCCGTATTTCAGCCAGAAAAAGCCCGCTTTCGCGCCAAAGCTGGCAGGATCAACCATAGCGGTGAAGTTTGGTTGATGGGTTGAGCAGCGTCCTATAGTGATCATTTCCAGATTGCAATTAGCAATCAGGAACAAGTATTTGGAGTAGTTCCATGCGTACCGGGCTGATCGCGGCAATTTGTGCAACTATGTCAATTTGTGCAACTATGTTCGGAACAGCGCCCGCTCTTGCAAGTCCATGTGTCGCACCACCTGCGTCGCCTCAGGCCATTGCCGAGTTCAGGTCAAATCCGCAAGCCCTTGTTGCTCCGAACGCCGATACGCGCGCGATTGAGATGACGGTCACGAATCTCGCCGGGACTGATGCAGGCCTCGCGGCCGATTTCGTTCACCTCGCCGAAGGCGCGATACCGCGCTTCCGCACGGCCATTGCGGCGGGCCTTGCCCAAGCAGCTATCGCCTGCACGAATCTAGACCAGCAGGCGGCGCTCACCATCCAACAGGCGGTGGCAAGCTTCGAAGACGGCAGTTTTCAAGCTTCTTTTGCAGCCGTTGCGGGTGATCTCACCACCGCGGCAGCCGAGGCCGCGGCAACTTCCGCCGCAAGTTCCGCGGGCAGCGTGATCATCGTCAACCCGAACCGATCGCAACCGACGACGACGAACCCCGGCGGAGGCAGCGGCCTGCCCTTGGTTCAAATCACCGCGACCACGGCGACGACCGGCCAAACCAAGACAACGTCGACCACCGCCGCAAGTCCGGTCAGCCCAACCCGGTGAACTTCCTTCGGCGGGCACCGACATACTACTGACTACTCACTACTGACAGCTGCGTCAGTTCGAGGAACTATTGATGAATGTGGCAGGCCAATTTCCACCCTTCACGCCGGTGGTGGACAATGACCCCAACGGGGGTGGCTCGCCCTTGCTGCTCGTTCGAGATTTCCTCGGCCGACAATGGCGTCTGATCGCCCTGATTACCGGATTGGCGTTGATTGCGGGCGTGGCATATTTGGCGGTCACCCCAGCAAGGTATACCGCGCAGACGGACATGATTATCGATACGAAGCGGGTTAGTTGGACACAGTCCGAGCTCGCGACCGAAAACCGCGCGATCGAAGATCCCGCCGTCGAAAGCGAGATCGAGACGACCAAATCCGAAAAGGTGGTGCTTACGGTCATCCGGCGTTTACACCTGGATGAGGATCCGGAATTCACCAGCGCCGGCGCCGGTTTGAAGCGGCGGCTGCTTGAACTCGTACACATTGTGCCTGCAGTGGCGATCGATCCTTCTGCGGAACAGGTGACGCGGCGCGCGCTCGCCGCCGTGTCGGACAATTTGCGCGTCACCCGCCTGGGCCGCAGTTACATCGAACAGATCGCCTTTACGTCGCTGGATTCCGACAAGGCTGCCAGGATCGCCAACGCCTTCGCCGACGCTTACATAGAAGATCAGTTGCAGGCGAAATTCGAGGCTACCCGCCGTGCCAGCGTCTGGCTGGAGCAGCGCATCGGTGAGCTCCGGCAGCAGGCGAGCGAGGCCTACAAGGAAGTCCAGGATTTCAAATCCAAGAACAGCATCATCATTGGCGTCGACGGAAAGCTCGCAAGCGAAGTCGAACTCGACCAGCTCGGCATTGCATTGGCGAAAGCCCGCGCGGATACCAGCCAGGCTCGTGCGAAGCTCGACCGCATCACGCGCGTCCTGGAGCAGCGGCCGGAAGCCAACAAGCCGGAACCCAACAAGCCGGAAGCCAACAAGGAGAGCTTCGCCATTCCCGACCCGGTCGTGACCGACGCGCTAAACAATCCGGTCATCACCAAGTTACGGCAGCAGTTCCTGGACGATCAAAGCCGGGAGTCGGAATGGAGCGCCCGTTACGGCTCCGACCATCAGGCCGCGCGTAACCTGCGCGCGGAGATGGCGGCGCTGCAGCGTGCGATCTGGGACGAGATCTCTCGGATCGCCGAGAGCTACAAGAGCGAATTGCAGATTGCCAAGTCCCAGGAAGAGTCCATCGACAAGCGCATGATAGAGGTCTTCCAGCAGTCCGGGACGACCCGCCAATCGCAGGTCCGCTTGCGCGAGCTTGAGACCGCGGCGAACACCTATCGCAATATTTATGAAACCTTCCTGTCCCGCTTCACGCAATCGGTGCAGCAGCAATCGTTCCCCTCGACCGAAGCACGTGTTGTTACGGTCGCGACTCCACCCACGCAGCCGAGTTCTCCGAAGATCAGCCTGACCCTGACACTTGCAGCAGTCTGCGGGCTGGGTCTCGGCCTGATGTCGGCATTCGCACGTGAGCAGATGAACAGGCAGATACACACACGTACGCAGCTCGAAGGGCTTTTGGGAACCAGCTGCCTCGCCGTCATTCCAGCTTTTGCCGGTCAGAAGCCAGTCCTGCGGAAGCGGAGCGCCACCAAGGAATCGGGCGCGTTTCGCCAGATCAGTGAGGTCGCGCCATTTTCATCGACTGCGGAAGCGCTGCGCTACATCAAAGTTGCAATCGACCTGCATCCCTCCGGCGGCAAGATCATCGGCATGGTTTCGGCGCTTCCCGGCGAGGGAAAGACAACCGTCGCGGCTGGCTTTGCGGCCTTCGTCGCAAGGAGCGGCAGCCGCACACTCCTGATCGATGGTGACATGCGCAACCCGTCGCTCAGTCGAACGCTGGGCTACGCGAATAAGCCGGGCCTGTTGGAGCTGGTCACCGAGAAATCGTCACTCGAAGATCTGGTCATCACTGACACGAACTACAAGTTCGATCTGCTGCCTTCGGCGTCACGGATCAAGCCGTCCAACAGCTCCGACATTCTGAACTCGCCCGCCATGAAACAGATGCTGAAGGCAGCCACGAGCGAGTACGATTATGTGCTGGTCGACCTGCCTCCGATCCTGCCTGTGGTCGACGTCAGGGCGGTGGCGCATCTATTCGATGGATTTGTTCTCGTCGTCGAATGGGGAAGCACGTCGACAGAGGAGATCGTCAAGGCCGTCGGCGCCTCCCCCATTCTTTCCGAACGGCTTCTGGGCGCGGTTCTCAACAAGGCGGATGAGGCCGTGATGCGCCGCTTCGAGGGGTATTCCGATCGAAACTACAACTATTACACCAACGAGAAGATTGCTGAATAGCCGGTTGCCGCTGCCAAGCCGCGGTGCGTTTTCGCGTTCGTCAATGAGCCCCCCTTCCCGTGACTCCCAAACACAGCTCATCCATTCGGTTGGTCGCATTACGAAGCGTTGCCGCCATAGTGGGTGGACTGGGGCTGGCTTGGGGAGTGTCAGACCTGGTACGCGGCGGCGCCACCGACGATTTTCGGGACGTCGAGGCCCATCTCCTGCGGTTCAACAGACTGAGCGACGCAACTGAGACGCGGGTCTTGGCGAGCGCAGCTGCCCAAGAGACGAGAGCCTGCGACAGCCATGCGCAACGAGCGCTCCTGCTCATGGAGATCCCGCTGCCCGAGGCAGCGCTCCGAGCCGGAGTGATGTCCGATTTTGATCAGCGGATCCACTCGCTCGAAACGAGAGCCAAACAGGCCTTGAGTTGCGCGCCGCGCGACGCCTTCGTCTGGCTCGTGATGCTCGGTCTCGAGGTGGGGCACGGCATTCTCGACCAGCACACATTCGATCTGCTGGCCATGTCCTACGAGACATCGCCGTACGAAGCCTGGATCGCCGTCCGCAGAATTCTTCTCGCCACTCCCATCCTGCGTTCGGCGCCGGAGCCGTTGCAGGACAGGATCCTGACTGAGTTTCAGAATCTGATTAGAGACGGCTATTTCGACATGCCTGCGCGTGCGTACCGGAATGCCTCCGGAGCCGTCCGCGAGCTGCTGCAGGCGCGGATCGGCCAGCTTGATCCACAGCGGCAGAAATCGTTTGCTGACGAACTGCAGGGGCGGAGGCCCTAGTCAAGCGGCAAGCACGGTTGCTGCCATGGCAGCGGACCGCGGCAGCTGGATCTTCGCTGAGACACGCGCTGTGTCGGCGACGCCGGGCCCGCTCTGGCGCGACGGCGCCGCTCGTTTGTAAAAAAATACCTCCGACACGCGTGACGAATGAAGCATATGCCGGGCCGGGGCGGAAAAGATTGTGGCAAGCGAGCGCACGCCAACACCGCTTCGAGGGCCGCCCCGATAAATCCGTAGAGGTCACCACGACCTTGGCCGCGACCGAGACCGTCGATCAACGGGTTTGACTTATCGCTGCCGGATTACGATCGCCTTGCAGCTAAGGCCTTGGAAACGATTGGAAGTCGTCATTATGCGCCGCCGACGACGACATCCGAAAGGTACCGGGATCAGCCGGCCAGGTCGCTCCGCAACGCACGATCCGTCCCGATACGGGCGCTCCCTGTTCCGCGTTGTGTTGTCGCTAACCGGCCGCAAAAAAGCCTGCCGAAGTCGCTAAAAAATTCACATAAAAATCAAAACAAAATCAAAACAATCTGAAACTTTTGAAAAGGTCAGCAGCCTCCCTTCCCTGACAATCCGTAGTTTCCCGGTGTAGCCCATAGTTCCGACAAAATGCCTAACAAAGACATCAAGTTAACAGTTTATCTTAATGAGAGCTTGTCTCAATTGAAAGCTTGCCCAGCTTCTGCGACGCACCCTAGATTTGATCGCGAGGGTAAGATGAAGAAGACGTAAAGGCGACGCGGGAGTTTTTAAAAATTGTTTTCGAGTACAGAGGTAAGCGTCTTGGCCAATACGCGTAGTGTTCTGGAATTTGCTGCTGTCGGGTCGCGGGGACCGATCGGATTGATCCCGAAGCGAGCCATCGATATTTTTTTGGCGCTCTCTGGAATTGTTCTCCTCGCTCCGCTGCTGATCATCTGTTTCGTCACAACCATTTTGACGTCGCAGGGTCCCGCGCTCTTTCGCCACCGGCGTATCGGATACAATGGAAAGCCCTTCGACTGCCTCAAATTTCGCACCATGGCGACAGACGCGCCCGAGCGCCTGCGTCGACTGCTGGAGATGGACGCGGCTGCAGCCGCAGAGTGGGCCAGCAATCGCAAGCTACGAAATGATCCGCGGATAACCGCGGTCGGATCGATTCTGCGCAAGTCGAGTCTGGATGAACTGCCTCAGCTGTTCAATGTCCTGAAGGGCGACATGAGCATTGTCGGCCCCCGTCCAGTTACCGACGAGGAACTCGAAAGGTATTCAGGGTCCGTGGCCGCCTACCTGGCGTGCCGACCGGGAATAACCGGGCTCTGGCAAGTCAGCGGCCGAAGCTCGACCAGCTACGACAAGCGCGTCGCCTGCGACACGTTTTATGCACGCAACTGGTCCATGGCGCTCGACGTCAAGATCATCATCGTCACGATACCCGCGCTCCTAGCCTCTGACAGCGCGTTCTGATCGGGCGCGCTCAGCGCATCGACCGTCGCCGCTGGTGCGGCCACCTCACCCCGGCAGCTCGGGGCAGAGGCCTACGGGCGTGAGGAGCGCAGCCGGATAAACCCGAGCGCGGCGCCGCCTCAACGGAGGATTGCTCGTCTCGTGCACGACCGCGGACACTGCGTTTACGATAGTTAATCCTTGATATTGCCCGCCCCGGCTGTGCCGGCTACTCATTGCTCGTTCAATGTGGCGAAAACGAATGAGCAATCCGAGGCCCATCAATTTTTACGAATCCGGCGCCGGAACTGCCGCCACATCCGCACGAATTGCCAAGAAGATCATCGTCTTGATCCTCGCCGCGTTGGCCGTTTCGTCGATGATTGCGTGGTGCGGCCTTCTGGGGTGGGGAGTCATCGAGCTACTGCAGCTTGCCGCTACCACCATTTATCGGCTCTGGACTGGATCGCTCTGATACCGCACAATCAGTGTTTCGAGACAATTTCGACGTTGAGCAACGCCTCATCTCAAATGTCTCGTTTCGGCGTGTTCCTTGGGGCTTCCCGAAGATGACCAATATACTTGTGGCGGGCGGCGCAGGTTACATCGGGGCGCATACCTGTCTGGACCTCTTCAATATGGGCTATACGCCGATCGTCTATGACAACCTGTCAAACGGTCACGCGAAATTCGCCAAATGGGGGCCGCTCGAGATCGGCGACATTCGCGATCGGTGCCGTCTCGACGAGGTGTTCGCAAAGCATCAGCCCACGGCGATCGTGCATCTGGCCGCAGCAATCGAGGTCGGCGAATCCGTTCGCGACCCCGGCAGCTATTTCGATAATAATGTCGGCGGAACGCTCACGCTCATGCGCGCCGCCCAGGCCGCCGGCGTCGACAAGATCGTGTTTTCTTCCACATGCGCGACGTACGGCATTCCCATATCCATCCCGATCCGCGAAACGCACCCGCAATTGCCGATCAACCCGTATGGCCGCAGCAAACTGATCATCGAGCAGATGCTGCAGGATCTCGATCGTTACCAGGGCTTCCGTTCCGTCGTGCTGCGTTATTTTAACGCCGCCGGCGCCGATCCTGATGGACGAATTGGCGAATGGCACTCGCCGGAGACCCACGCCATTCCGATCGCGCTGGACGCAGCCTTGGGCCGACGTCCCCACTTTCAAGTGCTCGGCAGCGATTACGACACGCGCGATGGAACTTGTGTGCGCGATTTCGTTCACGTCCTCGATCTTGCCGACGCGCACACCCGCGCGATCGATCATCTCGTCAACAACGGCACGAGCCTCGCCTTGAATCTGGGATCCGGCGAAGGTACGACGGTGCGGGAATTGCTCGCCGCCGTTCGACGCGTGGTCGGACGTGACTTCGAAGTCAGGTATGGACCCCGCCGTGAGGGCGACTCACCGGCGCTGGTCGCCGACAACGCGCTCGCCAAGCTCACAATCGGCTGGTCCCCCCGGCATGATCTTCACTCTATCATCGAGACGGCGTGGAACTGGCACGCAAATCATCTCCAGCAATGGAACTCTGCCGCTTCATAATACCGCCTTCGCATCACATAATACCGATAAAATTCGAATGCACTAACACGTGTTAGCGCGGCCTTAATGCCGCCACCGGACAATTCCCAGATGGTCGCACGCTTCTGTGCGATGGAATTCCTCTCGACCAAAGTGGGCATCTCATGGCGCGACCTTTTTTCATAATTTCGCTGTCCACACTGTTTGCCGGTTGTCTGCTCGCCGGCAATGCGGAGGCACGCAACCGACTTTCGCTGGAGACCGATTCTGCATCGGCGATCGTCGAGGCAGCACCGGTGCTGGCTCCGTTCCAGCACGTCCGTTTCTGTCTTCGGTATCCCGCCGAGTGCAGGTCGGATCCGAGCGAGAAGGACCGCATCGAGCTCAGCGGACAGACGTCGGCGCTCCTCGCGCACGTGAACAGCAGCGTTAACAGCGCGATAGAACCAACGGTCAAATTCTACGGCTCCAATATCGAGAATCGCTGGACGATCGCGCCATCGCGTGGCGACTGCAACGACTACGCCGTCACCAAGCGTCATGAGCTAATTGCCAGTGGAATGCCGGCGCGCGTATTGCGGCTGTCGGTGGTAAAGACCAGCTCGGGAGTTGGACACCTTGTTCTCGTTGTGACCACGACCAAAGGCGATCTGGTTCTGGACAATCTCACGGACGCAATCCGCCCTTGGCAGAAGACCGGCTATCAATGGCTGAAAATTCAATCGGCTATCGATGCAAAGTTTTGGTACGGGATCAAGTCGGCGCGAGCCGGAGCGGTCGTCTCGCTGAATGATCGCGATCTACACGTCGCCAATCGCTGAGGACATTGACCGCCACGCGCGCCGTTCAACTGACGGCCATCCGCGTGCGCTCGGCCGGCGTCAACTCGGCCGTGGCACGTGCAAGTCCACACCCGAGCAGAATCGCGAATACGATAAGATAGCCAGGAATCTGCAGCGAAAAATCGATCAGCGAATGGAAATAACTCAGCATCGCCACCCCAGTGGCTGCGGACAGTGTGCTGCGGCTTCGACCTTGGCAACGGAGTGCGGCCCGAGCAAGAATGAAGATTGAGACAGCCGCGGCGGCCACTACGATCGCGGCGATCGGCACCCCCATTTCGACGGCAATCTCGAGAATTGTCGAATGGGCGTAATCCCACACCCCCCAACTGCTCGAGTCGGCTCGTCGCAGCGAGGGGAAGATGTCGGCGAAAGTGCCGACCCCTGACCCGAGCAGCGGCCGCTGGCGAATCGCCTCGATACAGGTTCGATAGACTGACCATCGCCCGTCGTCGAACAGTCCTTCGCTTCCGATGCGGCCGGTCTGGCTCAGCCACACACCAATGAGGATGGCCCCCAAACAGCTCGAAACGAGCGTGTAGAGGAGGCGCGGCTTCAGCCTGTTGGCGAGCATCAGGCCGATCGCAACGAGCAAGCCCAGAGCGGTCGCGATCAAGCCGCCGCGCGAACCGGTGAACAAGAGGGCGAAGAAGCACGCCAATCCGGCCGCCGAGCGGAGCAGGGCCTTGAACGCGATCCGTTCGTTCGAGGGGATCAAAAGCAGCAGCCTGATCGAGGACAGGCGAATCGATTGCAGCGAAAGGCAGGCCGAACAGAACCACAGGATGGCCCCGGTACCGACCAGGGTCGCGGCAGTGTTATGATTGACGAAAGTCGCGGTCAGACTGCCGCGGTACGCAAGTTTCGGGGCCCATAGGACGAAGTTGGGCGTCAACACCAACGCTGCCATTCCATATATCGCATAGAGCAGAATCGCATATTGCGCCGATGCGAACAGCACGTCGCCGTCGCGCCTCGATGTACCGACAAAGAAGCCAGTCGCAAAAGACGTGACGAGAAGCAAAAGGTGCCCAATTGCCTCCGGCGGAATTTCCGCACGGTTCGAAATGCGCAGCGGGAGTTGAACCCCGAGCAGGTCACCGGCGCGCTGCCAGATCGGATCGTCCAACTGGGTGATAAGATTAGGCGTCATCTGCACAATCGCGACCAACGCGTAAGCCGCACAGATGCCTAGAAGAGTCCACAGCACGCGAACCTGCGTGGTCTCAACCGGCTTTACCGGACCAATCAGGGTAGCGGCCGAAAGCAACACGGTCCAGATTGCAACCGAGAGCTGATCAACCGATCCGAACAACAGCGGCGCTAACGTGAGCGCCGCAACTGTCAGCCAGAGCTGAAGAGACCTGAACGTCTCTACCGTGACCTTCGATCGCGGATTGGTCATCGCATTGCGATCGAGACGTTCAGACTTGCGTTACCACCTCGTCTTTACGGCCGTGTTCACGTTCGTCACCGTGTTCGCGGTGTTGGAGATCGAATTCGCGGTGTTGTTAACGAGCGTCAGGAACTTGTAGTAGTCTACGACCTTGGCGTTGGCGACGTACATCACGTCCTTGATCCGCATCTGGAAGGTCGACGCAAGCAACAGGCCCGAGGGATCACGCAAGTTTATGTGGTAAATCGTCGGAATGCTCTCGGTGATGAACCGCGACGTGTCGATGCCGAGCCTCTGCAGGAAAACGCGATCCTCATGCCGATAGACATAGACTTCACTCGGATCGGACTGCTGATCGTTGAGTCCGCCCGCCTTGCCCATGGCCTGGGCCAACGTCAGCGTCTCCGTATCGAACGCAATCTCCGAGTTGAAGCCGAAGACGTTCTGGTTGAGCGCACCCAATGCGGTGAAGGTCGGCGACTCGCGCGTGATGAAGATCACGTCGTTCGGGCGAATGAAGATGTTTTCGCTCGGGTCGTGCACGATGCGGCTCAACAGAACCTTGACCCGCCTGCCATCGCGCTGCAGCGTCACGTAGCTCTCGATCGCCTCGAATTTCGGTCCACCGGCGCGGGCGATCAGGTTCAGCATGCGCTCGCCGACGCTGTTGAGCGACAGCACGCCGGGGGTGTTCACATCCCCGAGCACGCTGACAATGCTGGAATGCTGCTCGGCCAGCCTGACAACCACCTGCGGCTCGATCGCGCGATTGCGTAAACGAGCCACGATCGCGTCCTGAATTTCCGGAATGGTGCGGGCCGCGGCCGGAATCTCGCCGGCATAGGGGACGGCAATGTTGCCCTTCTGGTCGACCGCCTGCGCCGGCAGGTCGACGAAGTTGCCCGGGCGGGCGCCTGCCGCCTGCGCAGGGGTGAACAAACCTCCCGGCGCGGCCTCAAAGATCGAGACGTTGAGCACGTCGCCAACGCCGACCACCTGGACCGGCTTGGGACGCTTGTCGGAGAACGCTCCTTTGAAGGTCACGAGATTCGGCTGCGACAGAAAACCGATTGTATCTGCTGAGATGTCAACGAGCGCGTAAGGCAGCGCAGCGTTGGACCGAATGCCGGAGGTGGCTTGGGTCTCGACGGCGTCGCTCTTCGGTCCCGTTCCAGGCAGAAGTGAGCATGCGGGCAGCAGCGCGGCAGCAACCAGTGCCAGGAGTGGATTTCCAACCCGTTTCAACATGCCCGATTGTCTCGCTTTTCGTCGCCTGCGGTTGACGAAATCGCGCGACCGGCCAAGCAGCGCCACGTGATCGTCCCCAAAAACCGCAAATCGCGCCCCTTAAGTGCCATTTCAGTATCGAGCCGCACCGCTAACTTGATGTTAATTAGCCGGAAAACAGCCCGATAAAATTCATTTCAGCGGAACCCTACAGGTCGATTCTCCTGCATCAAAGCGCGGAGTTCCTCACCGCGCCTGATTTGCGGAACAAGTTGCAATCAGGCCACACCGCCCTCCTCCCTCACCAAGAAAAAAACTGTTTATCGCAGAACCGCTTAATGGCGAATCGGCCAAGTTCCGGTAATATTGCCGATGCGCCGTGCTGAGGGGAAATGACTTCACATAGAGGAGATCTACCGCAACTGCCTCACTATCGCCGGCATCCCGCAAAAGCAGGGCTTTGGATGTCGCGATTTTGTCATGAACATGCCGCTTGAACCGCCGCGATCGTTCGCTACAACGCCAAGTGAATATCGTGGGCCTGTCGTTATTCTGCGGAACCAAGACTGCGGTTGTCCGCTTGAGGTTGGATGATATCGACAGAGCATAGAACCGTGCAATTTTAAGCGGTACTCGCGCTGGCATGCGCGTGATCTTGCGCCACTGCGTAGATTGTGGCTAAATTTCGTTAAAGAACGAAACGACGGGGACACTGGAATGCTTTACGCGGCCATTGCGCTCGCATTGGTGGGATTCGTGGTCGGCGTTGTGTTCCGATTCAAGGTGCTGTTGCCGATCCTCCTGCTGCTGCTTCTGGTCTCGACCATCTTCTCGGTCGGCCGCGGCTTTGGCTTTGGCGATACGGTGCTGACCGTCTTCGTGGCCCAGACCGTCATCCAGGGCAGCTATTTTCTCGGACTGGTTGCGCGAGCCGTGTTCTCCGCAACCGATCGTATGCGGCAGATCCTCTGACCTTCGGACGTCTGAACTCCGGACATCGCGCCGGGCACCTCAGAGCTTCTGGCATTCCGAGTAGAACGCGCCATTGGCCGCATCCGTCCGCTCGAGACATTGCGCGAGCTCCGTAACGTTTCCCCCGACAGTAAAATCATACCCCTGCCCTCTCAGGGCCAGGACGTAGCGGCCGGGAGCAAGGGTGAAATCCGCCTTCTCCGGCTGCACCAGCAGCATCTCGGGATTGCCGGGCACCGGCCGCACCCTGAATTCGTAGGACACGTTGCGGATGCTCCAGGTGTCGCTGACGGGCTGCAGCTGCGGCTTGCCCTTGGCGTCGAAGGTCAGAGCCCGAACCACGCGTGCGACCACACGAACCTCGATGCGATCGGGCGCATTGCCCACGAGGTCGCGGCGAAACAGGATGAATTTGGCCTTGCCGTCGGGCAGCGTCGTCAGGCTCGGCTGGTTCACCGGCGTCGACACCGCGATTCGCTTGTCCGGCACCTGCGTGGAGAGGGCGGTGAGTTCGCTGAGTGCGCCGTTGCTCAGGACATAGATGCCGTAGTCGCTCGGCAGCGGAAAGGGCGGCTTGCTCGGCTGCGAGGCCGCCGCCAACTTCGCATCAGCGGCCGCGACGGCCGTCCCGCCGGGATCGGCGGTCCCGGATTTGGCATCGTCAGAACCGGTCAAGGCAGCGATTAGACGATCACGCCATTCAGGCAGGCTCTGCTTGTTATAGGCGAGCGTCACGACCAGGGCGAACAGCAGCATGCCGGCCGAGAAACGCAGCAGCATCGACGCCAGGGCGGCCGGACGTTGCTCCAGCACGATCCGCAGCTCCTGGTGCGAGCGCTCCGGCGGCAGAATGTCCCCATCGGCCGGGGTCATCGGATAGACGGTCGCCGTCATCCCGGACGGCCCGTCGGCCGCCGGGCCTGCGAGCGAAATCTGCAGGGCCGGCGCTGGCGGCGGCGCAAGCGCCGGGCGGTCGTTGTCCCCGTGCCGCACCGAAAAGGCTTCCACGCCCGTGATCGCCGTCTCCAGCGCGCCGAGGAGGCGCTTGCGTTCGCCCTCATCGGCGATCGACGAATCGATCTGCAGCCTGGCGCGGGCATATTCGTAGACGGTGGCGCGCATTCGCGCGGGGTCGTCCTTCACGCCATCGATCAGGCGCGAGAGGATGAGCGCATACTCGATCTCCTGCCCATGCGGCGAGACCGGCTCGTCCGGAGCGATTGTGGGGAGATTCGGATTCACGGTCGCGACCGGCCTGTCACACGGCCCGCGGAAGATATCTCAACCATTTGAAGTAACGCAGCTTTTCATCAACATTGTTCCAGCCGACCGGCTTTTCAGGCAGCGATCCGAAAACCACCAAAGCGGCATTTGATACCATGCGCGCTCGCGCTCTCCTTCCCGATTAGGCCCAAGCTTCGAACGCGCAGACCCACCGCACACCCTTGGCGAGCGCGGAGGTTACAGTCTATTGTGCCTCCGACCAAGCTTCACTGTCCAACGCGATGCATTTCAGGATCAGCATATGCCGCACGCAACCAAGATCGCCCTCGCCGCCTTCGTCGCCTTGCTGGCCGGCCTGTCGAGCCCCGCCGAGGCGCGCGGACGCCACTACCCCCTGACCCGCTGCGGCCCCGATCTCGCATCGCTCTGCCCGATCCACGGCTTTTTCGAGGGCGCGCCCTTCCACTACCACATGGCGGTCTATCCCGGCTGCGTCCGCGTCGCGCCCGTCGAGACGCCGCATGGCGTGCGCAACCGGCCCGTGCTGGTCTGTGACGTCGTTCAGCGCCCGATGATCTGGTGGTAGGCCACTAGAACCGCAGCTCAGGCATCGCGAGCCACGGCCAAGCGGCTGCGCCGGCACGTCACCACGGTCGGCCGCCCTTGCCGGGGAGATGACACATGGAATGGGTTCTGTTCGTTTCGCTGCAATGGATCGTCTACGGCAGCCCGACGCCGCCGACGACCGTGCAGATCACGTCCTTCGCATCTGAGGAGCTTTGCAACAAGGCAGCCGAGGCGGTCAGGACCGAGATCAACGCGCCGATTTCCGGCCAGCTCCGCGCGCAGACTCTGGGGCGCGTGGTCTGCCTGCTGCGCAAGGACAAATGAGAACGTTGAGCGCGACGGCGATTCGCCTCATCGCATCGCGCTTTGGTCACGCGCTCAGCCGGTCGGACGTGACCTGCCACCACTCGCCGATCAAGGCGAGGCGCCGCTTGTAGTTCGCGGAGGGATCGGCCACCGGCCTGTCCTTGGCCGGGATCGCCGCCTCGATCCGGCTGACGGCCCGCGCGGCGTCCTGCGCGTCGTCCTCGCCGCTGAAGCGATAGCTCTCAAAACCGCGGTAGTTCGGCATCATGTGCTGAAAGCCGAGATGCGCCAGCCAGCCGAGCTGCAGCAGCTCGGTCACCGAGAGGTCGAGGCGGATGCGGCCCGCCGCCGGCGCCTTGCGCCGCACGCCCGCGCCATGTCCCCTGAGCCAGCAGGCTTCGCCGATCGCGTTGCCGAGAATCCAGAGCTGCACATGCACCGGATCGGTCGCCTTCGCCTTGCCGGTGGTGCGACGCCGCGCCGGCGTCGCCCGCGCCGCCGCCATTGCCTTCTCCACATCGGGCGGCAATGCGCCGCCCTCGAGCTGGCAATGCGAGCTGACGCCCCGCGCCATCTCGCGCATCGCCTCCTCGATGCCCTGGCGCCGCCCAGACTCGAAATAGGACCGCGCGCTCGACCACGCCGCCGCCATCAGGGCGACGATGAGGCCGCCCAACATCAAGAGAATATCCACTGCCCATCCCCCAACGCGGGCCCACCCCGATTCGAGGCTAGATGAATTTGGTTAACGCCGTCGTACCGAACGCCGCGGCGCCCGCTTTCGACCCGCAAGAGATCCGCGAATACTTGCGTTCGAGCGGCGATCGACTTGAGCGGCGCATGACGATCAGGAGTAGGGTGGAATGCGAATACTGACCCGGACCGGCGCCCGCCGGGCCGGGCCTTCGCGCCAACACTGCCGGCGAGCTTGCCCGGAACGATGATGTCCGATTTGATGTCAAAGAGCACAATGTCAAAGAGCCTGACGTCATGGCGAGGCGCGCAGCGTCGCTCGCGCATCTTAAGACACGGTGCCACATTCTCGCGGCACGACATGCCCGAGTAATGCATGAAACGTGTCCCTCCGGAAGCAAAGAGGGCGCAGGGAAGGCCGGGCACACCGGCGTTTGCCGCGCGCGCCGAGATCATCGAGAGCGTGCCGGGCCTCGCCGAAACGGCCTCTGCGGTCCTCCTTGCGGGACTGCCGGAGCTTGGGACCGTGCG
>Ga0070709_10000148_pt1 | contig 46542 bp, 47 predicted proteins | sample LARL51metaG_FD_65449 | JGI IMG/M metagenome (GOLD analysis project Ga0070709, IMG submission 65449) | Corn, switchgrass and miscanthus rhizosphere microbial communities from Kellogg Biological Station, Michigan, USA - LAR L5-1 metaG | ecosystem: Host-associated > Plants > Roots > Rhizosphere ... | reverse complement strand
AGGACTACCGGGCCGCGATGATCCGCGACCGGCGGGTCATCGTGCGGATCACGATCACCCGCGCGGGCCCGGATGTGAGCGGCTGATCCCGCCGCCGCGCGTACCTTTTATCCGCCGCTTATCCGTCGCGGGGCGGCCCATCAGTGCCGAAGTCCGGGGGTGCGAACGCAACCGCCGCGGGCTTTTATTGTCCGTTCAGTCAGCGTGATCGCGCCGCCGTGCTGGCCGGATCGAGAAGAACATCCGGGCCGTTCCGCTACAGATCCCGTGCGCCTGACCGCCCATCATGATCCGCTCGCCTGTTCGGAATAGGTGATCAACTGCCGGATGGCCGGAATGGTGAAGTGGGGCGTGCGCCTGGGGGGTCACCGGCGCACCGCCTGCCCGGCTCCCAGCGGTTGCCGTGCGCACGAGCCACGCGGCGATGCCGAGACTTTGGGGGTCGTCGCAGCTCCGAGGGGTGTGCCCCCGGTCGGAGTCGAACCGACACTGGGGACCCTTTTAGGGGGCCGGCCTCTTCCCTTGGGCTACGGGGGCTGGGTCATGATACCCCCGTGGGTCCGAACCATTCTTGCTCAGCCGAATGGGGGGAGAAAAACTCGCCCGGGTGCACATATTCAATTCATGCACTCCGATCCGCGAATGCGAAGCGTTACCAATTTGCCTGGGTTCGGAAGAAATGCACACACAGCGTAGCCGGGCGTCGTGGTACCTAGGCTGCGGCGCGCCTAGCACGGCTAAACACCTCGTCGAGCATCGCCGGGGTGACCCGGCCGGTAAAGGTGTTCTGCTGGCTCGGGTGGTAGCAGCCAAGCAGCAGCACCTGGCCGCCCAGCCCGGGCGGAGCGGCCAGTGTGACCTCGCTGCCGTGACCGAACTTCGGCCGCGGCCTGGGCACCGCGAACCCCGCGGCCCGCAGCATCGGCCATGCTGCCTGCCAGGCGAATCCGCCAAGGCAGACGATCACCCGGGCCGAGCGCGCGACCAGCGCGAACTCCGCCTCCAGCCACGGCGCACAGGTGTCCCGCTCGGTCACCGAGGGCTTGTTGGCCGGCGGCGCACACCGGACCGCCGCGACCATCCTGGCACCGATCAGGCGCTGGCCGTCCCCGGCCGCCGTAGAGGTCGGCAACGCCGCCAGCCCGCAGCGGTACAGCGAGGCGAACAGGACGTCGCCGCTGCGGTCGCCGGTGAAGATCCGCCCGGTCCTGTTGCCGCCGTGTGCCGCCGGGGCAAGCCCGACGATCAGCACACGGGCGTCGTCGTCTCCCCAGCCGGGCACCGGTCGCCCCCAGTACTGCTGGTTGCGCGATGACGCGCGTTTGACCGCCGCCACCTGCTCGCGCCATTCGACCAGCCGGGGGCAGGCGCGGCACACCGACTGCCGCGCCGTCAGCTCGTCCAGCCGGCCAGCCTGCACGGCCTCGGCGGCGAGCGTGCGGACCTGGGCGGCGTCGGCGGCCACCGGGGTGGCGGGTGTGGCCGGATCCCCGGGCCAGCCGCTTCCCGGCGGCACCGGCAAGCCGTCGGGCATCACCGTCCAGCGCCCGCCGCCAGGGACCAGGCCAGGCCGTCGAGAATGTCGTGCTCGCTCACCAGCACCTCGCCGAACCCGAACCGTTCCATGATCTGGGTGAGCACCAGCGCACCGCCGCCGATCACATCGACCCGGCCAGGATGCATCACGGCCAGCCGTTTCCGCTCGGCCCGGGTCTGCCCGAGCAGGCTCGCGGTCACCTCGCGCACCGCGGCGGCGCTGACCCGGGAGTGATGGATCCGCTCGGCCTGATAGCTGTCCAGCCCGAGCACCAGCGCGGCCACGGTGGTCACCGAACCTGCCAGGCCGACCAGGGTGCGCGCGGCGGACACCGGGATCTTGCCCGCGACCACGTCGAGAGCGGCATCGATGTCGGCGCGCGCCGCCGCGATCTCGCCGGCGCCGGGCGGGTCGTGGCGCAGGTGCCGCTCGGTCATCCGGACGCAGCCGATGTTCACGCTCACCGCGGCGGTCACCGCCCCCGGCTCACCCAGCACGAACTCGGTCGAGCCGCCGCCGATGTCGGTGACCAGGTAAGGAGCGGCCGCGTCACCGGCCAGTTCGGCGGTCGCCCCGGTGAACGACAGGCGCGCCTCGTCCTCCCCGCTGAGCACCTCAGGTTCGATCGCGAGAATGTCGCGGACACCCGCGACGAACTCGCCGGAGTTGGCGGCGTCCCTGGTCGCGCTGGTGGCGACCATGCGCACGGCTGACGCCGACGCCCCGGCGATGATCTGCCGGTAGGTACGCAGCACCCGGAGGGTCCGGGCCAGCGGCTCGGCGCCGAGCCGCCCGGTGGCATCCACGCCCTGGCCGAGCCGCACGATCTCCAGCCGCCGGTCCACATCCGACAACCGGCCCGCGGCGCGGTCCACGTCGGCCACCAGCAGCCGCACCGAGTTCGTGCCGCAGTCGATCGCCGCCACGCGCACCACGGCCTCGCCGCTCACGTGGCCCCGCCGCCCACGGACGGCGGGGCGCACACGCACGGGCCCGCCTGCCACCACGGTCCCGCCTGCGCCGCGGCCTCCCGGCCCAGCGGGTTGGCCCCTGGCACGGCAAGCTCGTGGGCGGTGAGCGCGTGCAGGCACTTGACCCGGGCAGGCATGCCGCCCGCGCTCTGCGTGCCGGGTGGCAGCGGCGCCACGCCCGCGTCACGCGCCGCCTCATCCCGGCGGGCCAGGTAGTCACGGTGGGCGGCCTGGTACGCGGCGCGCAGTTCCGGTTCTGCCGCAAGCCGCTGCTGCATCTGCCGCATGACGCCCGCGGCTTCCAGCCTGGCCACGGCCGCGGTCGCCCGCGGGCAGGTCAGATAGTAGAGGGTGGGAAACGGAGTGCCGTCGTCCAGGCGCGGCGCGGTCTCCACCACGTCGGGCAGCCCGCAGGGGCAGCGGTGCGCGACGCGCCGCAGCCCTCGCGGTGGCCGGCCCAGCTGCAGCGCGACCACCTCGGTGTCGGCGGTCACCGGGCGCTGCCCCGGTTCGCCTGCTGTACCGATTGCCACATCCGCTCGTACCAGGGCGTGAGGCCGGCCGCGGTGGCTGCCGTGCCGCGATGGGCGGTGTGACCGCCGATGACGACGTAGCAGGTCTGGCCCTTCAGGCACATGTGCAGCTTGTTCCTGGCCAGCTGTTCGATGTAGGCGGGATCGGCCAGGCGCTGCTGCTCGTGCTGTAGCGCCTGCAACTGGCCGTTGAGCATCTGCCGTTCGGCCTGCAACTGGTCGATCTGCCTGCGCTGCGCGATGTACTCGCGCACCGGGTAGGCGAGGCTGAGCGCGATCGCACAGATCACCACGGCAAGCACCGCGGCCCGGCTGGTGAGCCTGACCCGGTCCCCGCCCGGCGGGCGGCCCAGCGTGGGGATCACGGGCCCGCTTGTGTCCTGGGGAAGGCCGCGTTCCCGGCGTAGGCGGCGGCGTCATCGAGATTCTCTTCGATCCGCAGAAGCTGGTTGTACTTGGCCACGCGTTCCGAACGTGCCGGTGCCCCGGTCTTGATCTGCCCGCAGTTCGTGGCGACCGCGAGGTCGGCGATGGTGGTGTCCTCGGTCTCGCCCGAACGGTGGCTGATCATGCAGGCGAAACCGCTGCGGTGGGCGAGCGAGACCGCATCCAGGGTCTCGGTGATCGTGCCGATCTGATTGACCTTGACCAGGAGGGCGTTCGCACTGCGCTCGGCGATCCCGCGGCGCAGCCGTTCTGGATTGGTCACGAACAGATCGTCGCCGACAACCTGCACCTTGCCGCCGAGCGCCGCGGTGAGCGCCTGCCAGCCTGCCCAGTCATCCTCGGCGAGCGGGTCCTCAAGGGACACGATCGGGTAGGCATCCAGCCATTCCGCGTACAGCTCCAGCATCTCCGCCGAGGAACGGGCACCGCCCTCGAAGCGGTAGGCGCCGCCGGAGAAGAACTCGGTGGCGGCCGCGTCGACCGCGAGGGCGACGTCGCGGCCGGCCTCGAAGCCCGCCTTGCCGATGGCCTCGACGAGGAGGTCGAGGGCGGCCCGGTTGTGCGCCAGGTCCGGCGCGAACCCGCCCTCGTCACCGACCCCGGTGGACAGCTTGTGCTCCTTCAGCACGGCCTTGAGGGCGTGGTAGGTCTCGGCACCCCAGCGGAGCGCCTCGCTGAACGTGGCCGCACCGACCGGCGCGATCATGAACTCCTGGATGTCCACGCTGTTGTCCGCGTGCGCGCCGCCGTTCAGCACGTTCATCATCGGCACCGGCAGCACGTGCGCGTTCGGGCCGCCCAGGTAGCGGAACAGGTACAGCTCCGCCGACTGGGCGGCGGCCTTGGCGACGGCCATGCTGACGGCGGTGATGGCGTTGGCGCCCAGCCGTGACTTGTCCGGCGTGCCGTCCAGGTCGATCATCGTCTGGTCGATGAGGCGCTGGTCGTCGGCCTCGAAGCCGAGCAGTTCATCCCTGATCTCATCGGTGATCGCAAGGATGGCCTTGCCGACACCTTTGCCGCCGAAGGCCTTACCGCCGTCCCTCAGCTCGACGGCCTCGAATGCGCCGGTGGAAGCGCCGCTCGGGGCGGCGGCGCGGGCCTGCGTCCCGTCGTCGAGCGCTACCTCGGCCTCGACCGTCGGGTTGCCCCGCGAATCCAGAATCTGCCTGGCGTAGACGTCTTCGATGGTGGCCAAGGCAGATCTCCCGTGAGGTCGGCGCGGCGGGTTCCTGGCGCGGTGTCGGTATTGGAGCCTAGCCGAGCAGTCGCGGTCCTTCGCAGCGGCCACGCCGCCGCAGGCGGTCAGGCGGGGTCGCGGTTCTGGTCCTCCGCCCAGCGCCTGACTCGTTCGCGGTAGCCGCGCGCGGCGGCCCGCAACTCCAGCTCGGGGTCAAGCCCGGCCGCCCGTGCCTGAGCCACGAGGGAGAACAGTGCCGCCCCGATCTCGCTCACGTCGCCCGGTTCCTGACCGTCGGCGCCCGGCCCGGCGTCCGGCCCGGCGGCGGGCCCGGTGCGCAGGTCGGTGAGCTCCGCCGGGGCACCTGCCCGCTCCGCCCGGCGCTGCAACTGGGCGGCGAGGGACAGCGCTGGCTGCCCGAACGGCACCGAGCCCAGCGCCGTGGGCAGCGCACCCTCCCTGCCCCCCCGTTCCGCTGCCTTGATCGCGTCCCAGTTGCGCTTGACGTCTTCGGCACCGGACACCTTCACGTCGCCGAACACGTGCGGGTGCCGGCGGATCAGCTTCTCCACGATCCCGGCGGCCACGTCGTCGATGTCGAACCCGGTCCCGTCGGTGCGCTCCGCCGCGACCCTGGCGTGGAACACGACCTGCAGCAGGACATCGCCCAGTTCGTCGCACAGCGCCGCGGGATCGCCGCCTTCCAGCGCCTCCAGCGCCTCGTAGCACTCTTCAAGCAGATACGGGGCGAGCGACTCGTGCGTCTGCTTGGCGTCCCACGGGCAGTTCACCCGGAGGGTGTCCATCACCTCCACCAGGCGCAGCAGTGCAGCACCCGGTATCGCGCCGTCCGCCCCAGCGTCCGGCTTCGCGCCACCGGCCACCGGGCTTTCGGTCATCCGGTCGCCCTGCGTCCCCGCCACCCCTTCAACCGCCGATCGTCAGCAGGTGGGCGTGAGCTGCGGCTTGGACGATGGCGAGGGCGCGGGGACGGTCGGCGCCGACAGCGGCGACTTGGCCGCGATCACCGAGTACGTGCCGTAGTCAAGCTGGCCGAACTGCGGGTTGACCTGGATGTCCAGGTTCTTGGCCGCCACGCACTCACGGCGGCTGAACTCCGGGCTGAGGGCCTGGACCCGGGCCTGGGTACGTGGCGGCGTCCCGCCGTTCAGCCGGGTGAACTCCTCGTTCTGGATGGCCTCGTACCTGCCCAGTTCCGGCAGCATGTCCGGGGCCAGGCCGTTGGCCACGGCAAGCTGGACGAATGCGGGCCCGCTCCGCCCGGTCTGCCTGGCGAGCGAACTGAGCGCCCGCTGGCTCTCCCCGGTGGTCACCACCAGGTGGTTGCGGACGGCCAGCTCGTCCCGGATCTGGAACCGGAGCAGCCAGCTCAGCACCTCCTGCGGCGCCTGCGACTGGGGGAACTGGAGCTGGATCTTTCCCCTGCTCGCCTGGTAGGCCCGCTCCAGACTGCTCACCTGATCGGTCAGCGTGGTGTTCGTGATCCGGTCCCCACCGCTGATCGCGGCCGCACCCATCCGGACCGGGCCGCAGGCGGACAGGGCGCACGTGGCAGCGGCGGCCGCCGCGGTGAGCACGAAGATGGAGCTGCGAGGCACGACTGCATCCCTTCCTATGTGGGCGAGACGTTCGGCGTGACCGGGCCGCTCTCGCCGAACACCGCCTCGATGAGCTGCTCGCACCAGGCGAGTAGCTCCCTGTCGCGCAGGAGCGGAGTGCCCGGCGGGACGGGCGCTCCGGGGCGGGCGCCAGGTACGTCCCTGGGCACCGGTACGAGCATCGTACGCACCGCCGGCTTCAGCACCGTCTTCGGGTAGAGCCGCTGCGCCCGAACCTGCCGGGATTCCGGCAGATCCACCGGCGCGAACCGGATGTGCGTGCCCTGCTGGGTGATATCGGTCAGCCCGGCCTTGCGGGCCTGTGCGCGCAGGCCGGCCACCGCGAGCAGGCCGAGTACCGGTTCTGGCAGCGGACCGTAGCGGTCGGTCAGTTCCTCGCCGACCGCCGTGATGTCCGCACCGGAGTCGATGGCGGCGATGCGGGTGTAGGCCTCCAGCCGCAGCCGCTCCCCGGGCACGTAGGCGTGCGGGATGTGCGCGTTGACCGGCAACTCGACCCGGACCTCCGCCCGCTCGGCCGGCCCGGCGTCGCGCAGTTCGCCGACCGCCTCGCCGATCATCCGCACGTACAGGTCGAAGCCCACCCCGGCGATGTGGCCGGACTGCTCCCCGCCGAGCAGGTTGCCAGCCCCGCGGATCTCCAGGTCCTTCAGCGCCACGTACATGCCCGCGCCCATCTCGGTGTGCTGTGCGATCGTGGCCAGCCGCTCGTGCGCCGTCTCGGTCAGCGGCTTTTCCGGCGGGAACAGGAAGTAGGCGTAGGCCCGCTCGCTGGCCCGGCCGACCCGGCCGCGCAACTGGTGCAGCTGGGCCAGCCCGTACACGTCGGCGCGGTCCACGATCAGCGTGTTGGCGTTCGGGATGTCCAGGCCGGACTCGACGATCGTGGTGGCCACGAGCACGTCGTGCTTGCGGTCAAGGAACTCGAGCATGATCCGTTCGAGCATGTGCTCGTTCATCTGGCCGTGGGCGGCCACGACCCGCGCCTCCGGCACCAGCTCCGCGACCTTGGCCGCGACCTTGTTGATCGAGGAGACCCGGTTGTGCACGAAGAACACCTGGCCGTCACGGAGCAGTTCGCGCCGGATGGCGGCGGCGATCTGCTTCTCCTCGTACGGGCCGACCATGGTCAGCACCGGGTGCCGCTCCTCCGGCGGGGTCAGGATCGTGGACATCTCCCGGATCCCGGCGACGCCCATCTCCAGCGTGCGCGGGATCGGGGTGGCCGACATGGACAGCACGTCCACCTCGGTCCGCAGCCGCTTGAGGTACTCCTTGTGCTCCACCCCGAACCGCTGTTCCTCGTCGAGTATGACCAGGCCCAGGCGGGCGAACCGGGTGTCGGGCGACAGCAGCCGGTGGGTGCCGATCACCACGTCCACCGTGCCGTCGGCAAGCCCGCGCAGCGTCTCGGCCACCTCGGCGTCGCTCTGGAACCGGCTCAGCGTGCGCACCACCACGGGGAACGGCGCGTACCGCTCACCGAACGTGGACTGGTGCTGCTGCGCCAGCAGCGTGGTGGGCACAAGCACGGCCACCTGCATGCCGTCCTGCACCGCCTTGAACGCCGCACGGACCGCGATCTCGGTCTTGCCGTAACCCACGTCACCGCAGATCAGCCGGTCCATCGGCACCGGCCGCTCCATGTCGTGCTTGACCTCGTCGATGGCGGCGAGCTGGTCGGCCGTCTCGACGTAGGGGAACGCGTCCTCAAGCTCCCGCTGCCATGGGCTGTCGGCGCCGAACGCGTGCCCCGGCGAGGCCATCCGCGCGGAGTACAGCCTGATCAGTTCCGAGGCGATCTGCCGCACCGCCTTGCGGGCACGGCCCTTGGTCTTGGCCCAGTCGCCGCCGCCGAGCCGGTGCAGGCTGGGCATCTCGCCGCCGACGTACCTGGTGACCTGGTCGAGCTGGTCGGTCGGCACGTACAGCTTGTCGGGCGGCTGGCCCCGCTTGCCCGGTGCGTACTCGATCACCAGGTATTCCCTGACCGCGCCCTGGACGCTGCGGCTGGTCATCTCCAGGTAGCGGCCGACGCCGTGCTGCTCGTGCACCACGTAGTCGCCCGGGGTGAGCTGGAGCGGGTCGATGCCGCCGCGCCGGCGGCTGGGCATCCGCCCCCTCTCCCGCGATCCCACGTGCTGGCCGACCAGGTCGGCCTCGGTGAGCACGGCCAGCCGTACGGACTCCCAGGTGAACCCGTTCGGGATGAGCGCCGTCGTCACGCACGGCACACCCGGCTCCGGCGGGTCGGCCAGATCACCGAGCCGCGCGCCCATGCCTTCACCGCGGAGCACCTCGGCCAGGCGCTGCGCCGGGCCGTGGCCCTCGGTGACCAGCACGACCCGCCAGCCCTCGCCCAGCCAGGTCCGGATGTCGGCCATTGCCCGGCTGGTGTCGCCGCGGTAGGCCGGGGCCGGGGCCGCGCCGAGGCGCACCGCCGGGCGATCGCTACTGCCCGGATCACTGTCCAGAATTCGGCTATACGCGGCCCCGTGGCCGGTCCCGCCCGCTCCGCCATCCGTGGCGCCACGGCTGGCCGCCTCCGGACCGGCGCCGGGGTCGGCGGTGTCGAACGGCGCAATGGTCCACCACGGCAGGCCCAGGTTGTCCGCGGCCGCGCGCACCTGGGTGATCGACTGGAACGCGGACGCCCCGAGGTCGATCGGCGCCTGGCCGCCCGCCGCCGCGTTCACCCAGGACGCCTCGAGGAACTCCTGGCTGGTGCGGACCAGGTCGGCGGCCCGCGCGCGGATCCGCTCGGGGTCGCAGGCAAGCACCACCCCACCGGCGGGCACGTAGTTGAGCAGCAGTTCCATCCGGGGGGCGAGCACGGGCGCGAGTGCCTCCATGCCCTCGACGGAGATGCCGTCGGCCAGCTTGCCCAGCACGTCGGCGAGCCCGGGGTGGTCGCTGGCGAGGTGCTTGGCCCGGTCCCGCACGTCGGGCGTCAGCAGTAGTTCCCGGCACGGCGGCGCCCACAGGCCCGGAGCAGGCCCCAGGCTGCGCTGGTCGGCCACCCGGAAGAATCGGGTCTCCTCGACGATGTCGCCGAACAACTCGACCCGCACCGGGTGCTCCTCGGCGGGCGGAAAGACGTCGATGATGCCACCGCGGACCGCCACCTCGCCGCGCCGCTCCACCAGGTCGGTCCGCACGTAGCCGATGTCGACGAGCCTGGCCAGCATCTCGTCCAGGTCGCAGGTGTCGCCTTCGGCCACCGAGACCGGCTCCACGTCGGCCAGGCCGCCGACGATCGGCTGGAGCAGAGCGCGCACCGGAGCGACCAGGGCGGTGACCGCGGCAGTACGGGAACTGGCCGGATCGGGATGGGCGAGCCGGCGCAGCACCGCCAGGCGCCGGCCGGAGGTGTCCGAGCCGGGGGAGAGCCGTTCGTGCGGGAGCGTCTCCCAGGCGGGGAAGTAGGCCACGCCGTCGGCGGGCAGCAGGGCGCCGAGCGCCCCGGCCAGTTCCTCGGCTTCTCTCGCGGTCGCGGTGACCGCAAGCAGGAACCGGCTGGCGGTCCCGGGCAGCCCGGTCAGGGCCGCGGCGAGCAGCGGACGGAGCGCGGCTGGCGCGGTCACGTCCGCGCCACCGCCCGGGTAACCTCCGTCGGAGTCCGCCGCGGCCTGCCTGGAGACCTGGCGGAACTGGGGGTCGTCGGTGATGACGCTGAGGAGGCCGGCGAGGCTCATGGTGTCCCTGGGTAGGCAGCACGAAAGGCCCGCATTGACGTCAGCGGGTGCCTGACGGGATGCGGGATACCTCCACCTTATTGCCTTCCGCGGGGCTACAGTCCCGGTCCCGGGAGGCCTTTATGTCCCGGGGCGGCAGAACTTTCTATGCCTCTCCCCCACAAGTTCGCAAATGCCTCAGGCTACGCTATGGTGCCGTGACTTCGGAGAACGGGACCCCCGGGGATGGTTCGTCGGGAAGGGGAACCGGTCCCGCCCCCAGGCGTGCCGCCGGCAGGCAGCCCGCTGGCGCACTGAGCCAGACGCGGGCAGCCAGCCGGCCGCGTGCCGCCAAGGCGGCCTCAGCCGAACATGACGGGGACAGCGCGCTCACCGCCGCGTCGGAGAACCGGCCGGCCGCCACAGATGAAACCGGCCCGGCCGCGACCGCTTCGGGGCTGACCGCGGCAGGGACCAGGCCCACCGGAGCCGGGCCTGGCGCCCGGTCGAAGACAACGGCCGCTACCTCCCGGTCCGGGGCAACGGCCGGCACCCGGGCGAAGAAGACGCCCGCCGCGCGGTCGGGAAGCACGCCAGCCACCCCCCGGGCGAAGACAGCGGCGTCCCGCGCCCGGACCAAGGCCGCGGCCAGCGCCGACGCGAGCGCAGCGGTACCAGACCCGCAGCCCCCCGGCGAACCGCCGCCCACAACCCCAGCCACCCCCGGGGCTAACCCAGCGGCCACCGGCGCAACGCCGACCCAGAACCCGGTCAACCCCGGGGCTAACACAGCGGCCCCCCGCACGGCCGATACATCGCCGCCCGCCGCCAGGGCCGCGCCCCTGGCCAGCGCGCCGCCCGAGCCCTCCGCCGCAGCCACGGCCCCCGCCCCGGCTGACCCCACCACACCGCCGACAGCACCCACGGCCAACGCCCCGGCTGACCCCACCACACCGACGGCGAGCGTGCGGCCGGGGTCGCCTGCCACCGCCGTACCCACGGCGTCCGCCGCGCCTGAGAGCGACGCACTGGCCGACGACGAGGCCGACGGTTTCCGGCTGTTGACCCCGCCCGCGGCCGGCAGCCGCGAGGCACGCCCGGCCCCCGCCCGCCCGACGACGCCTGCCACCGCTACACCTGCCACCACTACGCCTGCCACCGCTACACCGGCGCAGGCACCAGCGGACGCGCCGGAGGAGGCCGCGGACTGGTATCAGCCCCCGGTGCCGAGCGCGATGCCGTACGAGTTCCCCAGCACGGGCAGCGTTCGGCTCATCCCGCCTTCTGGACACGGTCCCGGTGCCCGGCCCACTTCCAGGCCATCCACGGCATCCGCGGCCGGCCGGGCCGCGGCTTCACCCACGTCGCCGCGACCGGTCAGGCCGGCGTCGACGCCCACGAACGCCGCGACTCCCCCGGCCGACGTCACCGTGGAGCATGCCGCGCCGCGCTACGTCATTCCAGGCCCCCCCATCCCCGCTCCCACCGCCGCCACGGACCGCGCCGCCACCGGCCGGGCCGGTGGCGGCCGGACCGCGGCCGGCTCCCCGAGGGCCGCCCCGGCGCCCGGCGCGCCCACAGACGGAGCCGCGGCGGGGCGGACGGCACCGGCAAGCGCCGCTGGCCGGCCCATGCCTCCCGCTGCGGTGGTCCCGCGCCTGGCGGGTGGGGACCTGTTCGGCCGGCACACCCGGTCCTATGCCGCGGAGAACTCGGGCCAGCAGATCACGATCCTGCAGGCCGGCTGCACCACCGCCGAGGACCTGGGCGTGGACCCGCTGCGCGCCGCTGGCGCAAGGCTGAGCGTCAGCATGATCGACGAGGACAACGAGGTGACCCGCGCGGCCGTAGCGCACCACGGGAGCAAGCGTGAGGTCATCCTCGGCGACCTGCGCACGGTGCCGCTGCCGCCTCGCGCCTACGACATCGTCCAGTGCTCCTCGCTGCTTGGCCGGATCGAGCATGCCGAACTGGTGCTGGACCGGCTGAGCGCCGCCGTCAAGCCGGGCGGGCTGCTATTGCTGCGCATCCGGGACCGCGACAGCGCGGCGGGTTTCCTTGACCGGGTGCTGCCGGGGCCGTTCCGGCGCGCCATCTGGCGCAAGCGCCACCCCGGTGAGCCGGGGCCGTATGCGGCCGTGTACGAACGACTCGCCTCCGGGCGCGGGGTGCAGTCATATGTGCTGATGCACGGCCTGGTAATCGCGGAGCGCGGGGCGCTTGGCGGACTGGCCGGTGGTCTGCCGAGGGGACCGCACGGATATCTCACCGCGCAGAAGCTCGTTGCCCGGCTGTCCCGCGGGCGGCTGACTTCAGCCCACGAGGACCTGCTCTACGTCATCCGCAAGCCGGAGGACAGGTTCGCCCGGATAATCTGAGCCTGAGGGCAGCGGGCGGGACCGCGCGGCCTGAATCTCCGCGTAGCGGCGCACAAGGCACGCCGCGCCGGCCGGCTCCGTGTAGACGGCACTGGCGGGCGCGGGGGGACCGCCTGGCCCGGTAGTCACTGTCCGTGTACCCTCGGCTTGCCTGGCGGTAGCCGGAGCCCAAGCGGCGGCCCAGTGAAGCGGGGCGGCTCAGACGGAGGTGGATGTGACCGCTGAGGCGGCGGCCGGACCGGCCCTGGACATTACGGGCCTTCCCTCCTGGACCCTCGACGAAGGCCAGCTCGGCGACCTGGAGTTGCTGTTGATGGGCGCGTTCGCGCCCCTGACCGGATTCATGAACGCGGCCGACGTGGCGTGGGTGGCCGAACGCGGCACGCTCGAGGACGGCACGCCGTGGCCGGTCGCCGTGGTACTCGATGTGCCCGAGGACGCTGTCCCGGCCTCGGCGGGCAAGCTCACGCTCAACGACCCGGAAGGCACGCCACTCGCGATCCTGGAGATCATCGAGCGATCGGCGGCGCAGCCACTCGAGAAGGCAGGGCAGGCCGGGCGGCATGCCCGCTCCGACAACACGAGCCCCGCCATGGTCCGGCTCGCCGGCCCGGTGACCGCCTTCCGCGAGCCCGAGCACGGCCCGTTCCGGCAGTTGCGGCAGACCCCGGCGCAGGTGCGGGCGGAACTGGGCGAGGGCCCGGTACTCGCGTTCGCGACCCGGCGCCCGCTCAGCGGCCAGCAGATCGGGCAGCTACGGCACTTCGCCGGCCAGCTCAAGGCCAGGTTGCTGCTCCTGCCGCTGATCAGCGGCCCGGCCGAGGTCGTGGTGCGACCGGAGGCGCTGGTCCGGGCGGTCGCGGCGGCGGCCAAGCACCTGCCGCCGGGCACCGTGATGGTGCCGGTGCCGCTCGCGCCGAGGGACACCACCGTGGCGCGGGAGACCGCGATCCGCGCCGTGGTCGCCGCGGCCTACGGCGCCACCCACCTGCTCATGGATGAACGGGATGCCGAGCGCGGCCGGCCAGCGGCCGACGATGCCCACGTCCAGACCCCGATCCCGGTGATGCCCGGTGGTGAATGGGCCTATGACCGTGCGGCCGAGGTGTGGCGCCCGCTGGCGCTCATCGAGCCGGGCACCGAGCAGTCCGACCTGGCCGCGGGCGAGCTTGAGGACCTGCTCGACCGCGGCGAGGACGTGCCTGCCTGGTACGCGCCCCCCGGTGTGACCGCCGAGTTGCGCCGCGCCCGGCCGCCGCGGCGGGAGCGCGGCGTGGTCGTGTTCTTCACCGGGCTGTCCGGCTCCGGCAAGTCGACCATCGCCCGGGCGCTGCGTGACGCCCTGGCCGAACGCGGAGACCGGACGGTTTCGCTGCTCGACGGGGACCTGGTCCGCCAGCTTCTGTCGGCAGGGCTCACCTTCTCCAGGGCCGACCGCGACCTGAACATCGCTCGGATCGGATACGTGGCCACCGAGGTCGCACGGCACGGCGGCATCGCGATCTGCGCGCCGATCGCACCCTACGAGGCGGCCCGCGCGCAGGTCCGCCGGATGGTCAGCGAGGTGGGCGACTTCCTGCTCATTCACGTTGCCACGCCGGTGGCGGTCTGCGAGGCCAGGGACCGCAAGGGCCTGTACGCCAAGGCCCGTGCCGGGCTGATCGACCACTTCACCGGGATCTCCGACCCGTACGAGGAGCCAAGGAATGCCGACCTGACCATCGACACGTCGGTGATGAACAGGCAGGAAGCGGTGCAGGCGGTGCTCGGGCTGCTCACCAGCGGCGGCTGGCTGAGCCCCGCGGCCGGGTAACAGACTCTGATCCGCGGCGTTTGCGGACGATTACGCCAACGACCACAACCGCGAATCGGGCCGGTTCGGGCGGCCTGCCTAGTCCTTGTCCTCTACCCGGGCACCCGCGTCGAGCCTGGACCGGAACGAGCCAAGCCGCCTGCTCACCGCGCCCGCCATGGCGTCGCGCTGGCGGGACAGCAGGACGTAGCTGGCCGCACCGCTCACCACCAGGGCCAGCCCGAGCAGCAGCAGCCCCCGTGCACCGGCCAGGTAGATCAGGCCGGTGGCCGCGACGAACAACAGGATCCGCGCGGTGGTATAGGCAAAGGTTGCGCGCATAACGAGCCCAGCCTAGAGCAAGAGTTTCTGCGCCAGGACCGGAGGCGGCGCGACCTTGCGGCATCCGGCCCGCCGGGTGCGGTGAGGCGCCGAATGTGGCTGGCCAGGGGTACGCCAGGCGAGGACCGGGCCGCGGCGCGACGTGAACCAGAGTGCCTGGCGGAGGTGTCAGCCGGGAATCGGGCGCGGCGCGGCCTGGACTGCGGCGCCCGGCCGGGGCACGGGCCCGGCCGGGCCGGCGAGGATCTCGGCGAGCAGGTCCGGCGCGATGTTCCCGCCGGACAGGACCGCGACGGGGGCCCGCGCAGCGGGCAGGTCCCGGCGGAACAGCCAGGCGGCCACCGCCACCGCACCCCCGGGTTCGGCGACCAGCCGGGCCCGGGTCGCGGTCAGCCGGACCGCCTCGCGGATCTCATCCTCGGTCACGGTGACGATGTCGTGGACCAAGGCGAGTATGTGCCGCAGCGGCAGGGCACCGATCTGCTCCACACGCAGGGCGTCCGCAATCGTCCGCCCGGTGGCGCTGGGCGGCCACGCGACCCGCTCGCCGCGGCGCAACGAATCCCTGGCGTCCGCTGCGAGTTCCGGCTCGACCCCGATCACCTTCGCCTCCGGGCAGGCCGCGCGGACGGCCGCCGCGATGCCCGAGATCAGGCCACCGCCGCTGATCGGCACCAGCACCAGATCGGCGTCCGGGCGGTCGGCCGCGATCTCCAGGCCGATCGTGCCCTGGCCCGCGATCACATCGCGGTGATCGAAGGGCGGTATGAGCGTGTACCCGTGCCGGTCGATCTGTTCCTGCGCGCCCGCGATCCTGGCTTCGAGTGTGGGCTCGACGGTCACGATCCGCGCCCCGTGCCTGGCTGCCGCGGCGACCTTGACCTCGGCAGCGTTGTGCGGCACGACCACGACCGCCGGGACGCCCAGCGCTTCGGCGGCGTAGGCCACGGCAAGCCCGTGGTTCCCGCTGGAGTGCGCGACCACGCCCTTCGCGCGCTGCCCGGCGGGCAGCGCGCTGATCGCCGCGAAGGCACCGCGTAGCTTGAACGACCCGGTCGGCTGCAGGGACTCGGGCTTGACGAGCAGGCGAGGCTCGGTGTCAGGGAACGGGACCAGCGGCGTTCTGACGATGACCCCGTCCAAGCGCCGCGCCGCGGCCCTGATCTCCTCGACCGTGACCAGCGCACTCACCGGTCACCCCGGCATGGTTCGCGGGAGGAGCGCCGCCGTCGCCGGCGCGAATCTGCCATCCAGCCCACCCTAAGCCACCACACCGCAGCGGGCGGCACCTTGATCACGGAAGCCAGCCGATTCAGGCGTTCCATTGCCCCCGCATCATCCGCAACTCCACTTACCTGGATTGCCGCAAACCAGATCCCCGGTACACGCTCCGCTATCGGCGAACTCCCGATAATCACCGCGGGACTTAATAGCGCCTTGCACATTCTGTAATCGCGCACTGCACATTGCGCGACAACTGCCGCGCCGACCGGCACATCCCGCCACTTCCCGTGTACAGCCGGCGATATCAGCGAGCAAGCCTGACCTGCTGGGCCCGCAGACCGGCCCGCTCGGCTCAATCCGAAGCTGACAAGGGACACCAGCGGCTCATTTTTGGGGAAAACAAGGAAGTAAACGGATGTTTTCGCGACACTGAAGACATGCTCCGAAACGGAGATGGGAGGGGAGATCCGTGGATGGCAACAATGAGCGCCTTCTCACGCCAGGTGAGGTGGCAGCGCTCTTCCGAGTAGACCCGAAGACGGTCACTCGGTGGGCGGCCTCCGGCCGCATCAGCAGCATCCGGACTCCCGGGGGGCACCGCAGGTTCCGCGAATCGGAAGTGCGCGCATTGCTCCGCGGCGAGTCACAAACGGCAGGCGGTGCGACAGCGCCGTGACCAGCACATAGCTGGCAGCCGACGCGATGATGCCCCCCTCCAGCCAGACCAGTTTCTCCGGCGCACACGGGCCGGGGATGGCCGCGCGGGCAGCAGCTGGCTTCGCGTGGGCCGTGGGCAACCATGAACAGGCAACCGGCAACGACGGATGGGGGCACGCTGACGCGGCATTGAGGGCGGCGGGACGTCAGGCGCCGGGGGACTCCCCCGGCCTGGCGTCCTGCCGGCCGCCTGCCAGGTAGTCCTCGAACTCACGCCGTAGCGCCTCGTCGTCCTCACGCCAGCGCCGCCGCCGCCGGTCGGCGTCTTCTTCCGTAATCGCCTGGCTGGCGAGCCGCGCGTACTCGGGGTCGGCCGGGCTGACCTCGACGTAGGCGTCACCAACCACGTGGCCGTCGCGGTCCACGGCGGACTCCGGCGCGAGGAGGTGTCCGTTGGGCAGCCTGATGACAAACATCGCGAATCACTTAGATCCCGTAGCGCACATTGAAGTACAGCATGACATCAAGTGCGGTCCTTGTGTCGCCACCGAGCATGTCCACGAGCGCGGGGCGCTGGCTGGAGGCGATGGCCGCGAACGCATCCGCAAAGAACTCGCGGCGGCCGAGTGACCCGTTCTGCCGGTGGAAGTCGCTCACCAACCGCGGCTGGCACCGCTCGTAGAGCGCGAGGAAGTCGCCCGAGTCCGACTGCCACCTGCTGCCGGACCCGTCCAGGTCATCGAGGGCGTGCCCGATCTCGTGGCAGACCACATCCGGCGTGGCGGAGGGCCGCGTGCCAATGATGATCTTGCGCTCGCCGTAGGCGCCCGCGCAGGCATCCCATGTCGCGCGGCCCGAGGGCAGCGGAACCCCGCGCAGGCGGCTCATGTCGTCCAGGTCGGGCACGCCGCCGGGGCCCACGTAGATGGCATCCACGCCGTCCGCGAGGCGCTCGGAGACCGACAGCGGCAGTTCGGCCAGCCGGTCGATGGCCCGCACCACCTCCGGTGGCGGGAGGGCCTCCTGCGCCCAGTCACGATGAAGCACCTTCTCCAGCGGGCCGCAGTCCCGGTAGCCCACCGCCGCCTGGCGCGCATCCGCGGCGTAGCCCCACGACGCCCTGGCATCGCCGACTTGCACCGCCGCGCGCTGGCGCGCCTGCACCGCCCTGGCCTGTTCGGCGCGGGCCGCGGCGGACGCACGGGGCGCGTCGCGGACGGCCGCCCGGGCAGCCCCGACCCGGCGACTGCCGCCACGCCCGGGCGCCTCACCGCGGGAAGGCTTGGCGGGCCGCGACGACCGGGCCGGGCGGACGCGGGCCTCCTGCACCGGCGAAGCGAACGGCCCGCTTCCCGGCGGCTGCACCCCGGTTTCCGCGGCCACCGGTGCAGGCTGGGCAGGGCCGGCGCGGCGATGCCGCCCTCCGGCGGTGGCTGGTTGCGCGGTCACCCCGGTCCCCGCTGCCGTCTGTGGACGGGAGCGGGCTGATCGCCGCAACAGCCAGCGCAAGCGGGCGAAGAGCCGCTGCAGCATAGTGGTACTCCCCGCGATCGGCGTTGCAGCCGCCAGGTTACGCCGAAATTACCGTCACCGTCACCTGTCGTTACCGACTGTCATGAGTTACGGCCTGGCAGGCGAGACGCACCAAGTACGCCCATTTGCCCCGCGAGGCGGCGATGCTGCGGTTAGGCTGCGGCCATGATGCTCCTGGGTGCGGTATCTACGCTGGTCATCGCCCTGCTGATGGCCGCCACCCTGGGCATGCTGCTACTTACCGGACGGGTGTGGCGGCGAAGCCGGTCGTCCTGGCCGCCGAGCGGGCCCGCCGCCGATGACGCATTGCGACGACACCCGGCGGGCCGCGCCAGGAGCGAGGCGGGGTATCCGGGACCCGTGATCGGGCCCGACGATGATCCTGAATTCATCAACGCGCTGGAGTGGCTCGTGCGCGGCGGCGACCCTGACGACGAACTCTGACGCCTGAAGGGCCCGGTCAGTTGATGCCGGCGTAGGAGTGCAGGCCGGTGATCCAGAGGTTGACGCCGACCAGGTTGAACACCAGGCTGGCGAACCCGACCAACTGGATGTAGGCGGCCTTGCGGCCCCGCCATCCCGCGGTCGCGCGGGCGTGCAGGTACCCGGCGTACACGACCCAGGTGATGAACGCCCAGGTCTCCTTCGGGTCCCAGCCCCAGTACCGGCCCCAGGCCTGGTCCGCCCAGATCGCCCCGGCAATGACCGCGAACGTCCAGATCGGGAATGCGAAGATCACGGTCCGGTAGGAGAGCCGGTCCAGCGCGTCCGCGCTGGGCAGCCGGGCGAGCACCGCGCCGAACCCGGCCTCCGTGCCGATGGCCTGCTTTCTGGCGTGCCGGTCCGCGATCAGGTACAGAACGGTGAAGGTCGCCGCCACGATGTAGGCGCCGATCGCCACGGTCATCGCGGTGACGTGGATCCAGATCCAGTACGAGTGCAGCGCGGGGACCAGTGGCCCGGCCGCGGTGTACAGCACGGTGGCGCACAGCCCGAGCGCGAGCACGATGGGCGCCATCAGGAAGAACCCGACCGCGTAGACGCGGAACCGGAACGACAGCCCGAGGAACGCGATCACCGCCGCGCAGGTGATCGCCATGACGAACTCGTACATGTTGCCCCACGGGACCCGGTGCTCGGCCATCCCGCGGGTGACGATGCCGAGAATCTGGGTGGCGAGGCCCATCACGGTCAGCGCGAGCGCGGCCCGGATCCACGGCCCGGCGGGCGCCCCGCCCGCGCGCCAGCGACTCGGCGCGGCCTCGGCAGACCCCGCTCCGTCCCCACCGGCCCCCTGGGCCGCGGCACTACCGGGCTGTCCGGCACCGCCGCTGAGCGTGGCCGGTGGCGCGGCCTGCGGCACGGTGGCCGCGCTCCGGGCTGCGACCCCGGCGCCCACCGCGACCTTTGGGAGGGGTGGGGCCTGAGCCAGAGCCTGCTCGGCAACCGGGGCGGCCTGCTCCGTGCCGGCCGTGCGCGGGGCGCTGCGGCGGCCGAAGGCGAAGTCGCCGGCGTAGGCCAGCACGGCCAGGGCGTAGAAGAACACCGTGGCCAGCAGGAAATGGTCGCTGAGCTGGGCCAGCCCGACGTTGACAGGCACGAGCCTCACTCCCTCTCGTCTGGTGATGAGGGCGGGTCTGATGATGCGGGAATGTCTGCTGAGGGTGCCGCCATACCCGTACTCGCCAAGGCGGTGGACAGGTCCTTCGACAGCCCCTCGAACTCGGCGCCGAAGGTCTCCGACGACTCGGTACGCGCCAGCCCGCCGAACTCCACAGATGAGCCGCCCTCGGCACCGGCGGCCGCCCGGACGAACACGCGGCGCCGGCGGACAAGGAACGACACAAGCAGCCCGGCCAGCGCCGCGATGGCGGCGAGCAGGGCGGGCAACTGCCCCGGGTCATAGGTGATGGCCAGGCTGATCCACTGCCGGTAGCCGGTGAAGGTGAGCGTGCCCATCCCGTTCGGCAGCTTGATCGACTGCCCCGGGGCCAGCGGCCGCGGGGCGACCGCCAGCTTGTGCATGCGCCCGGTGTCCAGTTGGTAGACCGACTGCGACACGCCGCTGTTCATGCCGAGGTTGCCCGCGTAGGAGACCAGGCTCACCGCGGGCCGGTACGGCGCGGGGAAGGCCGACTGCAGCTTGCCACCCACGTCCACGGTGGTGGGCAGGAACACCCCGGCGAAGCCAAGCTGCTGCGGCCGCGCGTCCGGGACCTTGATCACACCCTCGGACATGAGTGTGCTCGTGGCGACCGGGATGAACGGCACCGGGCCGTTGAACACCACGTGACCGGTGCCGTCGGCGACACGGAACACCGGGGCATACCCGTGGCCGATCAGGTACACCTTCACGTTGTCCACGTTCAGCGGGTGGTTCACCTGAAGGTCGTAGCGCCGCGTCGGCGCGCCCGGCTGTTCCTGGTAGCTGAGGTAGGCGTTGAACGAGGCCGGCTCTCCGGTGTCCGGCCCCGAGGCCACGTAGCGCGCGCTGAACGAGTCCAGCGCGATGCTGAACGGCTGCAAGTCCGATGACGAGACCAGCCGCCCCGGGCGGAACTGATCGAGCGCGGTCACCGTATTGCCAAAAGACTGGCCAGCCACGAGAAGCCGGTCCGCCTTGTAGCCGAACAGCCCGCCCATGCCGACCGCGACCAGCAGGGCCAGCAGCGCGAGATGGAACAGCAGGTTGCCGGCCTCGCGCAGGTAGCCCTTTTCCGCCGAGATCCAGCCGTCCCCGGTGCGCACCCGGAACCGCTTGCCCGCCAGCAGCGCCGACGCCTTGGCGAGCGCGGCGTCCGGCGCGAGCGGCGAAGCCATCGTGACCGACAGCGGCAGCCGGGACAGGTTGCGCGGGGCCCGGGGCGGCTGCTGGCGCGCGGCGCCGAACTGCCGGAACGTCCGCGGTACCACGCATCCGGCCAGAGAGAGGAACAGCAGGAGGTAGATCGCCGCGAACCAGGGCGCCGCGAACACGTTGAACAGCGAGAACCTGGCCAGCCAGGGCGCCAGCGCGGGATGCGCGGCGTAGTACTCCTGCACCGCCTGCGGGTTGATGCCCTGCTGCGGCAGCACCGACCCGGGCACGCTGCCGAGCGCCAGCAGGAACAGCAGGATCAGCGCGGTACGCATCGAGGTGAGCTGGCGCCACCCCCACCGGACCCAGTCCACTGTGCCCCGACCGCCGCGGCGCGGCGCCGGGCCGGGTGAGCCAGGAAGCTGCGACAGCCCGTCCGCGGCGTCCTCGGGGCGCCCGGTGGCGGCAGGCACGCGGACCTCGGTCACCGGTCCGCCCTCCGCGGCCCGGTCACCGGGGCACTGCCGGTTGGCCTGGTCATGCCGGTTGCGCCAGCGCCTTGCTGATCAGCCCGCGCAGGCCCGGGTAAGACACCTCGCCGATGACCCTGGCGGCGATCCGGCCATCGCGCCCGATGACCAGCGTGGTCGGGATGCCGGCGGGCGGGACGGTGTCGCGGAAGGCGAGCGCGATCTCGTCGCCGGGATCGTTGAGGCTGGGGTAGCCGATATGGAAGTCGCGCTGGAACGCCTCGGCGGTCGCCGGACTGTCTCTGATGTCCACGCCGAGGAACCGGACGCCGTTCGGCGTGAAGTGCTGGGCCAGCCGGGACAGGAGCGGTGCCTCCGCCCGGCACGGGGTGCACCAGGAGCCCCAGAAGTTCATCACCACGACGTGCCCGCGTTCGGCGGCCAGGGTGAACTTGCTGCCGGAAAGCAGGGTCCCGGTGACCCGCGGCGCGACCGGGCCCGAGTGGCCGTCGTACACGGTGGTGCCGGGGCTGCCGGACACGAAGCTCTGGCCGTTGCTCCCCGGGCCGCTGTTCCCGATCGCCCCGCTGTCGCACGCGCCGAGCGCCAGCGCGCCGGCCAGCCCGAGGACGGCAGCGCGGGCCGCACGCCGGGCGCGCGGGTGCCGCGGCGCTGACTCGGAGAGGATGCCCCCGTGGCGCGGGCATCGCGGCAAGCGGGACAGAGTGATCTCCTACAAGCGGTAGTGCCGCGCCCTATTGTGCCGGACCCGGCTTCGGCCCTCGACATCGGGCCGGCCTGGCGGCCGACCCTGAGTGCTGCCTGAACACATGCTCTACGCTGCCCGGGCCCGTCGCCGCCACCCGGGCGCAGCGCCGTTCAGGCTCCGTGGCCCCCGTCGGGCGCGGCACCGGCGGGCTCGGCGTAGTCGATCGCGACGATCGCGTCATCGCGGTAGGTGAAGCTGGTCACGCTGCCCAGGGCGCACTCGCGGCGGGCCGGATGGTGCCACAGCCTGCGTTCCTCGGCCGACCTGCGGGCCACCCAGATGGCTAGCTGGTGGCTGACAAGCACGGCCTCGTGCCCGCGGGCCTCTCCGACCGCGTCGGCCATCGCGGCTTGCATCCTCGCGGCGATGCTCGTGTACGGCTCACCCCAGGACGGCCGGAACGGGTTCGCCATGCGCGGCCAGTTGGCTGGCCGTCGTAGCGCAGGAAATCCGATGTCGAAACGCTCCCCCTCGAAGTGGTTCCATGGCTCGATCAGCCGCTCGTCCACCCGCACCTGCAGGCCGAACTGCGCGGCCACCGGGGCGGCGGTCTCCAGCGCCCGCTCCAGCGGGGAGGAAAGCACCAAGGTGACGTCGCGGCCGGCCAGAAACGCGGCGGCGGCCTTGGCCATGTGCTCACCGTCCGCTGAGAGGTGGAAGTCGGGCAACCGGCCGTAGAGAACCCCGCGCGGGTTGCTGACCTCGCCGTGGCGGAGCAGGTGGATCACCGTCATGTCGGGCATGGCGCGCTCAGCCTACCTGTGCTGTGGTCAGGCCTGGATCTCCAGGTAACGCCGGCGCTCGCCCATCAGGTCGCGGATCCGGCGGAGCCTGCCCTCCGCGGCCGGCGCGTCGACCGCGTCGAGTTCCGCGACCTCGGCCAGGTCGGTGGCGAGCCCGTCCGACTCGCCGACCAGCGCCCAGTCGAACTGCATCAGCTCGTCCAGGCCCACGCCGCGGACCCGGTCCCAGACCCGGTCGGCGTTCAGGACCAGCAGATCATCGGCGCGCAGCCTGCCCTTGCTCGAGTACACATCGGCCGCAAGCAGGCTGCGCAACCGGTCGCTCAGCGCGTCGGCCATGAGCCGCTCAGCCGTTGGCCGAGTTGTGCTGGGCCTGCTGCGCAGGGGCAGCGCCACGAGCGTCCAGGCCGGGCATGGCGGCGAAGCTGATGATGCCATAGTTGAACGGCTCGCCGACCGCCACGTTGGGCGCGGACACCAGCCCGCGCTCGGCCATCTTGAGCGCCACGTAGTAGCGGACCGCATCCAGTTCGGACAGCCCGAACGCGCGCAGTGAGATGAGCTCGCGCATCCGCTCGTCGCTCGGCCGCATCAGCACCTTCACGTCGTTCAGCGTGATGCCGTAGATCGCAAGGAAGTCCTGCAGGTGGCCGCGGACCAGTTCGGTGATCTCGTGGATCTTCTCGTTGACCCGCTCCAGCGGGGTCACCTGGACAAGCTGGTTGATGGCCTGCTCCACCACGGGGGCCGCGTAGGTGTTCACCGCGTCCGTGGTGAGCAGGTGCCCGGAGTAGGGCATGTGGGTGACCAGCTTGACCGCGTCCTCCTTGGTTTCGACGTGCACGTAGTAATCGACGTCGTAAACAAGCTCGGCAAGCTCGCTGGACAGCGCCATGCCCTGGGCCTTGGCCACGCTCTTGGCCCGGGCGATGAACAGCGCCTCGTACTGCCACGGCGACTGCCCGCCGTAGAAAGCCTGCTGGAAGCTGCCGATCAGCGGCCGCTGTGGGGTCTCCACCGGGTACTGCCCGGTCTCGTAGACATTCAGGATGGCGCCGCGCGACTTCAGCACGCAGAAGTGATTGCTTTCGACGGTGAGCAAGCTGCCGTTCATGATGTCGTTGCCGGGATAGTGGTACATGAGCACACCCGGGCCCATGACCTCGGTGCCGTCCTGGGTCAACGTGCTGATTACGTTACGGACCGCCATTGGTGGTTCCTCGCTCCCCTATAGCCAGGCCTGGCCATGCTGACCGGGCCATTTGCACCACATCCTGGCAGACGCACTCCCCGTGGATGCTTGAGTAACAGCTACTCAAACCGGCCGGCAGCGGCTGCTTCCGGCCGCTCGATGTAGTAACTGTCCGTATTCGCCAGGACGCGCTCAGTCTAGGGCAGCGGCCGCCGCACGGGCGGCGGCGGGGAGGGCTTCGGCGATGTGGCTCAGTGCCTCGTCGTCGTGCGCCGCGGACAGGAACCAGGCCTCGTACGGGGACGGTGGCAGGTAGACCCCGCCGTCCAGCATGGCGTGGAAGAACGCCGCGTACGCGGCGCCGGACTGGCGCTTGGCGTCGTCGAAGTCCCGCACCTGCCTGGTGCCGCCGAGGAACACCGAGAACAGGTTCCCCGCCTCCTGCAGGCGGAACGGTACGCCTGCCGCGCCGAGCGCGCCGGCCGCCAGCTTGGCCACCTCGGTGGCCGCCTCGTCCACCCGCGCGTACACCTCAGGGGTGCAGGCGCGCAGCGTGGCCAGGCCCGCGGCGGTGGCCAGCGGGTTTCCTGACAGCGTGCCCGCCTGGTAGACCGGGCCGAGCGGGGCGAGCAGGTCCATGATCTCGGCCCGCCCGCCGAACGCCGCCGCGGGCAGGCCGCCGCCCATCACCTTGCCGAACGTGATCAGGTCCCCGGCCACACCCTCGCGGCCGTACCAGCCGGAGGCGGTGACCCGGAAGCCGGTGAGCACCTCGTCCATGATCAGCAGCGCGCCATGCTCGGCGCAGATCCCCTTGAGCACTTCGTTGAAGCCGGGCTCGGGCGGCACCACGCCCATGTTGGCCGGGCAGGCCTCGGTGATCAGGCAGGCGATCCGCGGGCCGTGCGCGGCGAACGCCTCCGCGACGGCGGCGGTGTTGTTGTAGGGCAGAACCAGGGTGTCGGCGGTGGCCGCGCCGGTCACCCCCTGGGAGTCCGGCAGCGCGAACGTGGCCACCCCGGACCCCGCCGCGGCCAGCAGCGCGTCCACATGCCCGTGATAGCAACCGGCGAACTTCACCACCAGCGGCCTGCCGGTGAACGCCCGGGCCAGCCGCACCGCCGACATCGTCGCCTCGGTGCCGGAACTGACCAGCCGGATCTTGTCCACCGGGGCCAGCGCGGCGATCCGCTCAGCAAGCTCGACCTCGGCCACGGTCGCGGCGCCGAACGAGGTGCCACGGGCAGCCGCCGCGGTAATGGCGGCCACCACCTCGGGGTGGGCGTGCCCGAGGATCATCGGGCCCCAGGAGCAGATCAGGTCCACGTACCTGTTGCCGCTGGTGTCGGTCAGGTAAGGGCCGCGGCCGGACGCGATGAACACCGGCTCTCCGCCGACCGCGCCGAACGCGCGGACCGGTGAGTTCACCCCGCCGGGTATGACTTCGCAGGCGCGGCCGTACAGGCTCTGGGGGCCGCCGGTGTGGCTCAGCGCAGCACCTCCTCGCAGGCGTCGGCAAGGTACTCAAGCAACCGCAGGCAGTCCGGCAGTGCGTGCTCCCGCGGGTCCCGGATCCAGTGTGCGCCGGGCCCGCGGCCGGTGCGGGCGGGGGCCACCACATAGCTGTCCCGGCAGTGCCAGCGCAGCCCGGCCACGGGGGCGAAGCTGTCCGGCTCACAGTCCAGGTGACACGACCACCATTCGTCCTCGTCGGCGGGCGCGCCACGGGTGGTGGCAAAAAACAGGGCCCGGTTGTCCGCGCTCAGCGCGACCGGGCCCATGACCGCCGGGGAGCGGCCTATCAGCTCCAGGGCCAGCAAGCCGGCCCTTGCCGGGAGGTCGAGTACGTCGAACACCCGCCCCGTGACCAGGATGATGCTCGCGTCCGGGCGGTCCCGCCACCACCGGCTCACCTCGGCCGGGTCGCTGGACGCCTCGATCTGCCAGGCGGCGGAGATTGGATGGGCCCCGGGCGCGGGGCAGCCGATCCGGTCACAGGAGCAGGCACGGCCGCTGCCGTGCGGCTGGCTCCTGGCCACCAGCGCGGGCACCCGGTGCCGGGTGGCGTCCGTGCGCGGCGTGACCGCCCCGGGACACACCGGCCAGCCCAGTCCCGCGAACTCGGCCGCCGCTTCCGCCCGCCCGCCCGTATCCGCGCGCCTGCGTGCGCGGCGCGGCAATACCTCAACCATTGGCGGCCCACTCCCCTCCCGCCTATTGCTACTGAAGATGATGCCGTGTGTGCGGCGGGCATGCAGGCGACCTCGCTGAGTAAGGCGCAGAAGATACCTAACGGTGACGTCCGGGCATCCCGCTGCCACGCTGGATTGGATCCGGGGCAAATCCGGCACTCCCGCGCAGCCGCGGTACCGATCATGGGGTTGGTGGTACGTGCGTGCTCAGCCGAGGCGGCGTGCCGCTTCCGCGGCCCAGTAGGTGAGGATGATGCCCGCACCGGCACGCTTGATCGCGGTCAGCGTCTCCATGATCGCCCGGTCCCGGTCGAGCCAGCCGCGTGCGGCGGCCGCCTCGGCCATCGCGTACTCGCCGCTGACCTGATAGGCCGCCACCGGCACCGGCACGGCCGCCGCGACCTGCGCGACGATGTCCAGGTAGGGCAGGGCCGGCTTGACGATGACGATGTCGGCGCCCTCGTCCACGTCGAGCAGGGCCTCGCGGAGCGCGTCCGCGGCGCTCGGGTCCTGCTGGTAGGAGGCCCGGTCGCCGAACCGGGGCGCGCCCTCGGCGGCGTCCCGGAACGGGCCGTAGAAGCACGAGGCGTATTTGACCGCGTAGGCGCAGATCGCCACCTCCGGCTCGCCCGCCTCGTCGAGGGCGCGCCTGATCGCGGCCACCTGCCCGTCCATCATCCCGCTCGGGGCGACCACGTGGGCGCCGGCCCGGGCCTGCGCCACCGCGGTCGCGGCGTACCGCTCCAGCGTGGCGTCGTTGTCCACGGCGCCCGAATCGGTCAGCACCCCGCAGTGCCCGTGGTCGGTGTACTCGCACAGGCACAGGTCGGCCATGACCACGATGTCGTTGCCGACCTCCGCGGTCACGTCCCGCAGGGCCGCCTGGATGATGCCGCCGGGGTCGTCGGCGGCGGAGCCCCGGCCGTCCTTGACCGCCGGGATGCCGAACAGGATCAAGCCGCCCACCCCGGCCTCGGCCGCCTCGGCGGCGGCCTTGCGCAGGCTGTCCCTGGTGTGCTGGACCACGCCCGGCATAGAGGGCACCGGCACCGGCTCGGTGATCCCCTCCTTGACGAACATCGGGAGCACCAGGTCGGCACCGCGGACGCTGGTGTGCGCGGCGAGGCGGCGCAGCGCCGGGGTGCGCCGCAGCCTCCGGGGCCGGACAGCGGGGAAGCCAGTCACGACAACCTCCTTCAGCGCGCCAGGGCGTGGGAACTCCCGGGCGATGGTGGCGCTCCCGGGGGCTACGGTGGCGCTCCCGGACTACCGTATGCGGCGGCGGCCGCCGCGGCGGCGCTCGCTCGGCCTGCGCACCGGCTCACCCGCGGCGAGTGCGGCGTCCCGCAGCCGCGCGCCGTGCTCGGCCAGCGCGTCCACCAGCGCCGTGGCTGACGGCCGGGGGGCGGTGACGTCGACGCGGAGCCCGTACTCGGCCGCGGTCTGCGCGGTCTGCGGGCCGATCACCGCCACCGCGGTCACCGCATGCGGCTTGCCGGCGATGCCGATGAGGTTCCGCACGGTGGAGGACGAGGTGAACAGCACGGCGTCGAAGCCGCCGCCCTTGATCGCCTCCCGGATCGGGGCGGGCGGCGGCGCGGCGCGCACCGTGCGGTACGCGGTCACGTCCTCGGTTTCCCAGCCCAGGTCGGTCAGCCGCGCCACCAGGGTTTCCGTGGCGATGTCGGCCCGGGGCAGGAGCACCCGGTTGATCGGGTCGAGTACGTCGTCGTAGGGCGGCCAGGCGGCCGCCAGGCCCTCGCTCGACTGCTCGGCCTCTGGCACCAGGTCGGGCTTGATGCCGAACTCACCGAGCGCCGCGGCCGTCTGCTCACCCACGGCGGCCACCTTGATCCCGGCGAACGCCCGCGCGTCCAGGCCGTAATCCTCAAGCTTTTCGCGCACGGCGCGCACCGCGTTCGCCGAGGTGAACGCGATCCACTGGAACCGCCCCGTGACCAGGCCCTTGATGGCCCGCTCCATCTGCTGCGGTGCACGTGGCGGCTCGACAGCGATGGTGGGAACCACCTGCGGCACCGCGCCATAGGAGCGCAGCCGCTCCGACACCGACGCGGCCTGCTCCTTGGTGCGCGGTACGAGCACCCGCCAGCCGAACAGCGGCTTGTTCTCGAACCAGGAAAGCCCCCGGTGGGCGGCTGCCTCGCCGACCACCGCGATCGCCGGGCCGTCCTCCGCCAGCACGCTCACCCCGGCCGCCTTGAGGTCCGCGGCCACCGACGACAGCTTGGTCAGCACCGTGTGCTGATCGGTGGTGGTGCCGTTCCAGGTGATGGCCATCGGGGTGGCGTCGGCCCAGCCGGCCGCCATCAGCATCTTCGCGAGATCGGCGGGCCCGGCCTCGGCGCCCAGGATGACGAGGCTGCCGGCCGCCTGGAACTCCGCCGACCCGCGGCTCAGCTCGGATGCGTGCACCACCCGCAGGTCCGCGGTGGTGTCGCTGGTCAGCGGCAAGCCGGCGTAGGCGGGCACGGCCAAGGCGGCGGGCATGCCCGGCACGATCTCCAGCGGTATCGCGGCGCGCGCGCACGCGTCCGCCTCGGCGGCCGCCTGCCCGAACAGCAGCGGGTCGCCCGGGCACAGCCGGACCACGATCCGGCCCGCCTGTACGGCACTGATCAGCGCCGGAATGTCGGCGCCGTCCTGGCCCGTCTCGATCACGGCCGCCGCCCCGGGCACCAGGTGCGCCACGCGGGCGGTCAGTTGTGCACTGCCGACCACCATGTCGGCCTGGCCGATCAGTTCGGCGGCCCGCAGGGTCAGCAGGCCGGTGTCACCGGGGCCGGTCCCGGTGAAGGCCATCAGGCCCGGCCGGGACGGCGCCGCCGTCTCGGCCGCCTGGCCATTGACCGGCAGCGCACCAGCCGGGTCCTCGGTCTTCTGCATCACGGGTGTGAGATTCACTGCGCATCGTCCCCGTCACCTAGAGCACCCGGCGGCGTCGCCGGGCCTGGCGCCCTCTTGCGGGGCGCTCCCATGGCGGTCGAGCCCGCCACGATCGTTCCTGCCCCCTGCCGCAGCAACTCGGTCGCCACCTCGCGGCCGAGCCTGGCCGCCTGCGCGGCAGGGCCGCTCATCGAAGCTCGCACGGCCGCCGTGCCATCCTCGGCCACTACTGCGGCCGTGAGCTGCAGTATGTCGGTGCCGGCGGCGTACGCGCCAAGCGGCGCGCTGCAGCCGGCCTCAAGCTCGGCGAGCACGGTGCGTTCCGCGGTCACGGCCGCCCGGCTGCCCGGGTCGTCCACCTCGGCGAGCAGGGCCGCCAGGTCGCCCACGGCGTCCAGGCATTCCACCGCCAGCGCGCCCTGTCCCGGTGCGGGAATCATCGCGTCCGGCTCGAAAACCTCGCTGACCTCCTCAAGCGCACCGATCCGGGCCAGCCCGGCGTAGGCGAGCACCACCGCGTCCAGCTCCCGGGAAGTCACCTTTGCCAGCCGGGTCCCGGCATTGCCGCGCACCGGCACCGGGCGGACGTCCGGCCGCATCAGCCGCAACTGGGCGGCCCGCCGTGGCGAGCCCGTGCCGATCATGGCGCCGGAAGGCAGATCGGCCAGCTTGGCGCCATCCCTGCCGACCAGTGCGTCCCTGGGGTCTTCCCTGGGCGGCACGGCCGCGAGGAGGATGCCGGGCAGCGGCGCCGTGGGCAGGTCCTTGAGCGAGTGCACGGCCAGGTCGACGTCACCGTGCAGCAGGCTTTCCCGCAGGGCGCTCACGAACACGCCGGTGCCACCGATGTCGGGCAGGTGGACCTGGGTGACGTCGCCGAACGAGGTCAATCCGACGAGTTCGACCTGCCTGCCGGTGCGCGCGGTGATGAGCTTGGCCACATGACCGGACTGGGTCAAGGCCATGGGGCTCTTGCGGGTGCCCAGCCGCAACACCGGACCGCTCACCTGGCCTCCTGCCCGGGCGGCACGGTAGGCGGCGGGCCGCCTGCCACTAGCCCGGCATCGGCCCTGGTCACCGCCTCGACCGCTCCTGGGTCGAGATCAAAAAGCACCCGCAGTGCCGCCTCATAGGAATCGCCGCCCGGAGACCCGGCCAGCTCCTTGACTCGTACTGTCGGCGCATGTAGCAGCTTATCCATGACCCGGTGCATGGCCTGGGCGATCTCGGCGCGGGTGCGGTCGTCGATCTCGCCGAGCTTGCCCGCCAGCCGGGCCAGTTCCGCCTCGACGACCTCCACGGCCTTGGCGCGCAGCGCCACCACGGTGGGCGCGACCCGGGCCGCGTGCCGCGCGGACGCCCGGGCGGCAAGCTCCTCCGCCACGATGGCCCGCACCGCGGCCACGTCTTCGGCCTGGCTGGCGGCGAGGGAGGCCCCGGCGTCCTGCAGCGTCTCCAGGCCGATAACGGTGACGCCGGGCAGGTGACCCGCCGTGGGATCCACGTCGCGCGGCAGCGCCAGATCGAGCAGCACCAGCGGCCGGGCGCCGCCGGCCGGCCGCCGGGCCTTCAGTGCGTCCCCGACCATATCTGCCGTGATCACCAGCCCGGCCGCGCCGGTGCATGAGATGACCAGATCAGCCTCGGCCAGGGCGGGCCTGAGGTCGTGCAGGTCGGCCGTGCTGCCGCCGGCCGAGGCGGCCAGGCGCTCGGCCCGTTCCCTGGTGCGGTTCGCGACGACGATGCCGGTCGCGCCGAGCCGGGCGGCGGTCGAAACCGCGAGCGCGCTCATCGAGCCGGCGCCCACGACGAGCACGGTCCGCCCGTGCAGCGGTGCCGCGGCATCCGGGGCGGGCGGTTCGGCCAGCCCCGTGGCGGCCAGGCCGATCCCGACCGTCACCAGGTTCGCACCCGCGCGGTCGATGCCCGTTTGCGTGTGCGCCCGCTTGGCCGTGCGCAGTGCGAGCGTGCCGAGTTCGTCGAGGGTGTGGCCGATCGTCTGGTGCTTGCGCGCCAGGGCCAGCGCCCGGCGCACCTGGCCGAGTATCTGGCTCTCGCCGACCACCATGGATTCCAGGCCGCAGGTCATCGACAGCAGATGCTGCACCGCCCGGTCTTCGTAGTGCACATAGAGATGCGGCGTGAGTTCGGGCAGCGCGACACCGGTGTGCCTGGCAAGCATCTCGCAGACGACCGACACGCCCGCGTGGAACTTGTCCACCTCGGCGTAGATCTCGACCCGGTTGCAGGTGGACACGGTGAACGTGCCGGCGACGTGCTCGGCGTGGAACACATCGCGCAGCAACTTGCCCAGCGCGTCACCGCTCACCGCGGCACGTTCCAGGACGGCAACGGGAGCGCTGCGATGGCTCAGCCCCACCACCAGGACGCTCATGGCGTAGTCACCGACTCTCCCGGGCTGCCGGCCAGTGCGGCCACTCCGACCCCGGCACGGTAGTGGCTCTTCCCGCCGGGGGTTACGCGCACGTCCGACCTCCGCTGCGCATGGAAGGCGAGGATCTGCAACTCGATGGACAGATCGACCTTACGCACGTCCACGCCCGCTGGCACGGTGAGCACGACGGGCGCGAAGTTGAGGATGCTGGTGACCCCGGCGGCGACCAGACGGTCACACACTCCCTGCGCGGCCGCCGCGGGCGTGGCGATCACCCCGATTGACACGCTGCGCTGCGCGACCACTTCCTCGATGGCATCGCTGTTGCCAACCACCTGGCCCGCGGCGATCTCGGTACCGACGACGGCGGGGTCGGCGTCCAGCACGGCGGCGATGCGAAAGCCACGGGAGGCGAAGCCGCCGTAGTTGGCCAGCGCCCGGCCGAGGTTGCCCGCCCCCACGATGACCACCGGCCAGTCCTGGGTCAGGCCAAGCTCACGGGACACCTGGTAGACGAGATAGTCCACGTCATAGCCGACTCCCCTGGTGCCGTAGGAGCCCAGGTGGGAGAGGTCTTTGCGGAGTTTCGCCGAGTTGACGCCCGCCGCCGCCGCGAGTTCCTCGCTGGACACGGTCGCGATGCCCTGCTCGGCGCAGGTGTAAAGGACCCGCAGGTAGACCGGCAGGCGCGCGATCGTCGCCTCGGGAATGCCCTGGCTGCCAGGGGCTGCGTTAGGGCGGCGCGACATTCGCCGGTGCTCCTGAAGGTCGGGGCCAGAGGCGCCCCAAGGGAGAACCTGAGCCGCCACAGGACCAGTTTCGTTTCACGGTACGCCCTTGTGAACGCATGCACAAAGTCGGGCGGCAGTGGGTCAGGCCGGGCCCCCGGCGCGAGTCTCGGCAAGGGCCGCGCGCAGGCGCTTTTCGCTCACGTGCCAGAAATCGTGCTGCACGCCGTTGATCAGCGTCACCGGGATCATGTCCGAGTAATCAAGCAGATCGCGCTCGGAGCGGGTGATGTCGCGTTCCTCCCAGGCCACGCCGAGATCGGCGGCGACCTTGGAGATGACCTCACGCGCGTCGTCGCACAGATGGCAGCCGGGCCTGCTGAGCAGGGTGATCAAGGCGGGTGTGGCCGTGCTCACCGGGCACTGCTGCCGCGCGGCCTGACCTTCCGCGCACGCGGCTGACGCGGTGCGGCGAGCGGCGTGAACTTGGCGTGCCGTACGCCCAGTTCGATCACGTTGGTCGCCAGCACATACGGCTCCCGCTCCTCTTCGAACTGCCGGATATAGGGCTGGCGCTCGTGCCGGTCGAAGGCCGCTTCGTCCCGGTAGATCGCATAGAGGATGCGCTGCATCGGCGCTGCCGGGACCCCGTGCATGACGTAGACCAGCGTGTCCGGCTCCCTGGTCTTGACCTGCTCGACCACCTCGGACGCGAGCCTCTCGAAGTCGTCGGCCGTCTCGTCGAGCAGGGTGTAGATCGCGATCTGCCCGTAGAGCCGGGAGATGTCCTCCATGGACGCCGACTCCGGCAGCGGGTGGTACTCCCCGAGTGCCGGCAGGACGTCGCCCGTTTCCACGAACCCGCCGCCGTTGCTCCCCGCGCCGTTCGGGCCGCGTGGCCCGACGGCGGGAGGAGGGCCAACCTGGCCGTAGGGAACCTGCCCCGGCGGCATGTCGTGCGCGACATCGCCGGTGGCCGGGCCGGCGCCGGTGATCCCGTAGCCGCCGTAGCCGCTGTCCGCGGCGTCGCGTGGGTCGGTGGGCTCGCGCCGGGTGCCGCCGCCCTCCCCACCGGGCCGGAACCATCCCCGCAGGTCGGTGTCGGTGACGTCCCGGCGGAAGCCGCCGGTGTCGTCGGCGTACCAGCCCGCGCCGTCGGTCTCGCCGCGGAACCGCCGGAATCCCCCGGTGTCGTCGGCGTAACCGAAGTCCCCGGTGTCCTCGTCGCGGTACCTGACAAAGGAGCCGGTGTCCTCATCCCAGGCGAACCCGCCGGAACGAAGCGCTTCCAGCCGCACCGCGCTCGCCCGGCCCGCCGCGAACCAGGCCAGGGCCGCGGCGGCGAAGCAGATCGCCGCGTAGGCGGAGTCTCCTGGCAGCTTCACCCGCATGACGTCAAGCAGCACGGTGGCGACCGCGATGGCGGCCACGGCGAGGAACAGGGTCTGCCAACCCGGGCTCTGCCGTGCCCGCACGCCGGTCACGATCAGCGAGATGACCGCGGCGAGTGCGGTCAGGACGGCAACGAACTTCAGCATCCCGTTCGGGATGATCTGGTAGTGCACCGAGGCAGGCGGCCAGGCCTTGCTAAAGGCGGCGTTGCTCAGCGGGTCGGTGGCCAGCACCACCGCACCGACCACGGTCACCGCGCCGAGCGCGAGCCGTGACGCGAACCGGGCGACCATGCTCTTGCCGGTCAGCTCGGCCAGCGCCCACGTGAACGCGAGCGGCGCGACAAGCTGCGCGCCGATCTGAACGGCGCGGAAGGTGGTCTCGTCGAACCCGTGATAGTAGCCGCCCGCCTGCGCGCCGAGCGCCACGGCCAGCGCAGCCGTCGCGAACAGCAGAGCGACCATGGCCAATCTGGGTGCGCGAATACACCGGCGCGCTAGCAGCCCGGCAAACACCAGGGCGGCGAGCGCGCCGACCGCTGCTGCCCCTAGGGAAATAGACATCTCTTCGTATGGTACGACGTCCGCCGAGGTTAGGCCTCAGTTGGCTGACCAGCAATGCTGCGCATTCCGGCCTGACCAGCGGCACCAGGTCAGGCCGGTAGCATGGATGCCGGTATGGGGGTGCTGGGAGATCGGGCCGTCGTGCCGGGCGGAGCCGCGTTGGTGACGCGCGCCGGTCGGCTGATGTCAGGTGCCCGAGAGGACGGGCAGGGGGCCCGCAGGCTCTGGGCGGGGGCCCGCTGGCCCAGCCGCAGCCGCGATGCCGTGGCGGGCGCGGCATCGGCCGCCGCCGCCGAGGTGGAGCAACCGCCGCCCATTCCCGACCCATCGGCCGGGGCGTTCTTCGACGTGGACAACACCCTCATGCGGGGCGCGTCGATCTACCACTTCGCGCGCGGGCTGGCCGCCCGCAAGATGTTCGGCCCGCGGGATCTCGCGGAGATGGCCTGGAAACAGGTCTACTTCCGGATCCGCGGCGCGGAGAACCCCGACCACATCGACGCCGCCAGGGAAGCCGCGCTTGCGTTCGTCGCCGGGCACAAGGTCAGCGACATCGTCGCGCTGTGCGAGGAGATCTACGACGAGGACATGGCCAACCGGATCTGGGAGGGCACCCGCGAACTGGCGCAGCGTCACCTGGAGGCGGGCCAGCGGGTCTGGCTGGTGACCGCTACCCCGGTCGAACTGGCCAGCATCATCGCGCGGCGGCTCGGCTTCACCGGGGCCTTGGGCACCGTCGCGGAGTCGGTGGACGGCGAGTACACCGGGCGACTGGTCGGCGGGCTGCTGCACGGCCCGGCGAAGGCGGCGGCGATCAGGGCGCTCGCCGTGCGTGAAGGGCTGGACCTGTCGCGGTGCGCCGCTTACAGCGATTCGGCGAACGACTTCCCCATGCTGGAACTCGTCGGCCATCCGGCCGCCGTCAACCCCGATTCTGAGCTGCGTGCGCATGCCCGCGCGCAGGGCTGGCCGATCCACGACTTCCGGTCCGGGCGGAAGGCAACGCTGATCGCGCTGCCGACGGCCGCGGGGGCGGGCGCCATCGCCGGCGGGGTCGCGGCCGGGATCGCCCTGCGCCGTCGCGCCCGCGGCTGAGGCGGGTCAGCCGAAGGCCGGGCCGCGCTCGTCGAGCAGGTCGTCCAGCTTCCGCTGGATCGTGCCGCGGACCCGGCCGCTCAGGTCGGCGACCGCCCCGGGGTCGGTCTCATCACCGGGCCCGTAGCCGTTGGTCGGCACCGGCGGGCAGAACTCGATGATCCACCGGGACGGCAGTGGCACCATGCCGACCGGCCCAAGCCATGGGAACAGCGGCGTGATCGGGAAGTAGGGCAGCCGCAGCAACTCGGCGACCTGCTTGGCGTTGCCGACCATCGGGTAGATCTCCTCGGCCCCGACGATCGCGCAGGGGATCAGCGGCACCCCGGCGTGGATCGCGGTGGCGGCGAACCCGCCGCGGCCGAACCGCTGCAGGTGGTACCGCTCGGCGAACGGCTTGCCGATGCCCTTGAAGCCCTCGGGGAAGACACCGACCAGTTCACCGGCCCGCAGCAGCGCGTCCGCGTTCGCCGGTGCCGCGGGGATGTGCCCGAGTTTGCGGGCCAGGGCGGACAGCAGCGGGACCTCATACACCAGGTCGGCGCCCAGTAGCCGCAGGTTGCGCTGCGCCGGGTGCTCGTCGTGCAGCCCGGCCTGGAGCATGACCGCGTCCATCGGCAGCGTCCCCGAGTGGTTGGCGACCACCAGGGCCGGGCCCTGCGCCGGCACGTGCTCGAGGCCGCGGATCTGCACCTGGAACCAGTGCTGGTAGAGGAACCGCGCGACCGGCAACAGGTAGCGCGCGTTGAACGCCGGGTCGAAACCGAACTCGTCGACCGGCCCCTCGTCGCCAAGGTGGTCCTCGGCGAGCTGCAGCACGTTCCCGACGAGTTGCCGCAGGCCCTGCGCCGAGGCGACGGCGCCGGGCGCCATACCACCAGCGTTCGGCCCGTTCCAGGGCAGCGCAGCTTGGTCGCCGCCGGCGGCAGACTCGGCGGCCAGCCACGGGCGGGCCCGCCGCGCGGGCGCGCTCCTGCTCGCGCCGGCGGCCGCATCCCGGAGGATGCCGCTCGCCACGGCCGTGAGCTGACGCACCGTTTCCCCCGTCCCCGGTGTGCCCCTGGGCCGCCGCGCACGCGCTCCGTGTGGGTTATCCCGGCCCGTACCTGGCCCGGCGCCCGCAGATGACCGGCCCGCGGGCCGATCCGAAGGCGCCGAGCGGGTCACTTCTTGTTCCGCCGCTGTACGCGGGTCTTCCGCAGCAGCTTGCGGTGCTTCTTCTTGGCCATTCTCTTGCGGCGCTTCTTGATGACGGAGCCCACAGCACCACCCTCGCTCGACGTATCCAGGACCAGCAGGCATGCCTGCGCACGCCCGACACCCGCCGGCTGGGGCACACGCCAACGTTTTTACACGCCAACGGCTTACAGTACCGTCCCAGCCGGGTGTCCTCAGCCAGAGGCAGCTGCCGCGGGGACACGAGCGCGGCCGGCCACGCGAGCTAGCTCGCCGCGACGAATGAATCCCTGAGGTACTGGTTGACCGCTTGCTCGGGGACGCGGAAGGAGCGCCCAACCCGTATCGCTTCCAGTTCCCCGGAGTGAACCAGCCGGTAAACCGTCATCTTGGACACACGCATGATCGAGGCGACTTCCGCCACGGTCAGGAACCTTACGTCACTCAGGGGAGTCTCATTAGCAGACATCGGTGGCCCTCTTCCACACAGTGCTGGCTACGCCTGGCCGTAAACGGCGCATCAGTCACCTCCGTCCCCAGCGTAAGTCCTGCCTGAAAAAGGGCAACCCTCCAATCAGCCTCTCTACGTCACCCAAGACTCACACCTGCGGGCCAAACGGTGCCTAGATCAGACGTAACGGTCAGCCGCTGCCCAGCTCGGCGCCCCGATCCCTGGCGGACTCGATCGCGGCGAGAAAAGCGGCACGGACGCCATGGCGCTCGAGTTCCCGGATCGCGGAGATCGTTGTGCCGCCGGGGGAGGTGACCGCTTCGCGGAGGATCACCGGGTGCTCGCCGGTGTCCCGCAGCATGCGCGCGGCACCGTAAACGGCCTGGTTAACCATCTCAAGAGCGGTGGCGCGGGGTATGCCGAGCAGAATGCCAGCATCGACCATGGCTTCGACGAGGAAATAGACATAGGCCGGGCCACTGCCGGACAGGGCCGTCGCCGCGTCCTGCTGTGATTCGGGTATGCGCAGCACCTTTCCGACCGGCCGCAGGAGTTCCTCGGCCCGGCGCAGATGCTCCTCCCCGGCATGGCGGCCGGCCGAGATCACGCTCATCGCCTCATCGACGTGCACCGGCGTGTTCGACATGACCCGGACCACCGGGATCTCCGCGCCCAGCCTGCGCTCGATCATGGCGGTGGGGATGCCTGCGGCAACGGAGATGACCAGCCGGTCCGCGGGCACGTGCGGCGCGATCTCGTCAAGCAGCACGCTCATGTCCTGCGGCTTGACCGCGATGACCAGCGTCTCGGCGGTCTTGACCGCGTCCGCGGCGGACAGCGCCGCCACGCCGAAGGTTTCCCGCAACTGGTCCGCGCGCGCGGACCGGCGGACCACCACGACCACGTCAGAGGGATTGCGCCCGGCTCGCAGCAGGCCGGAGATGAGTGCTTCGCCCATCTTGCCGGCACCAAGAATCGCGATCACGCTTTGACCTTACCTTCGCGCCGGGCCCGCCCGGGTGCCGCCGCGGGCAGGCCGGGTTCAGGAACGGGTGGCCAGGGACCTGGCGAAAAACGCCAGGTTGGCAGGGCGCTCGGCGAGCCGGCGGACCAGGTAGCCGTACCAGTCGCTGCCATAAGGCACGTACACCCGCATCTTGGCGCCGCCGGCGGCAAGTCGCCGCTGCTCGGCCGGCCGGATGCCGTACAGCATCTGGTACTCGAAGGCCCCCGGGCCACGCCCGGTCAGGTGCGCCTGCGCCGCCGCGATCTCGATCAGGCGCGGGTCATGGGTGGCCAGCATCGGGTACCCGTCACCCTGCATCAGCGCCCGCAGGCACCGCACGTAGGAGCGGTCCACCTCGGCGCGGCTGGTGAACGCCACGTCCTGCGGGGCGTTGTAGGCGCCCTTGCAGAGCCGCACCCGTGACCCCGGCGTGGCCAGCGCGGCGCAGTCGGCGGCGCTGCGGCGCAACTGCGACTGGATCACGCAGCCGAGATCGGCAAATTCCGCGCGGACCGCGCGCACGATGCGCAACGTCGCGTCCACGTGGGTGTGGTCCTCCATGTCCACGGTGACCGTGGTGCCCGCCGCACGGGCCGCCGCGCAGATGCGGGAGATGTTCTCGGTGGCCGTCTTCTCGCCGTGGTCGGCCAGGCCCAGGCCGAGCGCGGTCGGCTTGACGGACACCTCCGTGGCGGCGCCTGCGGTCAGCCCGGCTGCCGCCAGGCTGGCCAGCAGGGCGCTGTACTCGCCGGTGACCGCGTCCGCCTGCCGCGCGTCGCGGGTGTCCTCACCCAGATGGTCCAGGCTGACAAGCAGCCCCGCCTCGCGTAGTTCCCTGGCCACCGCGACGGCGTCGGCGGCCGCGTCCCCGGCCACGTAGCGTGCCACGACGCTACGGGCGACGGGCGCACTTGTCACGAGCTGACGCACCCGGCCGCTGTCGGAGGCGGCCAGCAGTATGCGGCGCAGCACGGGCACTCTCCCCTGGGCTCTCGATGGCCGCCGCCTGCAGCGGCGCTGCCTGCTGCCGGCCTACGTTACCGCTGCGGGGCAGGCGGGCCAGCCCCGGGTCAGCGCGCGCCACGGCCCGCGCCGGGACAGCGGTGACGCGGGTCAGCTACCGGGACGCGCGAACGCGCCGCGCCGCTTGAGCGTGATGTTCACGTTCGCGCCCGCGTCCGGCGGTACCACGACCTCCTGGGCCGCTGGCACGCCACCGGCCCGCAGCGCCGCGTCCACCGGCACCATCCGTTTGATCAGGCCGAGCCCGATCGGGCCCAGCTCGAAGTGCCGCGCCGCGGAGCCGACGAACCCCACCGTCGCGTCGTCGCGGGTGACCGGGTCACCGTGCACCGGCAGCCGGTCCTCGCTGCCGTCGAGGTGGAGCAGGATCAGCCGGCGCGGCGGATGGCCGAGGTTGTGCACCCGGGCCACGGTCTCCTGGCCGCGGTAGCAGCCCTTGTTCAGGTGGACGGCGGTCTCGATCCAGCCGATCTCGTGCGGCAGCGTCTTGTGGTCGGTGTCCAGCCCGAACCGCGGCCGGTGCGCCGCGATCCGCAGCGCCTCGTAGGCGTCCAGGCCGGCCACCGCGGCCCCGGAGCCTGCCACCGTCGCCGCGATCTGGCTCAGCCGGTCCCTGGGCACGACCACGTCCATGCCGAACGCGTCCGTCATGGCCACCACCGCCCCGTCCGGCGCGGCGGCCGGCCGGTCCGGGCCCATCAGGGTGAGCACGGCGAAATCACCGGTCACGTCGGCCAGGTCCACCCTGAGCAGGAACCGCATGGACTGCAGGAAGGCCATCAGCGCCCCGGCGGTGCCCGGCTCGACGTGCGCCCACACGGCGGTCCCGTCGTCGGCCAGGGTGAGGTGGTGCTCGATGTGGCCCTGCGGGCTGAGCACCAGCGCCTGCGCGGTGGTGCCCGGCTCCAGGTGCTGCAGGTCCTGGGTAGTCAGGCTGTGCAGCCAGGAAAGCCGGTCCTCGCCGGCGATCCGCACGACCCCGCGGTGGGAGCGGTCCACCAGGCCGGCCGCGCGGGCCAGCGCCCGCTGCTCGGCATACGGGTCCCCGTAGTGGGCGGCGACTCCCGCGTCGATTCCCTGTGCCGGGACCGCGCCGGTCCTGGCGAGCAACGGGCTCTGCATACCTCCAGGTTATGCGGTGGGCCCGGGGCCGCTGGCAGGCGCGTCTGCCTGACACGACTCGCACCGGCCGAACACGGTCAGGTGGCCGACGTCGGTCTGGAAGCCGTGATTGCGCTCCAGGGCGGACACCAGGGGCGCGACCGCCTCGGGCGGGACCTCGGTGATCCGCCCGCACTCGGAGCAGACCAGGTGCACGTGCTCGGCGTCGGCGGCCAGGTGGTAGCTGGGCGCGCCGTGCCCGAGGTGGGTGTGGGTGACCAGGCCGAGCTGTTCGAGCAGCTCAAGCGCCCGGTAGATGGTGGAGATGTTCACGCCGCTTGCGGTCTGCTGCACGTCGGCCCAGATTTCCTCGGGCGTGGCGTGTTCCAGCTTGGTGACCGCCGCGAGGACCAGCTGGCGCTGTGGCGTGACGCGGTAACCACGGGCCCGCAGTGTCTTGTCCCACGCCTGCGTCATGGCCCGAGAGTAGCCCGCGCGCGGGCGCCGCGGGACCACTGGCGGGCGGCCGCGGCGCGATAACCCTCTTGCCCGGACGGGCCGCGCTGACGTAACCTCCGGTCTACGCGGGAAAGGAGGTGGTCCAACAGCATGCATAGCAGTAGGACTCGCGAGGTGGCTGTCAGCTAGCCGCCGTCCCGCCGGGCGTACTGGCGGTGCGTGCCCCATGGCACCGGCGCTCAGTACGATCTTCGGCCGTCGCGGGCCAGCCCATATGACTGGCGCGCGTGCCATATGGCGGCGGCCGGCGAATACACGGCAGACACCGGGCCCCCGGGCTGACCGGCCTAGTCCAGCCGGTCCCCGTGGCCGAGCCTCGCATCCCGCGGAACCTTTCCGCCTGGCGCCTCCTGAAGCCCTGGCGGAAGGGGCGGGCATGCGGGTGCCGGGCACGGGAGCCGCCCGGGGATTTCCCTTTTCTGGTGGCACGCGCCCCGGGCTCTTGGCTCTCCCGCTCACCTGTCCCCGCGCGGCCGGCGCCGAAATATTGCGATGTCACCTGAATTCATTCATTACGATGCGTTGGCCGCAAGGTAATCCCACGCATTTCCTGGTCCCATGGCAAGGTCCAGCGTAATGTCTCCCCGGGCATTGGAATTTCGTCAGCCCAGCGAATTCGGGCGGTATGCCCGGCCGGTACCGACCGGCGCTGATACCACGGGGAAAGGACCTATACTCCCATGAGGAAGTTCGGCAGAGCCGCCGTCACCGCCGCCGGTGCCGTAAGCCTCGCAAGCCTCGCGAGCCTCCTGTCGATCACCGTCCCGGCCAGCGCATACACCACCGGCTCCGCGGCCCCGGCACCCGCCGCCACCAGGCTAGGGACGCTGGCCCGGATCAAGCCGGGCGGGCCGATGGCGCTGCCGCGGAACCAGTCATCGGCGCCACGGGCCTTCTACGGAAAGACGATCAATGTCGTTTCCCAGAACTGGGGCGGTTACGTGGCGCAGCGCCACGGGGTCAAGTTCCGTTATGTCCGGGCCGCCTTTTTCGTTCCTTATGTTGACTGCGCAAGCACGCCATCCAGCTTTTCCGGGCATTGGTGGGCCTGGATGCACGGAGAACAACAGCGGGGCGGTGCTCGACCAGCCCACCCAGATCTTCCGTGGGAAGGCGTTCGACTGCTACTGGATGGCCCAGGGCTGACACTGCCCCGGGGTTAGCCTGGCCCGCCGGGCTAACCCCCGCCGGGGCCGTCGTGGCGAAAACTGCTGGTCAGACCGACGAGACCCGCTTGAGCTGGGCCGAGATGTGCGGCTGCAGCGGCTGGCCGACGGCCGCCATGTCGTAGGCGTAGGCCAGATCCGCGCCCACCAGGCCGTAGAGCCGGTGGCCCGCGCGGACCTCCTTGGCGGACTCGGTGGACGCCACCAGGTCCGTAGCCATCTCGATCTTGGTGCCGGTCACTTCGCCCAGGTAGATCTCGACGATGCCGGTGGGGTGCGCGAGCATGACCTCGAGCCTGCCCTCCGGCTGCGGCCGCCAGAACCCGGTCTCCGTCGCCAGTGGCCGGCCGGGCTTGCCGTCGGCGTCGAGCAGCCAGGTCCGGCTGACGTAGCTGAGGAAGGGCTTGCCGTTGTGCCCGAAGGTGATCTCCTGGCCGAACTGGAAGCTCTCGATCGTCGGGTAGCCGCCGACGCCCGCGCCCTCCCAGCGGCCGAGCAGGAAGGCAAGCGGCGCCAGGTCCGGGTGCGGCTCCCCGGCCCCGGGCAGGTGCCCCGCGGTGTCAGCCACCGGTATGCGCCTCACCGCGGCTCGGCTTGCTGATCCGCAGCAGCCGCAACAGCATGGCCAGCGCGGCCCCGGCCACCGCGAGGAAGGCCGCCACGAGCAGCCCGCCGGTGAGCATCCCTTGCATGCACCGCAGTGTACGCAGCGGCGGGCGGTGTTAGCCCGGGGACACCCCGGACCCCGATGGCTGCCGGGACGCGCGTCCACGGCGCCGGGCACATTTCCTGACTCTGCCGGTACCGGCTAGTGTTCGCCCATGCCCGCACGCACTCTGGTCATCAAGGTCACCGCAGGCAAGGACGAGCCCGAGCGCAGCGGCCAGGCACTGAACGTGGCCGCCGCGGCGCTCGCCAGCGGGGTCGGCGTGTCGCTGTGGCTCACCGGTGAGTCCGCCTGGTTCGCACTGCCCGGCCGCGCCGGCGAGGTGGTGCTCGACCACTCGCCCCCGTTCGAGGATCTGCTGGCGATCGTCCTGGCCGGCGGCCAGGTAACCCTGTGCACCCAGTGCGCCGCCCGGCGCGGCATCACCGAGGCGGACCTGATCGACGGTGTGCGGATCGCCGGGGCGGCGACGTTCGTCGCCGAGGTCACGGCCGACGGCACCCAGGCGCTCGTGTACTGACCGCGCAGTCAGGGCGCGACGGTGACGGCCGCCAGCCGCTGGTCGCGTAGCGACTGGGTCCAGTGTTCCTCGCGCTCCGTGAGCGGGGGCAGCCGCCCGGCGACCCAGCTGATCAGCAGGTCGGCCAGGTCCGGGTTGCGCACGAGCACGGGGCCGTGCAGGTAGGTGCCGAGCACGCGCCCCGCCCAGGCGCCCTCGGTGCCGTCGCCGTTGCCCACCCCGGTCAGCACCCTGGCCAGCGGTGCCACGCCGGGCCCGCGCTGGGTGATGCCCTGGTGGTTCTCGAACCCGGTCAGCCGGGGCAGGCCGAGCGCCGGGTTCACGTCGGCCAGGATCTCCCCCACGCCGCGGCGGTCCCCCCGGCCGCTGCGCATGTCGAGGATCTCCAGGCCCGCGACCGGCTGGCCCTCTTCGCCGCCGAACTCGGTGCCAAGCAACTGGTAGCCCGCGCACACGGCGAAGATCACCGCGCCCCGCTCGGCCGCAGACCGCAGGCCGGCATCGCTGCGCAGGCGGCGGGCGGCCAGTACTTGCGGCAGGTCCTCGCCGCCGCCCAGCAGATAGATGTCGCCCTGCCGGGGAACCGGCTGGTCCGCGTGGACCAGCACGTGCTCCGCCTCGATCCCGCGCAGCCTGGCGCGGCGCTGCAGGATCAGCAGGTTGCCCCGGTCGCCGTAGGTGCTGAGCAGGTCCGGGTACACCCACACCAGTCGCAGGGTGCTCGCGCCGTGCTGGTGGGCACCACGCTCGTGCGCGCCGCGCCGCCGCGGAACCTCGGCCGTCACGATGCCCTCCGCTCTATTCCGCGCGTCCGAGCGCGACCCGGATCTGCTGGAACGCCGTGTAGTTGGCGATCACGTCCAGGCTGGTCCCGTCGACCTGGTCCACCGCCTCGTCCACCCCGTCGACCAGGTCGAAGGGCACCAGGTCCGCTTCCAGCCGGACCGCGAGGTCGAGCCTGCGCTCGCCGGAGACGAACACCCGCCGGCCGCGGAGCACCCGGTAATCGACGTCCCACAGCCAGGAGGTGTCCTTGCCGTCCGGGACCTGGGCGTTGACCGCGAGCAGCACCGGAGCCGGCGCCGGCTCGAGCACGTCGAAGGCCTCCAGCCAGCCGGCCGGGTTCTTCGCGAGCAGCAGCCGGACCTGGCGGCCGCGGCGGGCCAGCCTTGTGTACCGGCCGGCCACCGAGACCACGTCGCGCAGCCGGGGCAGCGCCTGGGCGGTCTCCACGCCGAACACCTCGGCCACCGCGAGCGCGACCACGGCATTGGACCTGTTGGCCCGGCCCGGCAGGGACAGGGACAGGTCGCTGAGGCGGCCCGCCGAGTCGATGACCCGGTCGCCGTCAAGCACCCACCGGGTGGACGGCCGCCGGAACGCGCATTCGCCACAGCGCCAGCCGAGTTCGTCACGCAGCAGATGCGACCCACACTCCGCGCAGCACCAGGAGTCCTCGTGCCAGCGCTGCCCCGCGGCCACCCAGATGACGTTCTCGGCCCCGGAGGCGGCCCAGGCGATCAGCGGGTCGTCGGCGTTGGCGACCACCCAGCAGCCCTTCGCGGCCGCCAGCGCCTCGCGCCATCGCCGCGCCACGAGCCAGATCTCCGCCGCCCGGTCCATCTGATCCCGGCTCAGGTTCAGCAGCGTGACCACGCGTGGCTTGGTTGCCTTGATGACCGCGGGCAGCCAGCGCTCGTCCACCTCAAGGACGGCCAGCGGCGCGTCGGGTGCCTTGCCCAGGGCCGCGGCGAGGCCCGCCTCCATGTTCGCGCCGAACGCGTTCGAGGCGACGTCCTGCCCGAGCGCGCCGAGCGCCGCGGTGATCAGCCGGGTCGTCGTGGTCTTCCCGTTCGTCCCGGTGACCAGCACGATCTGGCGGCCGGCGGACAGCAGGGCAAGCAGGTCAGGCTCCAGGCGCAGCCCGATGACGCCGCCGATCACCGATCCGTCACCGCGCCCCGCCAGCCGGGACATGGTCCCGGCCGCGCCGCCCAGGGTGGTGGCGAGGCGCGCGCGCATCGGAAGCTTGCCCATGGCCGATGAGCCTATCCGTGCTTCCCGCCCCGCGTGTCACCCCCAAACCAGGCAGCCGGTAGGCAAAGCCATCTGCCCGCATACCTCTGCCGTGAAGAGGGCCTTTCGGTGGTCAGCGGTTGCGTTGTTCCAGAGCGGCGATGAGCCGCTCGGCGTCGGCGGACATCGGCGGCAGCGCCGGGCCCGGCTTGCTGGTAGTTGTCCAGGGCGGCGCGGGCATACAGGAGAGCGTCGCTGACCCGGCCGTCCTCGGCGAGGAGGGCCGCGATGTTGTAGCGGGTCTGCCCGGCCCCGCAGACGTCTCCGCGAGCTTCGTGGTGCCGAAGGACCGAGCGCAACGGCGTGGCTAGCCCGGAGAGTTCGCTTCAGTCAGCGTAAGCGCACCCCATCAGCCTACGACCAGGCGGCCTAGACTCGCTGCTGACAGACGGGAGCCGTTATGACCGCGGAGACCCAGACAGCGATAGACCAGGCCAGCGACAGCAGGTGCTGGTGCTGCGGTAAGCCCAGGTCGGAGGACACCCTGGTCCGCCTGGGCAACCATCCCGAGGTTGGCATCTGCATCAGCTGTGTCCACTTCTTGCGGCGCCGGGCCAGGGACCATCAAGCCACCGTGATGCGCCAGACGCTGCGCGGTGCCGCCGAGTCGGTCCGCGGACACGTCATGGCCCGTGGCTGGCACCAGCGCCCGGTGATCGGGCCGGCGCTCCAGTGGCTCAACCGGCACCTGCCCTGGTAGCCAAGTTCCAAGGAGCCGAGTAGTTGCATCTGACCGTCCTGGCCGAATCCACCTGCCCGAACGCGCCGGTCCTGAAAGACCGGCTCAGCAAGGTCCTGGACGGCCGGGCCGGAATCTCAGTGTCGGACCAGGTGATCTCCACCGAGGACGAGGCAATCCGGTGGGGCATGCACGGTTCGCCCACCTTGCTGATCGACGGGGTGGACCCGTTCACCGAACCGGGCCAGCGGCCGAGCCTGTCCTGCCGGCTGTACCGCGATGACGACGGCCGCGCATCAGGTGCGCCATCAATCAGCCAGCTCCGCCACGCGATCGAGCAGGCCCCGGCCGCTACCGTCCAACCGAGAGACCCGGCCTGGCTGGATGCGCTGGGACGCGCTGGCCGGGGCCGCATCGCTCCCGCCGACCGGGGCCTGCGGGCAGTACATCAAGCCGTGCTGCGATCGTTCGTGCACACCGGAGCCGCACCTAGCCTCTCCAGCCTGGCCAAGCACGCGCTGCCGTTCGACGTGTCACAGGTGCTGGCCGAACTGGCCGACGGCGACTTCTTGTGCCTCGACCCGGCCGGTCACATCACCGCCGCCTACCCCTTCTCCACACTGCCGACCCGGCACCGGGTCCGGATATCAGGCGAGGCGGCCGTGTTCGCCATGTGCGCGATCGACGCCCTGGGCATCTCCGCAATGACCGGCCATCCAGTCGTGATCGAATCAGCCGACCCATCCACCGATGAGCCGGTCACCGTGCACGTCGAGCAGGCCAGCAGCACCTGGGATCCGGTCACGGCAGTGGTCTACGTCGGCCGGACCGGCGGCGACTGCACCGGGCCGTCGGCATCTGTGTGCTGCGGGTATATGAACTTCTTCGCCACCCAGGCAGCGGCCTCGGCGTGGGCAGCCTCCCACCCGGACATCACCGGCGGCATCCTCCACCAAGCCCGCGCCCTGCAAACAGGCATCGACATCTTCGGCCAGCTACTCCGCTAGCCC
>Ga0070709_10000143_pt1 | contig 47770 bp, 41 predicted proteins | sample LARL51metaG_FD_65449 | JGI IMG/M metagenome (GOLD analysis project Ga0070709, IMG submission 65449) | Corn, switchgrass and miscanthus rhizosphere microbial communities from Kellogg Biological Station, Michigan, USA - LAR L5-1 metaG | ecosystem: Host-associated > Plants > Roots > Rhizosphere ... | reverse complement strand
TTCTTGGCCTTCTTGGCCTTCTTCGCCTTCTTCGCCTTCTTCGCTTTCTTAGCCATAGTATCCTCTCAGGGTTTAATGGATTGAAACGCGACACGAGAGGCATGCTCGGCGGAGGGCCAGCCTCGCAATATCCTCGACTGTAATCGAAAGCAGATTCGCGAGCCGCTGCCCCGCGCTGTCACGCCGGTGTCATCGCGTTATCCACAACTGTTATGCATTTTTGATGCGATTTCGCGGAAAATTGCAGTGGCTTCGCGCCAGTCCGTGGCGCGATGGCCCGCCCGCCGCACGGTTAATCCGCCGCCAACTCGCTCTTTATCATTTTAAAACCACGCCGTGATCTCAAGGGCGCGCCTTGAGATTCCGTTAATTGCCATTCTCGCATTGTGCGGCTCCAAGAACTGGGATGGTCGGCACGCCGACCGGCCGCACGAGGGACAGGACAATGCGTATCCGGGGGTCGCAATGCTGAGCGTTCCGACGCTTTGGACCGTGTTCGTCGTCAATTTTTTCGCGCTCGCTCTGATCTGGGCCTATGTCGTCCACGCCTATCCCAAGCTGGTCGCGGCGCGTTACTGGGCCGGCACGGCGTTCGCCGCCATCGTGGGGGCGATGCTGGCGCTGCTGCGCAATGAGACGTCTTCGCTGCTGCCGCTGTTGATCGCCGGCGCCGTGATGGTGTTCGCCGCCTGTCTCGCCTGGATGGGTACGCAGCGCTTCTACGGCCGCGCCGCGTCCTGGCGCGCCAGCCTCGGCCTCGTCGCTGCCACCGCGGCGGTTCTGGTCTTCTTCATCTATGGCGACGACAGCCGCCTGATGCGGATCACCGCCTACTCGATCGCGCAGTCGCTGCCGATGCTGCTGATGCTGAGATTGCTGCTGGCGCCGGAATACGGACGGGGTAGCCCCGGCGCCAGGCTGGCCGCCGTTCTGATCATCCTCTTTGTCTGCATCTACGCCGCGCGGGTTGTTGGCAGCCTGCTTGGCATGGACTTCACATTCGGCCAATCGAGCCCAGCGGCCACCGCGACCGTGCTGATGGTGATGTTCCTGTCGATGTCGATCAATTTCGGCCTGCTGCTGATGGCGGTCGAACGGCTGCGCAGCGAGGTCGCCGACCTCGCGCTGCTGGACGACCTGACCGGCGTCGCCAATCGGCGGCACCTGATGCAGCGGCTCACCGAGGAGTGCGCGCGGTCGGAACGCAGCGGGGTGCCGTTTTCGCTGCTGGTGGTCGATCTGGACAGCTTCAAGGCCATCAACGATACGCATGGCCACGCCGCCGGCGACGCCTGCCTGCAGCATTTCACGCTGATGGCCCAGACGCGACTGCGACCGGGCGACATGCTGGCACGCTCGGGGGGCGACGAGTTCTGCATCGTGCTGCCGGCGTCGACCTTGCGGGAGGCCGCGATCATCGCGCGGCGGGTGCTGCAGGTCTGCCGCGACGACGCCGAAGCGAGCGGCGGCCTCGACATTCCGATCGCGGTGTCGATCGGGATCGCGCAGTGGACCGGGGACATCGCACTGTCGCCCGAGTTGTTGATCCTGCACGCCGACGAGGCGCTCTACGTCGCCAAGAAGGAAGGCAAGAACCGCTATGCGGCCTATAGTTCCGCGCCGCCGGTGTCACCGGAGGGGGATGGCGAGGCTACCGAGCGGCTGCTGAAGCGCGTCTGACGTGTTATCTTGAGCGCTCCATGAGGGGCGTCAGTTCATGAGTCCACGTCTGCTTGCAGCGGCATTGATGGCCGGCGCCTTGTCCGTTTCCGTGTCCGACGAGCAGGGCGACATTGAAAGGATTGCGCGCGTCGCCGGCACGCCGGAGATTGCCGGGCTGAAGATGGTGTGGCTCGCGCCTTGGGGCGACGTTACGAAGTCGCATCCGTGGAAGAACATCATCGTGCACCAGACCGAGGGGCCGGCGGGCTCGGCGCGCGGCGGCGCACGGGAGCAGGCCAACAACCCGACGCGGCGCGGCGTCATGGTCTGGGTCGAGACCGACGGCACCGTTTACTGGGCGGTCAGCGAGACGCTGGTCCCCACCCATACCGACGGCGCCAACCGCAACGACAACAAGTATGTCGACAACGGCAAGACCTATCACCAGGTGAACAAGGACACCTCGATCGGGGTGGAATTTGCCGGCAACTATCCCGACGTGACGCGCGGCCCAACGGAGGCGCAGATCGCCGCCTGGCGCATCCTGGTCCGCGTGCTGCGCACGCGCTACCAGATCCCGCTCGATCACGTCTATGCCCATAACTGGATCGACTTCAAGGACGCGCGCTATTGCGAGGGCTGCGCGCTCGCGACGATGGCGCGGGAGTGGGGGGAGTGATCGCGGTGTCATTGGCATGACCGCGCCATGCAGGTGCTGTCTGCGCGAGATTGCGATCGAGGCCCACAGTCGTCCCAGACTCGTCGGCTGTACGCCGCTCGAGGTCCACAATCTTGGCACACTGTTCGCGGTCTATGGTCAACACAACAGGAAAGACGCGCGCGGGAAAACTTGCAATGTCAGCACAGACGATCCGGCCGATCGCGGCGAGCCATCGGCACCTGTTTCGGAGCAATGGCATCAGGACCGCGCGGCTGATCCCGGCCGCCATGCTGTTGCTCTACGCCTCGGTTTCGGCGGCCATGGATGCGCCGGGCAAGCCGGTCCTGGAACGAAACAATTTCTATCTGTCGTCCGCCGGCTTTCGTGTCCAGATCGCCAACGATCCGGCTGGGCAAAAAGCGATGCGCGCGTTGCCGGCACACCGCTTCGTCACCGAAGGGGCTGGAGAGGCCATGCGCTACTATTATGCCGAGCCGCAGCGCTGCATCTGCGTCTTCGTCGGGACCCGACAGGCTTATGACCGCTACCGCCAGATGGTCAGCCTGCCGCTGATGTCGACCACGTCGAGTCCCAACTACAAGACCCAGGCCGGCGTGCTGCTCAGCGGCCAGCCGCTACGGCAGAGCACGAAGGGCGATCCCACCACTCTGTCGGACTATCTCGGCACGCTCCGGGCATCATATTGAGGCTCATCGAAGAACGACTTTCGGACCGGCAGCCGCGACAGAGCTCAAAAAAAGAGCCGGCGTCGCCGCCGGCTCTTCGTCAACTCCATCCATTGCAGGATTAGTGGGCGGCTTCCAGGGCCGCCGCCTCCTGCCGGGCAATCGCGCCCTTGACCGCCGACTGCACCTTCTCGAAGGCGCGCACCTCGATCTGACGGACGCGTTCGCGCGACACGCCGAACTCGGCCGCCAGGTCTTCCAGCGTCATCGGATCGTCGGCCAAGCGCCGCGCCTCGAAGATGCGGCGTTCCCTGGCGTTCAACACTCCCATCGCGCCGGTCAGGGCGTCACGGCGATGGTCGTATTCCTCGCTCTCCGCCATGATGGCTTCCTGGTTGGGCGAGGTGTCGACCAGCCAGTCTTGCCATTCGCCGGCCTCGCCATCGTCGCGGATCGGCGCGTTGAGCGAGGCATCGCCACCGAGGCGGCGATTCATGTCGACGACGTCCTGATCCGTCACGCCAAGGCGCTTGGCGATCGTCTTCACCTGGTCCGGGTGCAGGTCGCCCTCATCCAGCGCATTGATCCGGCTCTTCGCCTTGCGCAGGTTGAAGAACAGTTTTTTCTGGTTTGCCGTGGTGCCCATTTTCACGAGCGACCAGGACCTCAGGATGTACTCTTGTATTGATGCCTTGATCCACCACATGGCGTATGTGGCGAGACGGAAGCCTTTGTCGGGCTCGAACCGTTTCACCGCCTGCATCAGGCCGACATTGCCCTCCGAGACGACCTCGGAAATCGGCAAGCCGTAGCCGCGATAGCCCATGGCAATCTTGGCCACGAGCCTGAGGTGGCTGGTGACTAACCGATGCGCCGCGTCGCGATCGTCATGCTCACGCCAACGCTTGGCGAGCATGTATTCCTCCTGCGGTTCCAGCATGGGGAACTTGCGGATCTCGGCGAGGTATCTTGATAAGCCGGATTCTCCATTCAGAACCGGCAACGTAGCTGTGCGGGCCATTCAGCGCCCTCCAGTTGGGTTCAGGCCCCCGATAGCGGCGGACCTGGCAGGCGACCGCTGGGTTAAAGCCGGCCACTCTGCGATGTTCCGCGTTGGATATTCAACGCAGATGCAACATTACACCAAACGGCCCGTGATAGGGAAGGATTGCTGACGTCACGTCCCCGTGTGGCTGCTATAACCAGCTGGTATGACTAGGCTTTTCTGAGCGCCCTGCGTCATAGCGCCGCTTCCAGAACGCGTTGCAGGGTTAGCAAATCCTGAGGGAGAATCGATTTCCAGTGCAGGATTTCTCCCGTGCGCGGGTGCTCTATTACCAAGAGGTAGGCGTGCAGGGCCTGGCGCCCGAGGGCACTGAGGGCCGCCTGGGCCTGCGGCCCGAGGTGGACGGCCTTGGTCTTGAAGTGCGGTCCATAGACAGCGTCGCCGAGCAAGGGGTGACCTGCATGCGCGAGGTGGACCCGAATCTGGTGGGTGCGCCCGGTCTCCAGCCGCAGCGCAAGCAGGGACGCGACGCCCTTGCCGTCGCGTCCGCTATAGGTCGCGCTGATTTCCCAATGCGTGATCGCCTCGCGGCCGCCGTCGCGCACCGCCATTTTCTCGCGCGCGTGCGGGTGGCGATCGATCGGCGCAACGGTGGTGCCGTGCGGACGATTGGGCACGCCCCAGGCGAAGGCGAGATAGCCACGCTCCATCGCGCCGGTGCGGCCATGATCGGCGAACTGCGCCGTCAGCGAGCGATGCGCGAGATCGTTCTTCGCGACGACCATCAGCCCCGACGTATCCTTGTCGAGCCGGTGTACAATGCCCGGGCGCCTGACGCCGCCGATGCCGGACAGGCTCGCGCCGCAATGCGCGATCAGCGCATTCACCAGTGTCCCGCTCTCATGACCGGCGGCCGGGTGGACCACGAGGCCGGCCGGCTTGTCGATGACGACGATGTCGTCGTCCTCGTAGACGATGTTGAGCGCAATGGCTTCAGCCTGCGGCTCGGCAGGCGCCGCCTCCGGCACGTCGATTGTGATCGTATCGCCGCGTCCGACATGATAAGCGGGGTCGCGGATGGGGGCGGTTCCGACCTGCACGCGGCCGTCCAGGATCAAGGCTTTGAGCCGCGAGCGCGACAGGTCTGGCAGGCGCACGGCCAGCACGCGATCGAGCCGGGCCGATCCCTCGTCGCCGGCCACGGTGACCGAAAGCCTGTCAGCACACTCTTGATCGGAATCTTGGGATGAGACCTGCATGACCGATACTGTTTTGCCCGAACCGACCCCCGAACAGGCAAAACTTTTTGCGCGGGTGCGGCGGATGATGCTGATTGCGGGCCTGACCACGGCGCTGGCGATCTCGGCCGTGCTGATCGCTATCGGCTATCGTCTTTTCCACGAGGAGGGAAGTGCGGCGGCGATCGATTTCACGGCGGTGCTGCCCAAGGGCGCGAAGATCGTGGCCACCGCCGTCGCCGGCGACCGGCTGGTGGTGACGCTGGATGTCGGCGGGATGACCGAAATCCACACTTTTGACGCCCATACGCTCAAACCGGCCGGGCGGCTCAAATTCAGCTGGGAACCTTGATTGGCGGGCGCTGCCGGGGTGTTGCCCCCCCGACTGTCGGCCGAGTCTGGCCCGGATCGACCAATCGGCAGGTTCATGGTCGGAACGGCCTCACACCGCCTTGCGGCCAACCGATTTCGATTGTATGTCCTAAAACCTTCGCGAACGCTCCCATCGTCTAGCGGTTAGGACGCGGCCCTCTCAAGGCTGAAACAGGGGTTCGATTCCCCTTGGGAGCGCCAGTCGCTTGCCTGTCATTTTGATTTCCTTTCGGTTTTCGACGCTTTCCCCAAACTGTTGGAAGAGGTTTGGGGAATTCTGTTCGCCTTGTGATCCTCGAGTTGCACTATCGCTCGACGACCTCCGCGACGACGATCGGCCTCGCGCGTGTAGCGTTCAGCTTCTGCTAGAGTGAGATGGCCTAGCGCTGCCATGATGTCGTGAGCACTGGCGCCGGCATCGGCAAGGAGTCTTCCAAAGGTTTTACGAAGACCATGCGGACGGCAGTCGAGAGGGAGGCCGGCTTCGGTCATCGCGTCCCGCATCCATCCACTGAATCCATCAACCGTGAACGGCTTGCCCCATTCAGTGGTCAAGATACAGACGTGCTTCCTAGTTAGCGCTCCTAGGGCTGCTCGAAGCGAGAGAGCTTTTTGGACGACGACCGGAACGCCTGTTTTCCGGCGCGTATATTCAAAATCATCTGCGTCGGCTTGCACCCATGTTGTCAGGTGAGTGTCAACACGCGCCGTCCCAACATTAAGCATCAGCTCATAGGCAGCTCGCTGCTTGGTCCCAAATGGCCAACGCTCTTCAAAGGCCTTCATTTCGGCATCGGACCAAGCTCGGATCTCCTTTGATCTGCCGCGCTTAATGCCTTCCGAGGGGTCGATTGTGATCCACTTCAAATCGTCCTTGGCGTACCGGATCAAGATTCGCAGCTTCTTCAGCGTGTCAATCTTCGCCCCAGGTCTGTTATTTAGCGGCTTTAGAACTTTCTCTTCGATACGATCTTTCGTGAGACCAGCGAACGCTCTGTGACCGTGATCGCGACGAATTTGATCCATCCGGCTGCGATAGCCAGACTTGCTTCCTTCGCTTAGAGACCGGAAGGCATCGCTGTTGAGATATGAAGTGATGACGGCGCCGATCGAGCGAGGCATCTCTTTCACAGCGGACGGTCGTGCTGCTACTTCTCCCGCCATCGCCGCGGCGTATGCAGTCTTGAATTCATCTGAAGTAGGGTCACGGGGAAGCCTAATTCGCGGCCCTTTGCCAACGCGATAGGAAAGGTAAACGTGTCCTTTGACTACGTTCTTTTCAACATTTGGCGGTAGCCTTCGACGCATCACTCGTCTTCCCAACCATGGTCGGCACTGCCGGGGTCTTCCCCGTCAAGTGGTAGCTCATCAATAGCTTGATCCAGCAGCCGCACATCCCATGCCTTCCGTCCAGTTGTCAGTATCCGAGGCTTGGGCATCCGACCGTCGCGCACCATCAGGTCGAACGTATTCGGCGCGAGCGAAACATAAGCTGCAGCGGCGTTACGACCTATCAGTCGCGGCGCCAAAGTCGGCGGGAGTGCGTGCTGGCGTGCCATCACTCGTACCGGTGGCTATCGGCTTCGATGGCTGTCACTAAGTGGCGGGACATTGCCGATCTTTCAAAGCGGTTGCGTAGACCTAAGCGAAATGTTCATTTTTTTCTACGGGTTGTCGGCGGCTCCAACTTTGCCCATGGAGGTGGAGCCAGCAGCTCAATTGGCATACGCGCGCGTCCAAACTCATCTTCGGTCGAAATAAGATTGAGCAGAGTATCGGCGAACATCCGGCCCAACCAGATGATTGTAGACACCAAGGGCAGTCCGTCGCGCTCGGATGTTGGGAAATGTGCCAGCACGTGCATTTCCTTGGGTTGAATTAATCGAACCGATACGCCTCTGCTATTGGGATTCGTGATCTCCAACACTGGGAAATCCCGAATAGACGTCAGGCTTAGAAGACGCATGACAACAGTTCCGAGATCGGATTGTTTATCGGTCTCCAGGACCCCGTATAGCGCCGTAATTTCAGGAGCAGAGATCATCGCGGCATCGACGGCGACTTGTGCGCTGATGCCCGCCTTGGTGAGGTGGAACACGATATCGGTCAGTAGCACGTCGACTATGGAAAACTTGTTCCACCCTCCGGCGTCTTTGGTTTCCGGAAATAGCCCATTGCGATTTCGCCAAGCCCGAAAGGTCGCTGGCGAGCAGCCCACGGTGGTGAGCAACGTTGAAACGAAAAACACCTTCTCGGTGATCATCATTCTGATACATATGCATCGATTCTTGGATTGATGCAACTGTAGCAGTCTGAAAGCGGACGGGGCCTCATAACCTGAATCGCAAGTTCAGAAGCGCCGCAATCAGCTAACATTCTGTAATATCGTCTGAATTGGAAAGATCGAGTTTGCAGAGCGGCATTCCGGTAGCTCCGTCAGGGCGCCCTCAAAAAATGGCCAGAACGGAATTTTCTCCGGACCGTCCTTAGTCGCCTAAGGCGGTGTCGGTCCAACTATGCCAATGATCCTGAAGCCATATTTCGAATCCCTCTCGCTCAACCGAGGCGAACCAGTCTCGCTGCGCCGGCTAAACCTCGTCAGGCTCATAACTGAAGGACGCAAGCTCAAAACTTGCCCCCACCAAGCAACCGACTGATTATGCAGCTAAATATGGAAGAGGCGCCCTGGCGGCTTTTCATTTCTGCCGACGGGCACAGGTGTGTGGCGGCGCGTTCGGGCAGCTATTGAATGTGGCTGACCGACCATTTGTCGAAACTGGCCGCGATGCGGACACGCCAAACGTGGCCAACACCGTTCTCTGCGTCGATCTCGATGACGTTGCAGTGGTATTCGTCATTTTCAATGGCCTGCAGGCCGACGAGCCAGATTGCGCCGAACAAGATCGGCTGCGGGACCGCCTTCGCCACCCGGTTTGGCCACCACTCTGAGGAATTCCCGGCGTTCACGAAGACAACCAGAGTTTTCCCATCCGCGTATTGTTCGTCGCCCTTGTCCTGTTTTTGACGAATAGCTTCCACAACCCGGGTTTCGATGGCCCGCTTGTCGTTATCATCCTTGCGCACAATCACATGTTCGGTTGGCCAAGTTTCCTTCGTGATGGTGTCGACCAGCACGCCATCTCCGCCGATTTCCTCGGCGATGGCGGCGAACGTAAGCTGTTCTTTGCCCGCGATGGCATTGAACACGGCGCAAATGAGCCAGTTAGCGAGGCCTTCGCGCGACCGCGGCCCGTGCATGGCCTTAAACGGGCGGCCGGTTTCCAGGTGCTTGCCGTTGCGGATGAACGGCTCCAATTCTTTCAGCGCGATCTTGAGCGATTTGAAATGCTTACTGTCGTGATTCATGCGGGCAACTATACGCGCCTATGGGCCAGAAGATAAATCTAGCGCATGCGTCGTTTGCCAACGCCAGATGGTGGCGCCAACCATCACGGGATAACTGTCGCCCGAGCGCGGCCGATCTACCCTTGGTTGCGCGATCACGGTATGGGTGGCGAGGAGTGGAGGGCATCAATGTCGATGGTCGATCAAAATGCCGAACTGACCGAGGGGCAGGCTTTTGAGGTTATCCGGCAATGGTCGGAGCAACAGCCGGCGTGGCAACGTGACGCCCTGCGACGCATTATTATCAACGGCGCCCTCTCGGAAATGGACCTCGAAGAACTCACGGCGATTTGCTGCGACCCTACTGCAAAAGGCATTCCGCTCGACAAGAGCCACCTGAAGCAGCCCGGCGTACTCGGCGAGCCGATCTCATTGAACCGTGTAACGCAAGCCAAAGGCATCAATGCCTTGCCTGACGACCAGGAGCTTGAATTCGCGCCAAAGGGATTGACGATCATCTACGGTGACAACGGCTCCGGCAAATCTGGTTACGTACGCATCCTGAAAAATGCCTGCCGCACCCGTGATGGACACACCAACATCCGCCGAAACGTGGAGGACACTGCGAACACGCCGCAGTCGGCCATGATCGGCTTCATGCGCGGCGCTGTGCCAGGCTCGTTTGCTTGGACACCGCAGGCAACCCCGCTCGGCGAATTGTCGTCCGTCAGCATCTTCGATACCCGCAGCGCCAACATTCACGTCGAGAAAACCAATGCTGTTGCCTACATCCCGGCGCCGATGCAGGTCATGGAAGCCCTGGCGGCCGCCTGTGATGCGGTTAAGCTGCGGATCGACGCGCAAGTGAACAAGCTGCAGGCCCAGACGCCACACATCATTCGATCACCCGCACTTTCAGCTGATACCGCCGCGGGCGCCTTCCTTCATCGCCTGTCTGCGAAGTCGAACCTGACGCAGCTTGAATTGCTCTCGACCGTTTCGGCCGAGGAGGCGAAGCGTGTGACTGAATTGGAGGCCGATCTCGCGCAGGACCCCAAGAAGGTTGTGGCCCGGCTGACGGTGCAACGGACCAAACTACAGAACATCCGTGCGCAGCTTGGCAAACTGTGCGCGGTAGCCACAGACGACGCGTTTAAAATGCGGAGCACGTTACAGGCAGACCTCAAGCAAAAAAGCGAGGCTGCCAAGCTAGCATCAAACAAACTGTTTGCGGCATCGCCGCTGCCTGACGTGGGTAAAGAGGTTTGGCGTTCGCTGTGGGAGGCGGCGCGCCGGTATTCCGACCAGGCGGCTTATCCGGCCCAGCGATTTCCAACCGCGACCGCCGAGAAAGACCTTTGCGTTCTGTGCCAGCAGCTGTTGTCGAAAGAAGCCGTGGCCCGGCGACAAACGTTCGAGTCTTTCGTTCAGGGTACGACGCGGGCGGACGAGCTTGCAGCCGAAAAGGCGGTAAGCACATTCGTGGAGAGCCTGGAGAAAGCACGCATCCGTCCGGGCGTCTATCGCGAGGGCGTCACCTACATCTCCACCGAATTGGGTGATGAGGCGCTGGCCGACGCCATACGCCGAGCAACGACGATTGCGGCTTGGCGGCTGCGCGCTATTCTTAAAGGCAAGAAGCGGCCATGTGCGGCAGCCGCGTTTCCGGACGCGGCGTGCACGATCATAGAAACCAGCCTGTCGGATCGTATCACGAAGCTGTCCGCCGATGGGCAAAGTCCGGCGCGCCTGGCAATGCTGAAAGATCGCAACGAATTGAAGGACAAACAGGCGCTTGGTGGCTTGGTTGAGGATATCAAAGCGCAAATCGCCCGCCTTCGGGAAGTAGCCAAGCTTGAGGCTGCAGCCAAGGACGCACAGAAACGGCCGATTACCACCAAGAACAAGGAGCTGTCCGATAAGCTGGTCACCAATGCCTTGCGCGGCCGGTTCGCCCGTGAAGTCGAGAAGCTGAAGCTGTCGCGTATGCCGGTGGAACTCAAGAAGGTTCGCGACAGCAATGCGGTTTCATATTTCCAGGTTGTCTTGGTGGAAAAGCCCACGGAGCCGATCGGCGAAATCCTCAGTGAGGGCGAGCATCGCTGTATTGCGCTTGCTGCGTTTATGGCAGAACTGGTCACGTCGAAGCAGTATTCAGGCATCGTCTTTGACGACCCGATGTCATCGCTGGATCATATCCACCGCAAGGCCGTGGCTGCACGCCTGGTTGAGGAGGCCGCCCACCGTCAGGTTGTTGTGTTTACGCACGACCTGACGTTTCTTTATGAACTTCGCAGGGAAGCTGACGCCAAAGGGCAGACTATTCATTACCAGACCGTGTTTCGTCGCAACGAGAAGCCCGGCCACGTCGAGGGCGAGTTACCGAACAAGGCGCGCTCAGCGCTTCAGCTTGCCAATGCGATCCGCTCGGAATTGAAAGCGATAAAGGCTGATTTTGACAGATGGCCCGAGGTTCGTCGGACCCTGATTTCCAAAGGCGTCATGGAACAACTGCGCGAAGCGTGGGATCAGGCCATCGCTGACTTCATCTATCCTGTGCTAGGACGCTTCGACAACACGATCAAGGGCAATAGCCTATTCAAGCTGGCTGTGTTGACCGAAGCTGACATTGCCAAGGTGACCGAGTCACGTAGGCGGCTCTCGGAGGATTTACATTTGGCGTCGCAAACGTTGAATCCTGAAAATGTTACGCACCAGCAGCTCGTCGATGAGGTGAAGAAGCTGGAAGATTTTGCGCACGACATCGAAAGCCGCCAGAAGAAGGCAACGGCGCCGACAGTTTCTTTCGCGCCTTAGGTTGACCGCGTGGCCGATAGGGAAAGGAGGATGATAAAGTGCGGTTCAGGAAGTCGGAGGGACTGAACGCTTCGGAGAAGCTGCTTGCCGAGCTTTGCGAACAATCGTTTCTGAAGCTGTGGACTTACCTCGACGAAACCCTTGAGTTCGGTAACGAACACAGCATGTCCGAGCACGAGCAGCTGGTTCGCCGCATGGCAGGTGAAACACGATTTCACAGGCGCGTACTGGCCAAGGCGATCCTGCAGCGGGCCGAATTCGCGAAAAAACAGGCGATTTGCGCGCTGTTGCCGTCCAACCAGGCAGACGTCAATTACGTTTTGTATATAGGGCGTGGTGATCAGGGCGAAGATCACGCGACCTATCGCGCAAAGCGTGCCAAGGAGTTGCAATTGCGTTGCGTGGCTGCGAAGGCCGCTCATCCAGATAAGCGGTTCATTGTCGGCATCGCGATGGACGCGCGCGGCGTTAAAGGGTCGTCGGAAGATTTCTTATGCTGGGACACAGCGGACTGGACCGCAGAGGAGATTCAAGAAGCCCAGAAAATGCGAGATGAGCTTGGGTGGTTTAAAGGAGGCAATGCCGTTCTGCCCCCAAAATGTGAAGATGAATACCCCGGCAGTCGACGAGCCGTCGATGTTTCGAAGTTGGCCGAGGAGCTTTCCTGCCTTACGGTTGCCGAGTCACTAGAAGTTGCTGCAATGCTCAAAGCAAAGTGGGGCACCCCATAAACGTTGCTCGCAAAGCTTATCAATTAAGCGGCATGTTCCATAGCATTCGATGGACGAATTGGTTGTCAGCGAAGTTGGGCCGTCGTCCGTCAGGATATTTCCCGCGAACCTCGACGGCTAGAGACGACGCCGTCGATGGCGCGCGACTGAGAGCGCCAGCTTTTCGGTCTCGCACCGGATGATGCGGCCAAGCGCGTCGCGTGCGACGCTCCAACCTCCATCGCGGTTGATGTAGTGCGCTGCCCAGTAGCCGCCGCAAGGCGTAGCTCGGGTAGACATTTGCTGCCCTGTGAGTGCTGTCAGCCGATCTCGCTCGAAATCTTTCGAAGATCGTCTGGGCTGCGCCACGTCGGCGGTGAACGACACTGCGAACTCCTGCCCTTGACTGTGTATGATGTCCTCGTCAGCGCTGCATTTGCAAATTCATCATCTCACCATGCGCCATCATGTTCTCATTCAAGTTGGCCATGATGACGAGCGATCCTGCGAGGACGAGGAATACGATGAGCACACCGAACGCGAGCGCCAAGACATTGTGGGTGCTGTCCGGTCCCGTGGTGATGTGAAGAAAGAAGACCAGGTGTACGCCCATCTGGGCGATGGCAAGGACGGCGAGGCCGGCCGGCACGCCGGGAGCCCAGATCGCCGTGGTGTTGGCTACCCAGAAGGACGTGGCTGTCAGGATCGCTGCCAGCAGCAAGCCGATCGTGTACACGAGCAAGCCGGAAGACGCGCTTTGCTCTGAGGCCGGGATCGCCGGCCTGTCTCCCGGTGCAACATCCCAACGCGTTTCGGTCATGGAAGGACTCCCATCAGATAGACGATTGTGAAAATCAGGACCCAGATGATGTCGAGCGCGTGCCAGAACAGGGAGAAGCAATGCAAGCGGCGCACGACGACCTGCTGGAAGCCCCTAAGCGATAGCTGGAGCATCATGAGAACCAGCCAGACCAGTCCGACCGCTACGTGCAGTCCGTGACAGCCGACCAGCGTGAAGAAGGCGGAAAGAAACGCACTGCGTTGCGGAGCCGCCCCCAGCGCAATCATGTCCTGGAATTCGCGAAGTTCGAGATTGAGAAATGCCGCGCCCAGGAGGAACGTCACCACGGTACCAAAGAAGGTGCCGAGTTGATGGCGCGAATTGATGGCCAGGGACATCAGTCCGCAGCTGTAGCTGGAGAGCAGGAGAAAGGCGGTCTCCATCGCAGCGTTGCGCAGATTGAACAATTGAGCAGCAGTTGGGCCGCCCGCGCTCGCTTTCGCGAGTACGGCATAACCTGCAAACAACGCCGAGAACATCACGATGTCGCTCAGCAGAAAAATCCAGAATCCAAAGCCAGCGATGATTCGCTTGGATGCGGGACCCGCCTCACTGACGTTCACCAATTTGCCTTCGCGGACACCATCCATTTCAACTGCGACGTTCATAGCGATACCTCCAGCGGGTGGGTCCGATCGAAACGACCGAGCTGTTCTGCCGGGATCTCGACTTCGTCCTCGACGCGGAACATGAAGGCGAGCCACGTCACGCTCGCACCGAGAAGTCCGATGCCGGCCATCCACCAAATGTGCCAGATCAGGGCGAAGCCGGTGATCACCGCAAAGAACGCGGTTACGAAACCGACCGGACTATTCTTGGACACCTCAATCGGCTCGTAGGTGCGCTGCCGCCCGGGCAGTTCCCGCTTCGCGAGCACGCGCTGCTTCTTTGCCCAGAAAGCGTCGATCTCGTCGACACGGGGCAGGACCGCAAAATTCCAGGCCGGCGGCGGCGATGCGGTGGCCCATTCCAGCGTGCGACCACCCCAAGGATCGCCCGTGGTGTCACGGAGCTGTTCACGAAGGCGAATGGACATCACGAGCTGGATGACCTGACAGGTGATTCCGGCCATGACGATGACTGCGCCCACTTCGGCAACTAACAGCCAGGGCTGCCAGGCGAGGACATCGTAGTGCTGCAGCCGGCGGGTCATGCCCATCAGCCCGGTCACGTAGAGCGGCATGAAGGCGAGATGGAAGCCGATAAACCAGCACCAGAACGCGGCGGCGCCCCAGCGTTCATCCAGCTTGAAGCCGAATGCCTTGGGAAACCAGTAATTGTAGCCTGCGATGGCTCCGAACAGGACGCCCGGGACGATGACGTGGTGAAAATGGGCGACCAGGAAGACACTGTTGTGCACCTGCCAGTCGACAGCTGGCAGGGCCAACAGAACCCCGGTCAGGCCGCCGAACACGAACGTCACCATGAAGCCGATCGTCCAAAGCACTGGCACGCTGAACCGGACGCGACCGCCGTACATCGTGAAAAGCCAGTTGAAGACTTTGACGCCCGTCGGCACCCCGATGATCATGCTGGTGATGCCGAAGAAGGCGTTCACGCTCGCACTTGCGCCCATGGTGAAGAAATGGTGCAGCCACACGGTGTAGGAGAGCACGCAGATCGCGAGGGTGGCGCCGACCATCGACCGATAGCCGAACAAAGGCTTGCCGGAGAAAGTCGCACTCACCTCCGAATAGATACCGAAGGCCGGCAGTACTAGGATGTAGACTTCAGGGTGACCCCAGACCCAGAACAGGTTCACATACATCATCGCATTGCCGCCGGCGTCCAGCGTGAAGAAGTGAAAGCCGAGGTAACGGTCGAGCAGCAACATTGCGAACAGCGCGGTGAGCACCGGAAATGCAGCCACGATCAGCAGATTCGAGGCAAGCGCAGTCCAGCAGAACACCGGCATGCGCATGTAGCTCATGCCCGGGGCCCGCACCTTCAGGATCGTGGTGACAAAATTGACGCCACTCAACAAAGTCCCCATGCCGGAGATTTGCAGGGACCAAAGGTAGTAGTCGACGCCGACGCCTGGCGAAAACTGCAGCTCGCTGAGGGGCGGGTAGGCGACCCAGCCGGTCTTTGCGAACTCACCGACGAAGAGCGAGACGTTGATCAGCAGGATACCCGTCGCAGTCAACCAAAGGCTGACGGAATTCATCGTGGGAAACGCGACGTCGCGAACGCCGAGTTGCAGCGGCACTGCAAAATTCATCAGTCCGATCACTAGCGGCATGGCTACGAAGAAGATCATGATCGTGCCGTGCGCCGAGAAGATCTGGTCGAAATGCTCGGGCGGCAGATATCCCTGAGCTCCGCCGGCGGCGACGGCCTGCTGCGTGCGCATCATGATTCCGTCCGCGAAGCCGCGCACGAGCATGATCAGCGCAAATGCGAGATACATGACACCAATCCGCTTGTGATCGACCGACGTGATCCATTCTCGCCAGAGATACGGCCAGTATCCCTTCAGGGTGACCCATGCGAGAGCCGCCATGACGACAGCGCCGACGCTGCCCACGGTGCCCATGATGATGGGTTCGTGAAAAGGAATGGCAGCCCAGGTGAGTTTGCCTAACAGGTTCATCGTTCTGCCCTCATCGATTTGGGATAAGCGACACAGAGACCCTCGGCCGATTGCATCGCGGCACTCGTGATGTCGACAAACAGGCCGTTCGCGACCGATCGATAGGTAAAGGGCGCAACTGCCTGGCTTGGCTTGGCCAGCGCGGCATAAGCCTTCGCGTCGAGCACAGGGCCGGCACCCCGCGTTGTAGCCGCCCATTGCGCAAAGCTGTCGGGCGCCACCGCGTCGACCTTGAAGACCATGTCGGAGAAGCCCGCGCCGCTGTAATTCGCCGACATCCCGCGGTAAGTCCCGGAATGGTCGGCCCGCAGGTTCAGGTGCGTGACCATTCCGGCCATGGTGTAGATCTGGCCGGCGAGCTGCGGCACGAAGAAGCTGTTCATGACGCCCGAGGACGTCAGTTCGAAGCTGACCGGCGTGCCGACCGGGATCGTCAGATGATTGACGCTCGCGATCCCTTGCTCGGGGTAGATGAACAGCCATTTCCAGTCGAGCGAGACGACCTGGACCTTGAGAGGTTTTGTGGAGGAAGCAATCGGCTTGGGCGGATCGAGATCGTACGCACCGATCCAGGCCACGGTACCGACAAGCAGCACTGTCATCAGTGGGATCGACCAGACCAGCATCTCGATGCGGCCGGAATAGATGAAATCCGGCCGATAGGTCGCCCGCGCGTTCGATGCACGGAACCAGAAAGCAACGCCAAGCGTCGCAAGGGCCACCGGGATCACTATCGCCAGCATGATGCCGGTTGCGTTGAACAGGATTTGCCGCTCGGCCAGGGTGATGGGTCCCTTCGGATCGAGCACACCTCCGTCGCAGCCACCGAGGGTCGCGGCCACCAACAGGACAACGGTGAGCAAACCGTATCGCATTTCAGGCCTCCCGAATCTTGTAGGTGCACACGTTGTGCGCGGCGCTCAGCTGTCGCGCGGCAGAAGGGGATGCGCTCGCCGAGTCGCCACGCGAGAAACGCGTCGACGCGAATGAACTGCCGTTGTGATCGACGAGAACGGCTGCAAACAGCAGGAAGAGGTAGGCGATAGAGAAGGCGAACAGCCGGTGAGCTGCGCGACGATCGGCTTCGGCGCTCTTGTTCAGCTGAAGTGCAAGCAGCAGGAAAAGCGCGCCACAGATCGCGACGATCACGCCATAGATCGCGCCGGCAAACCCGAGCGCCCAGGGCAGCTCCGAAGCGAGAGCAAGGAGGCCACTGTAGATCAGGATCTGCCGGGTTGTTGCGGCCCTTCCTGCAACAACCGGCAGCATAGGAACGCCGGCACGGGCATAATCATCCGCGCGATTGAGCGCCAGCGCCCAGAAATGGGGTGGCGTCCAGAGGAAGATGATGAGGAAAAACGCCAGCGGCTCCAGCCCAATTTGCCCGGCCGCCGCGGCCCATCCGATCACAGGTGGAAGCGCGCCGGCGGCACCGCCGATGACGATGTTTTGCTGTGTCGCCCGTTTCAGCCACGCCGTGTACACGACGACATAGAAGAGGATGGTGCCGGCCAACAGCGCGGCTGCCGCAAGATTCGTTGCCAAAGCGAGAGCCGCGACGGCGATAGTGCCAAGGACGACTCCAAAGACGAGCGCTTCGGCCCTCGACACCTTGCCGCGAGGAATCGGCCGCATTGCGGTGCGAGCCATGACTGCGTCAATATCGGCGTCGTACCACATGTTCAGTGCGCCGGCGGCTCCGGCGCCAGCGGCGATTGCCAGAATTGCAATGAAGCCGGCGACTGGTTCGAGGCGTATCGGTGCGTTGATCAATCCGACGAAGGCGGTGAACACCGCGAGCGCCATCACGCGCGGCTTGGCCAAACCGATGAAGTGGGGCAGTCTCTCCGCCCAGCGCGACCGTGAAGCCAGCCGAAGGCGCGATACCGAAATCGCGATGCTGTTCATGGTGGGTTCCTCATGGAGAAAGTTGTTCTGTGAAACCACCATCTCCAATCGCTGGGGCTTGCGGCTTCCTGGCCAATTAAGCTGATGGGCCGCAAGAGCGTGAGTGAAGGCTGCCAAATCCCGGCAAATTGTTCCTAACGATTGCGGGCCAGCTATGGCTCGGGAGAAGCAGACAGTGCGGAGCCTGGGGGTGCCGTGACGCGGCTTCAGCGATAATTGAGTGCTTGCAGTTCAGCCCGGCATTCCTCACTGAACGCCCGCAGCGGATTGACAGCGTGGCTGCTCATCAGGTCGCGCAAATCCGAAAAGGTCTTGTTGGGTACAGAATAGGTATCGAGGATCAAAAGGACGACGGCCTCGGCCTTCTCGATCACAGCGGCGCTCGATACGACACGCATCCGGCTGACCAGAGCGTAGGCACTGACCAGTGCCGAGACTTCCGCCTGATCGTGCACCAACGCGTCGGCGTAGAGTTTCGATGCCTCGTCGATGAATTGCTTGTATAACTTTTGCTGCCGGGCCTTTTCTGCCGATAGCCGATTAGCACGATCACGATCGTACTGGGTGAGCCAGGCCGACGCGAACGACGTCAGGCCGCCAATCGCTGAGCCTGCTAACGCAGCGACTGCAGGAAGGTAGACCGTATTCATGACTTCTTTGACGCGAGCGCCGCGAGCACGTCAGCCGGCCGAATTGGAAGGTGGCGCAAGCGAATCCCGGCGGCGGCAAAAATGGCATTGCCGATCGCGGGCGCGACGACCGTCGTGCCCGGCTCGCCGAGACCGACCGGAGCCTCGGTGCTCTCGATGAATTCGATGTCGAGCTCTGGCACGTCACCGATGCGCAGCGGCGTGTAGCTGTGGAAATTCATGTCTTTCACCTGGCCCTTGCGGAATTCCGTTCCCTCGTGAAGCGTCATGCTCAGGCCCCACAGAGCGCCGCCTTCGACTTGCGCGAGCGCACCATCTGGATGGATGAGGGTGCCTGCATCGACGACGATGGTGAGCTTTTCGACTGAAACCGCGCCGCTGTTGTGGTCGACACGAACGCGCGCAACGCAGGCGGTCCATGTCGGCATCGAACGTGCCTGACCGAAGGTGGTGGCGACGCCAAGTCCGGTGCCCGCCGGCATGGGGGCACCCCATCCGGCCTTTTCCGCCGCTCGCCTGAGCACGGCTGCCTGACGCCTCGCCCCGCCTGTTGCATTGGGCGCCGTCCCGGCGTTGCGGCCGGCGCCGTCCAATAATCCGATGCGGAACGCCACGGCGTCTGCACTAACCATCCGCGCCGCCTCATCCATGAAGCTCTCGACCGCCCAGTTGGTCCAGCCCGGGCTTACCGCCCGCAGATAGCCGGGACGAAACGCGGTGTTGGCAAGGTCGTTGGAGAGAGCGCGGACGCGCTGCGCGCCCACGCTGTACCAGTGATCGGCACCGTCGATGGCAAATGGATCGTAGGGGGTCCCATCAGCCGTCTTCGGCATGTTGGCTGGCGCCACATAGACGCCGCTCGGCCAGCCGGCCGACGCATGATGATCCATCGCTGTCACTTTGCCCTGCTGATCGAACGCCAGCCGCAGCGTCTGGATCGATGGCGATCGGAATGAGTCGAAGCGCATGTCGTCCGGACGCGTAAGCACCAGCTTCACCGGCTGGCCAAGTACCTTGGCGGCCAACGCGGCGGGGACAGCATAATCGGTGTTGAGCCTGCGCCCGAATGCTCCACCCATCGGATAAGTGCGCATGATAATGCGCTCCTGAGGCAGGTTGAGCGCTTGAGCAAGCACGGGCAATATCGTGCTCTGGGCCTGGCTGCCGGTATGAATCTCGAAGCGGCCGTCTTTTTCGAAGGCGAGGGCGTTGACCGGCTCGAGCTGGGCATGGAGCACACTGCCGGTGGTATAGGTCCGCTCGAGCGTGGACGCGGCTGAACGGAAGGCCGAATCGACCTCGGAGTCGTGAACCACGAGCGCTCCCCCGCGTGGCGCGGCGATCTGTTTGGAGCCGTAGTCGAGGATATCTTGCTCCGACACCTGCACGGCATCGCCCGCGGTCCAGTCGACTTTAACAAGGTCTGCGGCGCGAATCGCCGCTGGATAAGACGTTGCGCACACGACGACCCAACCAGGCACTGTGTTGGAGGAATCCTCCAGCACCAGGCTTGCGAGATATCCTTTGACTCGCTTCGCTGCCGAGTCGTCGACGGCGCGGACTACCGAACCGTATCGCGTCGGCGGAATCTTTGGGCGGGCATAGACCATGTCCGGGACCGCAGCATCAATTCCGTAACGCGTCGTGCCGTTGATCTTCGCCGGGATGTCCAGCGCATCTGCCTTTTTCCCGATCAGCTGCCGTGTCCAGGCCGACTTGATCGGCAGCTTCGCGAGTTCTTCCGGCGTGAATTTGTGAACCGGCGGCCCGCGACTGATAATCTCTCCGTAGGAGATGGATCGATTTGCAGCGAACACGACGCCCTGGCGCGCCACGCATTGCGATGAGCTCACCCCGAGCAGCTTTGCGCCGGCCTCTACAATGGCGATACGGCCCGCGGCACCTGCGCGGCTGTAGACCGGGAAATCGAGCCACACCGATTTGCTGCCGCCCGTAACCATGACGCCCCATTTCGGGTCGGCATCGACCATGGAAATGCGTACCTTGCTCCATTCGACTTCGAGCTCGTCAGCGAGGATACGCGCGATAGCCGTGCCGATATGCTGGCCCATTTCGGCGCGCGTGATGTTCACGGTCACGATGCCATCACGGTCGACGCTGTACCAAAGCGTGGGTTCGAAGGAGGTTGACTCCTGTGCCGGGACTTTTACCGGCGCGAAGCTGAAGGTGACGGCAGTGCCGGTCATGCCGATCAAAAACATTCGGCGCGAAAGCGCACTCTGATTCTCAGGCTTAGCCATCGCTGGCAACCTTTCGTGACTGGGCAGCGGCCTGCTTGATAGCGTCGCGAATGCGGACATAGGTCATGCAACGGCACAGGTTCCCGGCCATGACCGCGTCGATGTCCTGATTGGTCGGAGACGGAAAGTCCTTGATCAGCGAGGCCGCTTGCATGATCTGGCCGGACTGACAGTAGCCGCATTGAGGAACCTGAAGGTCGGCCCAGGCCTCCTGCACTGGATGGCGGCCCTCGGGATCGAGACCCTCGATGGTGGTGATCTCGGCGCCGGCTACGCTGGCAAGCGGCGTGATACACGAGCGCGTGGGTCGGCCGCCGACGTGGACCGTGCAGGCGCCGCACATCCCGATTCCGCAGCCGAACTTTGTACCGGTGAGACCGATGTCGTCGCGGATCACCCACAACAAGGGCGTATCCTCCTCGGCGTCGACCGTCACCTCGCGGCCATTGATATGAAATGTGGTCATGTCCGGTCTCCCATGGGTCAATTGGCCTTGCTGTTGTGCCGGCGGATCTCTGCGATCCTTGCCGCGAGGTCCGGCCAGGGTGGCAGGCTGGTGCGCGTCCGCCGCAGGTACGCGACGATGCGGGCAATGTCGGCATCGCTGAGTGCTCCGCCGAAAGCAGGCATGACGACGCCTGGCGTTCCCGCTTCGGACCCGATGCCTTGCAGGATGACCTGGATCAGATTGCTCGGGTCGGGCAGATGCGCGGCGCTGTTGAGGGCAAGATCGGGCCGAGCGGCAAGCGGCGCGTTGGTTGCGTTGTAGTGACAGGACGCGCAAGCTGCGGTGTAGAGCCGCGCGTCGGGATCGAAGGGCAACCCTTGCTTGGCTACCGCGCTGGACATCGCAAGGCTCACTGCGCCAGAGACGTAGGGCAGCCGGTCCGCCGCCTTGTCGAGATCGGCAAAATAGGTCGCGAGCGCGCGGATGTCGGAGTCTGGCAGCGCACCGAGCCCCTGCACGACAGGGAACATCGGTCCGGCGGCGGTTCCGTGCAGCTTGCTCGTGCCCGTGCGCAGGTAGTCGTAGAGTTCTTCATGCGTCCACGGTGCCGGCGCGGGATTTGCCGCTGTCAATGGGGGCGCGACCCAGTTGTCGATCACCGCGCCGCCGTAAGCGTTACCGGATATCTCGGCTCCCAGCAGGTTGCGCGGTGTATGGCAGGCGCCGCAGTGACTCAGGCCGAGCGCGAGATAGGCGCCGCGATTCCACTCCGCGCTCTTCTCCGCATCCGCCTTGAAGCGGCCCGGCCTGAAAAACAGCAATTTCCATCCTGCCTGCAGGTAGCGGATGTTGAACGGAAACGGGATGCCATTCGCCTTCCGTGGGGCATGAACCGGAGTTCTGCTCATGAAGTAGGCGTAGAGCGCGCGCACGTCATCGTCGGAGAGTTTTGTGAAATGGTCGTAGGAGAACACCGGAAGCAGATGCGAGCCGTCGCGCGAAACGCCTTCGTGCATGGCGCGTCTGAAAGCCGCTTCCGACCAGGCGCCGATGCCGGTCTCCGGATCGGGCGTGATGTTGGTCGAATAGATCGCGCCGAACGGAGTGGCCATCCCATAACCGCCGGCGAATTTCTCGCCGCCCTTTGCGGTGTGGCACGCGGCGCAATAGCCACCGCCTGCGAGTGCTTCGCCTTTGGCGATCAGTTCGGGCGCGAAGCTGCTGGCAGCCGGCCGCGCCACCGGTACGATCGCCGGTCGCCACGCCAGCGCAGCAAATCCTGCAAGCCCGAGGCATCCGAATGCGACGATCGCGATGAGCAGCTTCTTGAACACGTCGACCTCCTCAGGTCTTTCTTGCGTTCAGCGTACCCGCCCGAATCTCCAAAAGGCGAGCGAGACAACGGCGAGCGCGAACAGCATGCATATGACGGCGTCGTTTCCCGCCAGCATGCTCAATCCGTGGGGATGTGCATGCGCTGCGAGCGATTCATGTGCCCACGCCGGCATGCTGGATGCGGCAAGCAGCGTGACGATTTTTTTCATGGGGCCACCTGATCGGGCGTGTGTGAGCGCGAGTCCTAGTCGTCCGGGCTTCGCTACAGCGACCCGGCCGCGCTCCGGGCGGAGTTTTCGACCACCACCTCACTGATCTGAATGATCGGCGTTATGTCGGTGAAATTGCGTATGTCCGCGTCGATCTGACGGGCATGCGGTCCGAACGCCGACTTGTACGCGGCGAGCGAGTCCCACAGCAGGTGGCACATGGCAACATAGGCGCCCGGTGAGTTTCCGTTTCTGTCCGCGAGCCCCTTGTCGATGGTGTAGTATTTCAAGGCGTCGCCCGTCCTGGTCTTGATCAGCGGCAGGTGTTTTGCGCGATAGTATTCGTGGTCGAACCGCGTACCGGGTGCGTAGGGATAGATGACGCTAACCTTGATCAACGCTTCCTCCTGAAGTTAGTGGAGCGGCAATAGTGCTTGCGCGGTGCGCAACTCATCTGCGACTGATGCCTCATCGCGCGATGAGTGATGACACAAGCGGAGTCGACTGCGTGAATGAAGACTTCCAAAGAACGGCAAATCGATGCGAAGCTAGTGCACACTGGCGAACGGGGTGGAGGGCGCGCGACTGATCGTCATGCCGATATTGCCACGCTCGGCGCTTCGCGTGGATCGCTCTCGGATACAGCCTCGCCGGCAAGCTCCGCGATCGCATGCGCCTGCTTGATGGCGCGACGTGTGGGACGATTGGCGACATTCGTGCGCGCGAGTTCGAGCGCCCGCCTGCAATCGTTGCCGCTGCCGGCGTAGAATTCCGCGGCATGGTCCGCGAAGGCGAGCAGATGCCTCTCAAGAAGCTGATCGAAGCCAGACCGTGCGGCATCGAGCTGCTTCTCCGCCTCGTCGGACCTGCCTTGCGCAATCAGCACATCGGCAAGACGCCAGCGGACTTCCGGGTCGCCGCTCGAAAGCGCGGGCAAGAGCAAGGCTTCCGCATCGGCCGTGCGGCCCTGGCTTGCATAGATCTCCGCCAGGTGCACACGTGCCTTCACATAGCTCGGCAGGTAAGCCACCGCGCGCCGATACCAGAACGCCGCAACGTCTGGATCCGGCATGGGCACGAGCTCTCCCCATAGCATGCCGAGCTGAAAGCAGGTCCATGCCAGCGGAAACGGCGAAACATCGTCATACGCGGAGAACGCTTGGCGATAGACCGCGTCAGCTTCGGTGAAGCGCTCGAGGTCGGCAAGCAGGGCGCCGAGAGGGACCAGGTCTTCGAGCCGGCCGCTCGCCCTGACGAACACGCGGCGGGCGGCGAGTACGGCATCGGGCTTCACGCCGCAGGCCTGATCGATTGCCAGCGCCTGGCGCTCGATCGCCGCGCGGGGCGCCCCCATCTGTGCGGCACGCGCGAGGTGGCCGCGCGCGTCCGCGAAGCGATGCGCCGTCGAGGCGACCTCGGCCTGGACGAGGGGCGCGCGAAGAGACTCGTCCTCACGGGCAAATTGCGAGGCGAGTGCGTCCAGGCGGTCAATTGCGGCCGGATCGCCGAGATTTTGCAATACCAGACGCTCGGTATCGACAATCGCTTCAGCCACGCCCGGCAGAAGTGGGTCTTGCGCAAAACGTGCCCATGCCCCGCGGCGCGCGCTCTCCAGATTGATCGCGGCGATCTCCCCATCGGTCGCGGATGGAGCAGCCCGGTCAGGCTCAGCGAATGCCGTCATCTCGCGACTCCGAAACGCGGCTTCAGACTGTCGAGACCGGTCTTGAACAACGTCGACAGCATGACTTTCATGGCCCTGTCGGTATTGTTGGCTGCCAGGAATTGCGCACGCCAATCGACGACGCAGCCGCTGCCCTTCGGCCTAACCTCGAGTGTGCCTGTGTAGTGGGAGACTGCCATTCCGGCGATGTTCGTGTAGCGGAAGAACCGTTTCGCGTCGTCGATTGCCTCGAGCCGTTCGACAATTCGCCTTCCGTCGATCGTTAGGATGGTACGGAGCTGACCGATGCCCGCGCCGGTCATTTCGATTCGTGCGGTCAGGGGATGCCAAGCTCCGCCGAACTGCCCGATTAACGACCACACGTCGTCGGGCGCCGCCGCGAGTTCCACGGACTCGGCAACGGTCTGTAGTTCCGTGTTCGGCGTCGCGAAATATGGAAACACTTTCATGCCGGGCTTCGTCGCCCCGGTCGAACCGCCCAGTAGGAATTCGCGATCCTTGTTGACCAGCCAGGTAAGCAGGATGTCGATCGAATTGGCGTCGACCGTGCGTCCTCCTCCCGTCTGGTAAGGGTGGCCGGACAGCGTGCTCTTCTCGATCTCGAGGTGGCTTCGGTCGTCGATCGGCTTGGCCACGTCGAAGAGCAAAAAATCGTCAAGGAAGACATTGGCGGTGGCGGCAATCGCTTCCGGCGTCCAATCTGGCTTGCCGTCGAGCATGTCCCAGGTGGCGTGGCTATCCTTGAGGCGTTGCAGGAACAGGGGCTGAAGCACCTTCGAGACAGCGAACGGCGTCTGCTGATTCCACAGGTCGCGCAAGTCGTTGATTTCCGACATCGCCGGGTTGTTGAGGCGCATGTTTGTCTGCTCGGGGCGCCCGACCCAGTCGATGCGGGAGATTGCGGGACCGAGGAGGCCCCGCTTCTGGGGAGGAACGGTCTCGGCAACAGCGCCGAACAATGAACCTTTCGCGAGATCGAGCACGCGGCGAGTGTCGAACTCGACGACTATGCTGAGCACATTGGTGTGTTGCAGCAGATTTGGAAGCTTCTTGAGTATGCCGATATCCCAGGCGAGGTAGAAAGGGTCGGAGCGCAGCCCGGCGAACACGCGAACATCGCCCTCCGACGTCGACGTCCCTTTCTCTTCGTTTACAGTGAGCAACAGCTCGCGACCGTCAGGCAGTTGGCAAACGCCGCACTGGATTGCTTTCCCGGCAGTGTCGCGCTTGAGCGTCTCGAACCGGCAACTAAAGCGGATCTCATCGTCTTCCGGTTGAAATTTCGCGGCGTTTCCGACGCCTGCAACGCTCACGCGGCGAACGGCGATTGCGTAGTCGATGATGTTTGAGAACATCGCGTCTTCGCCGGCCGAAGGGAAAACGTCCATGGCGAGGACGGTGCGCGCCGGGTTTGCCGGACTGACAAACGCGAAGAGGTCGGTGATGTCGGCCGCGGGATCGCCAATCGACCGCGGACCATCAACGTGATCTGACATCGTCAGCCTCCTTCATTGGCCCAAGTTTGCGATCCACCGCAACGCGCGCAGTCCCGGCATGAAGCAATATTCGCCGCCGCGGACGGTGACGAAGCGCGGCAGCCCGTGAAGGCGCCGCCGGACCGGAGTTCGGGGGATGGTGAAGACGCCGTCGCCATCGTTGTTGCCGATGAGCGGATCCTGCTCGGTCCCGTGGCTGATGAAATTGCCGTCGGTCACCCATTGCGACTGGATAAACTCGAACTGCCGATGCAAATGCGCGCCGATCAGCAGGAAGACGCCACCGCGCTCGGCGCCGTCATCCTCGAGCACGCCCTCCGGCAAGGGTGGCCCGTAGTTAGTGCCGCGGCGCAGGAAATGGTGGAGATTGACGGCGACAACGTCGTCGTTCAGGGCGTCGCGCGGATTGACGCGACGAATATGCGCGCTGAACGGGCACTTCAGCCCCTTCTTATCGTCCGCGTAGCCGAAATCGTTGTTGCGCTTCCCGTCCGAGCCCAAGGCGGGATCGTCGCGGTCCGGCGCCAGCACCAGGGGCGCGCCGCTGCGCCACCGGCCTACCATTTTCGCGGCAATCAGTTCCTCTTCCTCCGGCGACGACGCTTGCGCCCGCAGGTATCGGCGAAACGCGGCCACATCCATGTGGAATTTGCGGATCGCGACGAAAGTGCCGTTGCGGCGCAGCTCCTCGGGAATTGGCGCAACGGCGGTTTCACTGCGCTCGTCGGGATAGCCCATGACGAACTCGCCGGGCTTGGTCGACGCTGCTGTGCCGTCTCCCGCTGGACCGCTTCCTTCGACGTGAGGATTGTGCAGCCCGTCCTTGAAGCCGAACGGGTTCCGACCATCCGGCAATTCGCCGAACTGCATACGGTACACGACCGAAATTTGCTGGAGGTCGTGATGGCTCTTGCGCGCAAGGTCCAGGACCTTTTGCAGATCCTCGTTGCTTTTGGCGTATACCGCCAGAGCAACGTGCGCGTCCGGTGTGCCGAACGGATGCTCCCAGTTGGCCGGCGCATTGGCACCAAAATCATTCAGGGTCTCGGCGCGTGCCGCCATGCCCTGTCGGAATTCGATCGGAAAACTGTCCAGGGAAGCCTGCGGCAGGCCCAACGCCTTTAACCCTTCGAAGGTGAACGCAATTCCCAACCAGCCGGGCAGGGATGGCACCCACCATTCGTCGGCCGGTGCGACGTGAGGCAGGATCCGACGCAGCATCTCCCGTGCTTGCCCGGCGTTGCCAATGCGGAGAATGACGTATTCTCCGCAATACGGCTTGGGACGCGGGCGCAGGACGGTTGCTTGTATGTCGCTCGTTTCGAGTGCCGGCGAGCGCGTCGCAAGCGTCTCGCCGGCAGGTTCCTCGATGGACAACATGCGATCATCCTTTCCGGGGGTCCGGATTCATTCCGAACCGGACCCCGAACAAACGCCGAGCGTCGGCTATGCGATCTTGTCGAGGAATTCCTCGGCGGCCTTGCCGACGCGCTTCACGCGCTGGACGTCCCGTACCGTCAGATCGGGATGGGCGACGTACCAGCCCTCTGCCGTGATCTGATGGTTGGCGATGAAGTCCTTGACCTTCGGGTTGTGAATGCCCGGCCAGCCTTCCCAGCACGAAAAGAGGACATCCATTTCGTTGGGAATCTTCGCGACGAAGTCCTCGATGTAGACGTCCCAATCGCCGTCATAGGCAGTGGCGAAGAGCAGCTTGGTGTCGTTGTCCAGAAAAACGAAACGCATGTCGTGGACGGTACCGACCCGGTCCGTGTCGTCGAAGTTGCCGTTCCGCAGCTGCAGCAAGGCGCGCAATCGCTCGGCGCCCCCACGTGCAAGCGGGGCAATCACGGTCAACTCCGAGACCGTGCCCTGACGCACGCCGGTCCGGCCGGCGCTTTCCATCCGCGATCGCGGCTGCGACGCCGTCACCGCCAGGTCCTTGAGGGTGTTCTCGAGCGCTGTTTGCGCAAACTCCGGGGCGTCGGCGTAAAGCTGCCGCAGATGCTGGATCTTGTCTTCGACGGTCTGGTTCTGCTTTGGCGTTGTAAGGGTATGAGTTGCCATGGCTGTATAGTCCTTTCGGTGCTCTTCACAGGGGGATGTCTTGCCCGCGATGGACTTCTAATTGGCCCGCATGCGTTCCCAGCGCCAGTGAAGCCCGGCAAATCGTGCCAAATTGCTGCTAACGAGAAGCGAGCTGGCTGGCATTTCCTGGCCGATCGGGTACGATTTCTGGCGGGCCAGAAGGAGGCCGCGCAGAAGGCGCAAGTAGAGCTTGGCTAGTCGAGCTCAATTTCAAGTTCGAATGCCCGAGGCTCACAAATGGTCCCGCATTCGCCGAACGTTGAGTACGCGGACGGCAAACCTCAGGCGCTGTGGGAGGATGGCGAACGCAGCTTTCGCCGTGGCTGGCGCGTGGACGATGAAGGCAAGCGACGCGCCGTGCTGCTCGTTGCGCCTGCCGCCGAGCACCCGTCCCGTGCAAGCCTCGATCGCCTCGCGCGCGAATACGAATTAAAGGACGAACTCGACAGGGCGTGGGCAGTGCGCCCGCTAGACCTCGTACGCGACGCCGGCCGAACCATGTTGGTGCTGGAAGACGAGGGCGGTGAGCCGATCGATCGGCTGCTCGGCGTTCCGATAGAGACGGGACGATTCTTGGGTCTCGCCATCGCTATTTCGTTCGCTCTTGGCAGGCTCCACCAGCGTGGGCTCGTCCACAAAGACATCAAGCCGGCCAACATCTTGCTCAACGATACAACCGGCGAAGTGCGGTTGACCGGGTTCGGCATCGCCTCGCGCTTCGCGCGCGAGCGTCAGTCGCCTCATCCTCCCGAGACAATCGCCGGTACGCTCGCTTACATGGCCCCCGAGCAGACCGGACGCATGAACAGGTCCATCGATTCCCGCAGCGATCTTTACGCGCTTGGCGTCACCTTCTACGAAATGCTCACTGGTGCTTTGCCGTTCACCGCTACTGAGCCGATGGAGTGGGTGCACTGCCATCTCGCCAGGTCGCCGGCGCCGCCCGGAGAGCGGCAGAAAGAGATTCCCCGCGCGATCTCGGCGATCGTCATGAAGCTGCTCGCGAAGAGGGCTGAAGACCGCTATCAGACGGCGGCTGGACTCGAAATCGATCTTCGCAGCTGCCAGCGCGAATGGATAGCGCAAGGCCGGATCGACGATCTTCCGCTCGGCGAACGCGACACGCCCGACCGGCTCGTGATTCCGGAGAAACTCTACGGGCGGCGACGCGAGATTGAGACCTTGCTCTTGGCCTTCGATCGCGTCGTGAATGGTGGTGCCGCGGAACTAGTTCTCATTTACGGCTATTCCGGCATTGGAAAATCGTCGGTTGTCAACGAGTTGCAGCCGGTGCTGGTGCCACCGCGTGGCCTGTTTGCTTCCGGCAAATTCGATCAGCTTAAACGCGATATTCCCTACGCGACGCTCGCACAGGCGCTTCGGAGCCTGGTGCGGCCGCTGCTCGGCAAGAGCGATATCGACCTTGCGCCGTGGCGCGACGCCTTGCGGGAGGCGCTGGCATCCAACGCTGGACTGATGGTAGATCTCGTTCCTGAACTGAAGCCTCTCATTGGGGAGCCGCCACCGGTCGTTGAGCTGCAGCCGCAGGACGCGCAACGGCGCTTCCAGATGGTGCTTCGGCAGTTGATCGGCGTCTTTGCTCGCGCGGAACACCCCCTGGCGCTGTTCTTGGATGACTTGCAATGGCTCGATGCGGCGACGCTCGACTTTTTGGAAGACTTGGTCGGGCGGTCCGATTTTCGCAATCTCCTCCTCATCGGCGCCTTCCGCGACAACGAGGTCACGGCAGCTCATCCGCTCATGCGCAAGCTGGATGCAATGCGCGCAATCGGAAGGGTGCAGGATGTCAAGCTGGCGCCATTGACGATCACTGACGTCAGAAATCTTGTTGCGGACACGCTCCGCCGCGATGCAGGGCAGGTCGACCCGCTCGCAGCTTTGGTGCACGCGAAGACGGACGGCAATCCGCTGTTCGTGATCCAGTTTCTGCACCTGCTCGGCGATGAAGGCCTGCTGGGCTTCGATCACGAGCGGGGGCGGTGGTCCTGGGATATGGCGGGCATCCAGGCCAAAAGATACACAGACAACGTCGTGGAGCTTCTGACTGGCAAGTTGACGCGGTTACCCATCGAGACACAAGCCGCGTTGCGACAGTTCGCCTGCCTCGGCAATGTCGCCGACGTCGCGATGCTCTCGCTCGTTCTTGATTTGCCCGAGGATCAGGTGCACACCGCCTTGGTGGACGGCCTGCATCAGCAATTGATCGACCGTGTCGGGCGCTCCTACAAGTTCGTTCATGACCGGGTGCAGGAGGCGGCTTACGCACTAAATACGGAAACATCGCGCGCCGAGGCGCATTTAAGGATTGGCCGTCGGCTCGTGACGGAGACGTCTCCGGAAAAGCGCGACGAAGCGATTTTCGAGATCGTCAACCAGCTCAACCGCGCCGTGCCGTTGATCACGTCACAGGAGGAACGCGAGCAGCTTGCAGAGCTGAACCTGGCGGCTGGTATGCGCGCCGAAGCGTCGTCGGCCCATGTCTCCGCGCTCACCTATTTCGTTACCGGCACCTCACTGTTGCCGGCAGACGCGTGGGACCGCCGGCAGGAACTGGCCTTCGAGCTGGAACTCCACACGGCTGGCTGTGAAGCGGGTACGGGTGCGTTGTGGGCCGCCGAGGAGCGGCTGGCAGCGCTCGCAGCGCGCGCCATCGGCACGATCCAACAATGCTTGGTGGCGCGCCGACGCTTGGGCCTGTACACGATGCTCGGGCAGGGTGAGCGCGCGATTACGGTGGCGCTGGAATGCTTGCGACACGTGGGCATCGATTGGCCAGCGCATCCCAGCGAGGTGGTGGCGCGCGGTGAGTACGAGCGCGTCTGGTCGCTGCTCGGTGATCGCACGATCGAGAGTCTCGTTGAGATGCCGCTGATGCGCGATCCAGGGGCGCGGGCGACCATGGACCTGCTGGCCGACCTGATGATACCAGCCCTGTATACTGACGGTAATCTGGCCGCACTCAGCGTCTGCAGGGCTGCCAGTCTCAATATACAGCTTGGCAACAGCGATACGGCTCCGGGGAATTATCAATCACTGGCCCTGATAGCCAGTGCTCGCTACGGTCACCACGAGAAGGGTCATCGATTCGGAAAGATGGCGTGCGATCTCCTCGAACGCCGCAGATGGATTCACCTCGGGGCCGGCACGTATTTCGGCTTCGCGTCTATCATCCCGTGGACACGACCGGTCATCGAAGGGATCGATCCGGCCCGTCGCGCCATCCAGGTGGCGAAAGAGCATGCCGACCCGACAATTTTCGCACTCGCTTCCCGAACCCTGACTTCTATTCTTCTTGCATCGGGTCGCCCGCTTGATCAGATCGAAAATGAGGCCGACGAAGCATTGGAGTTCTTGCGTCCCTTCGGCTTCTTTCTGGACAGGATCTCTGCGCCGCTTGCGCTCGTTCGGATGTTGCGCGGAAAGACCGAGAAGTTCGGCTCCCTCGACGATGGCCGGTTCGCCGAGCGCGATTTCGAGGAGCGCGCGACAAATCAGCCCGTCCGGGCCTTCCTTGAATGTTATTACTGGCTCCGAAAGCTTCAGGCGCGCTTCTTCGCTGGCGATTACACGTCTGCGATTGACGCCGCCGACAAGGTGGCGACATGGTATGCGACTTCCCCGTCGCTGTCACTCTTCATGCTGGAGGAGGAGGAATATCACTTCTATGCCGCGCTGGCTCACGCGGCCTGCTGCGAGCCCTTGGGCCCGCAGCCGTACGCCACGGTTCGAGACGGACTTGTGATTCACGAGCGACACGTTCGGGCTTTGGCGACGAATTGTCCGCAGAATTTCGAGGACCGCGCAGCGCTAGTCGGGGCCGAGATTGCTCGTATCGAGGGAGACCCGCTCAAGGCTATGGACCTCTACGAGCGCGCAATCGCCTCGGCAAGGGCAAACGACCTTGTCCACAACGAAGCGCTCGCCTACGAGCTGGCTGCTCGTTTTTATGACGCGCGCGGGTTCGGCGAAGTCGCAGATCTGTATCTCGAGAACGCGAGGGACGGCTACCTACGTTGGGGCGCTGATGGAAAAGTACGGCAGCTCGAAGGACTCCACCCGTGGCTAAGGCAAGGTGAGCGTGCGGCCGCTGTAATGGGCACGATTGAAGCTCCCGTCGAACATCTCGATCTCGCAGCGATCGTCGAAGTCTCGCAAGCGCTGTCAGGCGAGATAATCGTGGACAAGTTGATCGACAGGTTCATGCGGGCGGCCATCGAGCACGCCGGCGCCGAGCGCGCCGTCCTGGTTGCCCTACGGGGTGAGGAATTGCGAACTTCCGCGGAGGCAGTCGTACGTGGAAATGAGATCGCTGTACAAGTGCGGGAGCATCCCGTGCGCGATCCAGTAGCACTGCCCGATTCACTCATTCGTTATTCGATACGCGCACGAGAGCCCGTTGTTTTCGGTGACGCCTTCTCAAGGAGTTCGTTTTCCGACGATCCTTACATCGTGAAGTATCGCGTTCACTCCGTTCTCTGTTTGCCATTGATCAATCAGGGAAAGCTCATCGGCATTCTTTACCTCGAAAACAACTTGACGCCGCACGTTTTTACTGCGGACCGGGTAGCCATGTTGAAGGTGCTCGCATCGCAGGCGGCGATCTCGCTCGAGAACACACAGCTTTACCGCGATCTTGCAGATCGTGAGGGCAAGATCCGGCGTCTCGTCGACGCCAACATCATTGGGATCATCGTTGCCGATGCCGAAGGTCGGATTTTTGAGGCCAACGACGCGTTTCTTCATATCTTGGGTTTTGATCGTGACGACTTCATTTCGGGCGACGTGCGTTGGAACGAACTGACTCCGCCCGAATGGCGCGACCGCACTGCGCGCGCGCTCGAAGAGTTGTTGACGACTGGCGTGGCGCAACCTTTCGAGAAGGAGTACTTTCGAAAGGACGGCAGCCGTGCGCCCGTGCTGATTGGCTATACGGCCTTCGAGGAAACGCGCGAAAAAGGCATCGCGTTCGTTGTCGATTTAACCGAGCGCAAACGCGCCGAGAACGCATTACGCGCGAGCGAGGAGAGGTTCCGCGACTTCGCCGAGGCCGCGTCCGACTGGCTTTGGGAGATGGGACCAGACCACAAATTGACGATGCTGACCCCGAATGCATTTGGCTCCAGCCCTTCGGCTCGGCTTGGCACCGCTGCTTGGGAGCGTGCCCTCGACCTTGAAACCGAACCGGAGAAGTGGCGGGTAATCCAGGCCAAGATGGATTCGCACGAGCCGTTCCGCGACTTCGTCTATCTCGCCGCTGGCTTCGATGGTTCGCCGATGTATGTAAGGGCCAATGGCAAGCCCGTGTTTGACGCCGATGGCGGATTCCTCGGCTATCGCGGCGTCGGTACGGATGCGACGGAGGTCATTCGCGCGCAGGAGGCGCTGCGCGAAAGTGAGCTGCGTTTGCGCTCGGCTATCGACGGAATACCGGGTCTCGTTGGAGTTTTGGCCCCGAACGGTGAGGTCGAAGCGGTCAATCGCCAGATCCTGGAGTATTGCGGCCAGTCGCTGGAGGAGCTGAGGAACTGGGGCACAAATGGCACGGTCCATCACGAGGATCTTCCCCACGTCGCCGAAGTATTTACGAAATCGATCGCTTCTGGGATTCCCTACCGGATCGAACAGCGCCTGCGTCGCTTCGACGGCGAGTATCGGTGGTTCGACAACCGCGGCATCCCCGTTCGCGACGACACTGGCCGGATTGTCCGCTGGTACGTTCTGCTGACCGACATCGAGGATCGAACCCACGCGCTGGCGCGATTGCAGCAGATGCAGTCGGACTTCGCCCACATGAACCGTGTGAGCGTCATGGGAGAATTGGCCGCTTCGCTGTCGCACGAAATCGCGCAGCCGATCGCCAGCGCGCGCAACAACGCTCGCGCGGCCCAGAATTTCATGAAGATGCAGCCGCCGGATCTGGGCGAGGTCAGGGAGGCGCTCGCCTGCGTCGTCGGCGATACTGACCGAGCCCGGGATATCATCGACCGCATCCGCGATCACATCAAAAAAGCGCCGCCGCGAAAAGAGCGTTTCGATCTAAATGCGGCAATCAATGAGGTGATAGTATTGGCGCGAAGCGCGACCAACCGGAACGGCGTTTCGGTCCAGACCCGGCTGTCGGATGGACTGCATCCGGTTCTGGGAGATCGCATTCAGTTGCAACAGGTCTTGCTTAACCTGGTTTTGAACGCGGCTGAGGCAATGGGCTCGGTCGAGGCGGGGACGCGAGAGCTGCTGATCAGCACCACGCTGGACCACCTCGGCGTCCTCGTCGCCGTCCGCGATTCCGGGCCGGGCATCAATCCCACGCATCGGGAGCGCGTTTTCGAGCCATTCTACACCACGAAGTCCACCGGAACCGGGATGGGGCTGTCGATCTGCCGGTCGATCATCGAAGCCCATGGGGGTCGGCTGTGGGCAGATGCGAACGAGCCGCGCGGCGCCGCGTTCCAGTTCACTCTGCCCGGCGCCTAGTATGCCTGACTTAATGCACACAGAGCAAGCGGCCGAGCGAAACGCCATCGTCCTCGTGAACCTGCCTGCTGGCCAAGCAGCGCGTCAAAGTGCGTTCGCCACCGCCCTTGTGCTCCTGGCTTCCGCCGCCATTATAGCCCCGTTCGCAAGTGTGCAACTGCCAGAAATTCCCGCGTTCGTTCCAATCTCACAGACAATCATTTTCGTAAATGATCTTATTACATCGATGCTTCTGATTTGCCAGTTTGTGATTGTCGGCTCGCGCGCGCTCCTTGTCCTGGCGATCGGCTACCTCTTCACTGCTCTGCTTGACATTGCGCAGCTCCTTACCTTTCCGGGCGCGTTTACGCCGACAGGCTTCCTTGGTGCTGGTTTGCAGACCACCGGGTGGCTTTACGAATTCTGGCATTCCGGCTTCCCTATCGCGGTCATCTACTACGTGGTGTTGAAGGATCAAGCGCCTGAGGCCAGCGTGTCACACAGCTCGATGCGAAAAGTCATCGCGACGAGTGTCGCCGTAACGATCGTTCTCGCCCTCGGATTGACCTGGATCGCCACCGCTGGCGAGCAGCATCTACCAAAGCTCTTCCTGGATAGAACCCGACAGACTCCCGTCGCAGCGTATGTCAGTGGGCTCGTGTTGCTGCTGAGCACTATCGCCCTCCTCATGCTGTGGTTTCGGAAACGATCGGTTCTCGATTTATGGCTCATGGTCGCAATGTGTGCTTGGTCGCTGGACATCATTATCCAGACCCTTGCTGGCGGCAGATTTACTCTCGGTTTCTATGCGAGCCGTGTGTACGCGGTTGTCACGGCGACGTCCGTTCTTATTGTCTTGCTCTCGGAAACAATGACTTTGTACATCCGCTTGGCTGTCGCGGTTTTAGAGTCGGATTTCGCTCATATGAATCGCGTGAGCATGATGGGAGAGTTGGCTGCCTCGCTGTCTCACGAAATCACGCAACCGATCGCCAGCGCCCGCAACAACGCGCGTGCAGCTCTGAATTTTCTCGAAAGGCAACCGCCTGAGTTAGGTGAGGCCAGGGAGGCGCTCGACTGCGTCGTGGGCGATGCCGATCGAGCCGGAGACATCGTCGGCCGAATCCGTGATCAGATAAAGAAGGCGCCGCTACGAAAGGATCACTTTGATCTCAACGGGGCGATCAATGAGGTCCTTGTGTTGGCACGAAGTGCAATCAACAAGAAGGGCGTTTCGGTTCAGACCAAGCTTGCGGACGGACTGTCTCCCGTTCACGGTGATCGCGTCCAATTGCAACAGGTCGTCCTGAACCTGATCCTGAACGCGGTTGAAGCAATGGGCTCGGTTGAACCGGGGACGCGCGAGCTATTGATCAGCACCGGGCAAGATCACACAGGCGTCCTCGTTGCCGTGCACGATTCCGGGCCAGGCATTGACCCGGCGAATCTGGAGCGCGTTTTCGAGGCGTTCTACACCACGAAGTCCAGCGGAACCGGGATGGGGCTGTCGATCTGCCGATCGATCATCGAAGCCCATGGCGGCCGGCTGGGGGCGGAGGCGAACGAGCCTCGCGGCGCTGTGTTTCAGTTCACCTTGCCCGGCGCGGAAGTGAGTTCATGAACCTTCCTCACGCGTTCCTCAGGGCGTGAGAGCTGCACGAAGACACCGTGTCAGTTCCTGTTCATCGACCGGTTTGCGCAGGTAGCACACGACCCCATCGTTTAATGCGCGGGCCCGATCGATCTCGTTGGGGAAGCCGGTCACGAGGATTGTCGGAATCGCCTGACCAATATCGACGAGCCGCCGGTGAAGTTCGTATCCGGTCATGGCAGGCATATGGACGTCGGTGATCAGGCAGGCGGTTTCGGCAAACCGCGGGGAGGCGAGAAAATCGGCTGCAGACGCGAAAATGTCGGCGGTGTAGCCCAGCGATCTCATCAGCCTGCACATGGACTCACGAAAGAACCGGTCATCATCGACGATCGAAACCAGTAACTTTTTCATCATGCCGCCTGTGGCCATTCGCTGGACCCGTCGCGCGGGCAGCCTGCGCCGACGCTCTGCTGGAATTGCACGTTATGAGGGAGAATGCCACCGCTGCGATGCCGGTGCCCCGTAAACTTTGGCTTATGTCGAATCGCCGCTTCCTCGCCGAGGCGGCATGTCTCGGCTTTGAGCACGACAAAAACGCAGGCAATGCATCATCGCCCAACGATCCCTGGCACCACGTGGCGGGCGCGATAAGCCTTCGTATCATCTCCATGCGCCCTTTCGACGCCCGACGTCAACCTGCGCTTAATTGAGCCGATGATTGCGATCGTCTTAGCTGCATGCATCGAAAGTCCCCACGTTCATAACGTGAGCAACAAGCAGCAAGAGGAGGCAACAATGCCCCACAGCTCCGAAAGTCCTGGCAAGACTGCGCGATGCGCGGTTTGCGACGGCAAATTTGGCCTGGTCCGGCACTACTCATGGCGGACCCCGCTTTGTTCCAGGAAGTGCGTTAATCGCTTAAGGGCTCGCCGCCAGAGTGACCGCAATTGGTTGAATTGGCTCCAAATCCCCGTCGATCAGCTGCCAGAGAACCACGCGAGGGCGTCATGACCTTTCAGATCTCGCAACGAGGCAAGCAGTATTTGAAGACGGCGCAGACTTTGTTCTCTACCGCCCAAACCATGACCGACCGGGCGATTGCGGGTCAGCTCAAGGCGCTTGCAGACGACTACGAGCGGCGAGCCGAGAAGGCTTCGCGCGATGATGCAGCCAAAGCCTTGACACGATCGGTAGCTGAGGCTGAACGCGAGTTGAGTGCCTGAGCTGATGGCAAGCGTCACTTGTCGCTGTCGGGCAGGCCATGATGGAACTTCAGCCACCAGTCGACCAACCCGTCTGATTGGGGGCCAGCGGTGCCAGCGTGCGTAAACTTTGGTGTACCCCCGTACCCAACCCAGGGGGCTATTCAGGTTCCAGGATTAAGAATAGAAATGCATCGTCTTGCTAAGCCTGCAAACTAGGATACAGGCTGATTTTCGCAATCTCTCCCGAGTAGCAACGATGTCGGACGCAACCCCCATCGTGATGGTCATCGACGACGATCCGGACATCCGCGCGTCGGTTGGACGCCTGCTGCGATCGCTTGGCATCAATGTTCAGCTATTTGCGTCCATTTCCGAGTTTCTCAAGTCCGATCCGCCGGATTGCCCCACCTGCCTGGTGCTCGACATCAGGATGCCCGGCCAAAGCGGCCTCGATCTTCAGCACGAACTCGCTGCGTCAAACAAGGAAATCCCGATCATCTTCATCACAGGACACGGCGACATACCGATGTCCGTGCAGGCGATGAAAAGGGGCGCGATCGAGTTCCTGACCAAGCCGTTCCGCGATCAGGACCTGCTCGACGCCATCCAACTCGGCCTCTCTCGCGATCTTGCACGGCGGGAAAATGACAGGGATCTGGCCGCTCTTAAGGCGCGCTTCGGGTCACTAAGCCCCAGGGAGCGCGAGATCGTGATTCAGGTCGCCTGCGGGCGCCTGAGCAAACAAATAGCCCACGATATCGGGATCGCCGAGGCTACGGTGAAGGTGCATCGCAGCAGGGCGATGCAGAAGATGCAGGCCGGTTCGCTCCCTGAGCTCGGCCGAATGGCCGTCAGGCTCAAGCTCGTACCCGACGCGCCGCAGCGTTCCTAAATACGTCACGCGCACGGCTGGAGCGGGCCGGGCCGTTGAGCCCCTGGTCCCGGCAAGGCACCGCGATCTGTAAATTTAGGTTTAGCTAACGCAGCCAAATCTGACCTTGAGCGCCACCCGCGTGCAATAGCCGGTGAGACCCCAAACCATCAAATTGCGCCTTACGAGCATCTTTGCGGGAATTACCCCAGAGCACGCGAGGTCATAATGCGCGCATCAGGATCGACTGCAGCCTTCGGGCGCTTAGCGCAATTCCGCCCTGAACCGGGAGTTGACGCGAGACTTCCCATTCAAGGTCCCAATGCAGATAGGCAGTTCTCCGAGAAGGGGACTGGATCGGCTCCAACCAAAGTTTCGTTCGGACCGTTCTGCCTGCTTCCGACGCAATTTCTCCTGCGAGAAGGCGACAGGCCTGTGCCTCTCGGAAGCCGGGCGCTGGAAATCTTGATCGCTTTGATTGAACGCCGAGGCGAGTTAGTCAGCAAGCGGGATTTGATGGCCCGCGTCTGGCCCAATGTTTTCGTCGAGCCAGCCAACCTCACGGTCCATATGTCCGCGCTGCGTCGCGCGCTGCGTGACGGCCGGGACGGGCATCGGTTCATCGTTAACATCCCCGGACGTGGATACTGCTTCGTCGCCGCCATCGATGTGTCGGGACACGAGAACTAAGCCCGAGCACGAGTGGCAATGCATCTGCAATTTGGTAAGGGACTCAACGTGCTTGCAACAACAGCAAGGCAGCCAATCACTGTAGCGAAGATTCCTGTCGCTTCATGGAGCTTCGCTATTCGCATTTGGCTGGCCACGGTGCTGGCGCTATTCATTAGCTTCTGGTTGCAGCTTGAATCTCCGACGACGGCGGCGCTTACCGTCGGGGTTCTTGCCGAACCCACCCGCGGTCAGGCGCTGGACAAGGCGGGATTTCGATTGCTTGCCACAGTTGTGGGCGTAGCAGCATCAATCGCGATCACCGGTTTCTTCTCCCAGACGAGAGATCTCGTGTTGGCGGCGTTCGCTGTGTGGCTCGGCATTTGCGTCTTTGCGGCGAAGCTCCTGGACGGCTACCAGGCCTATGCAGCGGTGCTGTCCGGCTACACGGTGGCACTGATTGCGACACAGCAGATCGACAACCCACAGCGTGTTTTTGAATTCGGTATGGCGCGCGGCGCCGCTATTACGGTCGGCATACTGTCGATGGCAGTGGTCAATAGCTTGATGTTTGCTCCCGACCGCCAACCGCGGCTGCTCGTACAGCTGACGGCGATTCATCGCCGCGTTCGGGAGTATGCAGGAGCACGCTCCCGCGGCGAACCGGGCAAGCTGACATTCTTGACGTTACTGCGGGAAACTGTGGGGCTCCGATCAGAGATTTCAAGCCTGGCCTCGGAGTCGAGCAGTGGCTCCGCCAGGAGCGCTGCCGCCCGCAGCGCTGCGGTCGCGCTGGTCGCGGAGCTGCAGGCTGTACGGACCAAGAGTGATTCCACGGGTGAAGCTTCGTCATGGGCAGCCAGAGAATTGCAGCGCCGGGATGAAGTGGTTCGCGAGGATCTGTCAGCCCTGAGGTCGGCGAGATGGCCACTGCGGAGCTGGCGAGCGCCCTTGTATCGATCCTGGAGAACGGCGGCCCAAAGTGGTGTCCGTGCCGCCGTATGGCTTGCAGTCGCCTCGACGTTCTATATTTGGGCCGGGTGGCCTGCGGCGAGTACTTCGCTGTCTTTCGTGGCGCTGATCGCCGCATTGGGGGCGACAACTCCGAATCCGCGGGGCTTCACCGTTCTGGCGCTTGTCGCCGCGCCGATCACAACTGTCCTGACCGGCGTACTCGAGTTCGTTATCCTCGACGGCGCTGACGCCTTTCCTCTGCTGGCCATCGGTCTTGGTCCTGTTGTGGTCGGCTCCGCACTTCTGATCACCTCCAAAAATCCTCTTTGGTCAGGGCTGGGCCGCGCCAATCTGAGTTTTTCCATGCTCATGCTGGCGCCGAGTAACCCGCAGACCTACAATCCGCAGGCTTTTCTCTTCACCTCTGTCTTCATCATCGCGGGAGCGGCACTCCTCCTGGCGGCCCAGACGCTAATTCCGCCCGTCTCCGACGACAAACGCAGGATGCGGCTGGTGGCGGAGGCTCGCAGCGAGTTGCAGGAACCTGGCTCCTCGAATCGAGAAGCGCCGGAGGAAGCAATTTTCAGGCACGCATCGCAAATCGAGCAATTTCTTGCTGCTGGCGGGGCGCAGGATAGTCGCGCTCTCGCGGAGATGCTCTCCTGCTTCGACCAATCGGCAATGCTGCGGCTTTGCAGCGCGGAGCTGATGCAGTTTGCCGATGGGCCACTTGCGTCATTGGCGGACGAAGCACGCACGGCGATCGTCAAGCGAGACGTGGCCAGCTTGCGCGCGATTGCACCTCGGTTTCGCGATCAGGCGCCACGGAAAGACTCGGCCGAGGCAGATATTGCCGCGCGCCTTCTCCTGACCAGTAACATTCTTGAACAGGGCAGCAGCGTTGTTTGTCCCCGAAAGGCAGCCTGATGGCACACACTTTTCCAGAGTTGGTGATCGGAGGCGTTCTGTTCGCGCCGTTTGTGATCTATTTGGTGGTGACCCTTGTCATCATCATCGTCCTGCGGCCACTTCTGCTGCTCGTTGGCTTTGCCAAGATGTTCAGCCACGCCTCAATTGCGGAGCTGAGTCTCGGCGTGACTATTCTCGGCTTATTGATGCTGTTGTTCTAGAGGAGGTGACCATGGATGCGGCCGTTCATAATGAGGCTGTTCAACAAGACAGGATGCAGGCAACGGTGACGCGCTCGTCGCCAAGTTTCGATGACGCATCGGCTCGCCAGGCCGGCGAGGTCGACGACGTTGCGCGGAGACCGCCGGAAAGCGACTCGGGCGACCGGCCGATCGTCCCGTCCTCGCTCAAGCCCAGGGTACTGCGGCGAGGCGGCGCCCTGCGAACCGCGCGATTTGTACTGCGCAGGGTGGCGACGGCCGGAATCGCAGTCGTTGCGGTGGCGGTCGCGCTCGTGACCTGGGACCAGTACAACGCCGGGCCCTGGACGCGGAATGGACGCGTGCGAGTGCATGTTGCAAGTGTGGCGCCGCAGATTTCCGGTCAAATCACTGAGTTGCGCGTTGTCGACAACCAGGTCGTCCACAAGGGCGACGTCTTGTACGTGATCGATCGCTTCGATTTCGAGGTGGCGCTCCGTGCGCACAAGGCGGCCCTGCAGCAAAAGATCGCCGATCTGAACGTAAAGGAATTGCAGGCCGAGCGACGGAACCGCTTGTCCGAGTTGTCGACTTCCGTTGAACAGAAGCAACTTTATGAGGGTAATGCGCTGCAGGCGAAAGCGGCCGTTGAGGCGGCGCAAGAGCAGGTGGCACAGGCGGAGATCAACCTGCGGCGCACCGAGGTGCGCAGTCCGGTAAATGGAATCGTCACCAATCTCTTGCTGCGCGAGGGAGATTACGCACATCAAGGCGCCACCAACGTCTCGATCATCGACGCGGACAGCTATTGGATCGACGGTTACTTCGAGGAAACCAAACTGGCACGGCTGTGCGAGGGTGATCGCGCCGAGGCGAAATTGATGGGCTACTCGGCGCCGATCACGGGCCATATCGCCACGGTGACGCGGGGAATCAGCGTGTCCAACGCAGCCGCCTCCACGCAAGGGCTGCCCAACGTCGATCCCGTCTACACCTGGGTGCGCCTGGCGCAGCGTGTGCCGGTGCGGATTGCAATCGACAAGGTGCCGCCCGGCGTCCCGCTGGTATCCGGTTTGACCGCGACGATCACCATAGGGGATGACAAGGAGAAACCGTTCTTGCACCGGGTCCGGGCCGAATTGAAGACGAGCTTCTTCGGCTTGATCGGCGAAGCCTCGGCACGGCCGGGCTGCATTCCCAGCCCATTATCCACGTCGCCGTAGCCGCACGCGAGAACCGCAACAAATCCTGTCTAAGCCAAGGTTTATGATCCGATAACCACAGCCGCACTCGGAACGACTCGCGTGCAATAGAAGGGCGGCCCGCGGGAGCGTAACTCTCCTCACAACGATCCGATCTGTGGAGTTCGATCATGAGGAGAAGACTCATTCTCGTTGCGTTGGCCGCTATCAACGTTTCCACGGTTCCTGCGGCCGGAGTGGAATGCACGTCGATCAAGGACATCGATGCTTCTCGCTTACGCTGGGAGCTGTTGCGCAGCCAGGCAGCCAAGGCAGCCGACAGGGAAAAGATTTGCAGCGCCTACGCCGAGTCGTTCTATGAGTCGGTGACGCTTCGGCAGGCCGTAGCAAATTGCGCTGCGGGCGGAAGAAATCTGACCGTGCTCGACTCCGAAATCAACGCTTTCAACGACCTGTTGGCGACGAAGTGCGGCGGTTAGGCCGCTCGGCGGTCCGGCAAGATGACAATCACGATGTCAGCAGATGATCCTCTTACCTTTCATGGCAACCTGGATGTGGTTGCAGATCCTCGCGGCGTCCCCGCTTCCGGTGAGCCATCCGCCTAAACGACAACGTCCGCGTCGCTGACGCAAGCCGTCAATCGTTCCATTCGAAGGAGATTGAAGATGACCCAGGTGTTTTTCCACTGCTCGAACACAAGGAAGGTTTTCCTGGATCACCACGGCGCCGTGGTAAACGATATCGCCGAGGCGCGCGAACATGCGACCCGCCTGGTGCAATCCTTCACCAACGAGCGCACCCTTGAGGATTGGCGAGACTGGATCATGCATGTCAACGACGACCAGGGTGATGAGCTCTTCGTCGTACCCTTCACCTTCGTGCTTGGAAAGTCGCATTGATGAGGGTGTCGGTCGACATCAGCTACTTCGCCTGCTGCTGGGTTGCTCACAGGCAATCTCGCTTAGCGAATGTGCTCGATGTGCTGGGATACGCATTAGCCACGATTTGCCGGGATTTGGACTACTTCACTCGCCCCGGCGTTCCTTGTCGGGTACCAGTTTGCCTCACGGAGGCAGACAGCTTTGCAAGCTCGGCGCCCGGCGCTTGGTCCCTTCGCCGTGGCTCCCTGCGGCCGGTCCCTTTCCCCTCCCGGGGACCGGCCGCCCACTCCTCAGGGCTGTGGGGCGAGAGCCAGCAAAGACGCGATGGTCTATGATCATCTTGCAACTCGGAGCCAGGTCATGGAGACGATGAGCCTCACCAATAAAATCTCGAGCCGGGAAGCCGACGCGGCAGAAAGACGTAATTTATGGTCTTCCTTGAAGCGTGGGTTTCGCGGCCGCTGCCCGCGCTGCGGCGAAGGCAAGTTATTCCGCACCTTTTTGAAGGTTGACGATCGTTGCTCCATGTGCGGGCTCGATTTTACGCCGCATCGCGCTGACGATCTGCCGGCCTACCTCGTGATCGCCATCGTCGGGCATATCGTGGTCCCCGCCGCGCTTCTGATCGAAACCGACTACTCGCCGCCAGTGTGGCTGCAACTTGCGATTTATTTGCCGTTGACGGCGCTGATGTCGCTGGCCCTCCTGCAACCAGTGAAGGGCGCGGTCGTGGGGCTGCAATGGTCGCTTCGCATGCACGGCTTCGACGACAATGCAGCTCAGGGTATTCCGCCGGCCGGAGAGTTACTCCATGATCTATGACCATTTCTTTTCCACTGCTCTTGCTCGCCTACACGCCGAACGGCGCTACCGCGTGTTTGCCGATCTAGAGCGCATCGCCGGGCGTTTCCCGCACGCAGTATGGCATTCTCCGGACGGCCCGCAGCCGGTCGTGATCTGGTGCTCGAACGACTATCTCGGCATGGGCCAGCATCCGAAGGTGATCGGCGCCATGGTCGAGACCGCGACCCGCATGGGCGCCGGTGCGGGCGGCACCCGCAACATTTCCGGCACCAACCATCCACTGATCGAATTGGAGCGCGAACTCGCCGACCTGCACGGCAAGGCAGCCGCGCTGGTCTTCACCTCGGGGTACGTGTCCAACGAGGCTGGCATCGCGACCATCGCCAAGCTGCTGCCGAACTGCGTGATCCTCTCTGACGCCTGGAACCACAATTCGATGATCGAGGGCGTGCGGCGCGCTGGTGTGGAAAGGAAGATCTGGCGCCATAATGACATCGGTCATCTCGAAGAGTTGCTGGCGGCGGAGGCACCCGAGAGGCCGAAGCTGATCGTATTCGAGGCTCTCTACTCGATGGACGGCGACATCGCGCCTGTGAACCGCATCTGCGACCTCGCGGAACGCTACGGCGCCATGACCTACATCGACGAGGTCCATTCGGCCGGAATGTACGGCCGGCGCGGCGCCGGCATCGCCGCCCGGGAAGGTGCGTTGCACCGCATCGACGTCGTCGAGGGCACCTTGGCGAAGGCATTCGGCTGCCTAGGCGGCTACATCGCGGCAAACGCCCATATCATCGATGCGGTGCGCTCGTACGCGCCGGGATTCATCTTCACCACCGCGCTACCGCCGGCGGTCTGCGCCGCCGCTACCGCGGCGATCCGCCATCTCAAGTCTTCGCAATGGGAGCGCGACCGCCATCAGGAGCGCGCGGCGCGGGTAAAGTCTGTGCTCCATGCAGCAGGCCTGCCGGTAATGCCCAGCGAGACGCATATTGTCCCAGTCATGGTGGGTAATCCGGAGAAGTGCAAGGAAGCGAGCGATCTCCTGCTCGCCGAGCACGGCATCTATGTCCAGCCGATCAACTATCCGACCGTCCCGCACGGCACCGAGCGGCTGCGCATCACGCCGACGCCCTATCACGATGACAAACTGATAGACGCACTCGCCGAAGCGCTGGTCGATGTATGGGGCCGGGTCGGATTGCCGCTGCGACGCCACGCGCTCGCGGCAGAGTGATTGGCAACGCGTGCCGCGCCAGGAATAGATCGCATAACCAACCGCAGTGCCAACGCCGAGCCCTGCTTCATTGAGTCCCGCGATTTCCAAGGCGAGTTGTTTATGAAGATAGTACACAGCGTCAAACAATTGAGATTCCGGCTCCGTCAACTCGCGCATAAAGCTCCAGCGACGACCTGCGCTGAGCATAGTCTTTCCGCATACCGCCACGGGCTCACAGGTTGTGAAAAATAAATGGTGCTTTTCCTTTGGTTGTCTGAGCTGTTGATTTTTATGGCATCGTAAGTGCAAGAAGCCACGTAGTTTTTCTGCGGTACGATCGAGTTACCTCGTCACCGCTTAAAGCTCAGGCCCAAAATATCGAGCTCGCGAGAAAAAAATCCCTGAGTGGAAGTGAGGCCGGTCCGCGGGCGAGAACTCGCCAAGAATCGACCTACCCCCCGTCTCAGGGGAGCAAGTCTGCTTCAAATCCAGGAGCGGACTTCAATCGACGACCTCGGAACGACAGCAATGGGCCCAGGCCGTGTGAAAACTCAAAATCCCAGCCCTCGACCATCGCCCGCCCCGCTCATTCACGGGGCGGGCTGTCGCCAGGCTTCGACGCCCGTGCCGCATGGCGGAACAATGCGAAGTCGACGGGCAGCAGCCGTTTGAGGTCTAGCGTCGACCGCTGGCCGATCGCTGGGCGATTCTCGGCGAGCCAGGTATCGGCGGCCGCGCTGCCGAGGCCGAACAGGTAATCGATGAAGGCCCGGCTGTTGTTCATTTTGCTCGAGGCGCCGAGCGCCGCGAGGATGTGACCGGCGTCGATGCCGTGGAAACGGATGGCCGGGACACGCGCGGCGTCGATCAACCCCTCGTCCACCATGTCGATGATCACCGCGATCGCGGTCAGCTCCAGCCAGAACGTCGAGTTGAAGCTGATCTCGTTGACACGGTTGATGATGTCGCGGGCGTGGCGTGGCGTTTCTTCGCGCACGAGCGGGTTGATGCCGATGATGATCAGGTCGCTGACACAGCCCTCGCGCAGGAACGGGGCGATCGCGGGATTGCCGGTATAGCCGCCATCCCAATAGGGCTCGCCGTCGATCTCGACGGCGGGAAAGACGAATGGAAGGCACGCCGAGGCGAGCACGGCGTCGAGCGAAACGTCCCTGGTATCGAAGACGCGACGCCGGCCGGTGCGCACATTGGTCGCGCACAGCATGATGCGGACGCGGTCCTGCGCCCGCAGGCGCTCGAAGTCGACCTGTTCCGTGAGCAAGCCGCGCAGTGGATGATAGCCGAGCGGATTGAGATCGTAGGGCGACCAGATGCGGCTCATCATGTCGAAGAAGATGTAGGCCGGCGAATTGTCGAGATGCCAGACCTCGCCGAAACGGCCGGCCGCCGGCGCGAAGAACGTTGCTAGCCCCGGGATGCTCGCAACCGACTCCCAGAACAGCCGCAGCGTCTTGCGCGCCTCCGCGGCGCCGCCACGCGCGAGACCGTCGGCCAGCACTACCGCGTTCATTGCTCCGGCACTCGTGCCCGTAATGCTGTCGACTGCGAAGGCGGGCTCCTGAAGCAACCGGTCGAGCACGCCCCAGGTGAACGCGCCGTGCGAGCCGCCGCCTTGCAGGGCGACACCGACGTTGCGGAGCCTCGGTGCTGGGGCTGATCGTTCTTGATCCATGGACGGAATCCTTCCAGCGTTTCGTCGGCGCAACGGTGCCCGGCAATGACCGTGCGGCATTATCGCGCGTTCATGGGGATGTTGCGGCTCTGAATCCCTCCGGCCCCGAGCGGCCAAGCAGCTTCCGCGCCTCCGAGCAGCATGAATTCGCGTCGTTTCAAATGATGGAATTGCATCCGATCCCTCACCTGGCTGACTGGTAGGATCACACGGAGCAGGATATCAAATTCGCGAGGATCGGTCAGCGGGCATCGGAAACGAGTTTGCAACCGCGCTAGTGCGACATCAAGACCCAGCACGGCGGGTCTCCAAAAACAGTATAGCGCCGAACGACGCGGCTCCGGTTGAGTTTTCCCACCGGTGGCTATTCGTGCCGAACGCGGAGTTCGTTGCGGCTGCTCCGGCGCGTGCCGAGACTCAAGAGACGCGCGGAGGCCGAGCTCGCGTTCGCCGACAAGGGCCAGCGCCAGCCCCCGTTCGCCTTCCGACGCAAAGTAGGTCCGTAGCATTGACTATTTATCTCTAAGACAGCGCGTATAGTTGAACTTAGAGCGCTCGATTGGGCGCAAATTGTAATTTGTCCGATCAAACGGTTCCGAAGTGGAGAACAGAGTGATGCGATTGCCCATCCTGCCGCCCGATATGCTCAGCGACGAACAGAAGGTCTTGGCAGCCGACATGAAGGAGGGAATAGCCAAGAGCTTCCAAGGATTCGTAAACATCCGCGATGATGGCGCGTTATTAGGCCCCTGGAATCCCTGGCTACGGGAGCCCAAGTTCGGCAAGCCTGTTTGGGAATTGACCAAGGCGATGGCGTTCAACCCAAGTTTACCGCCAGCGGTTAGGGAGGTCGCGATCCTAGTGACGGGAGCGCATTTCAGATCAGCATACGAACTCTACGCCCACGTCATCGTAGCCGAGAGGAAAGGCTTATCCGACGAAAAGCTCGCGACCATCGTGGCGGGCCAGCGTCCAGTAGATCTCACAAAACAAGAAGCCGTTGCCTATGACTTCGCATCGGCGCTCGTATCAGGCGGAGTATTGCCGGAGTTGACCTATAGAGCCGCGGTGGAGCAATTCGGCGA
>Ga0070709_10000141_pt1 | contig 47967 bp, 33 predicted proteins | sample LARL51metaG_FD_65449 | JGI IMG/M metagenome (GOLD analysis project Ga0070709, IMG submission 65449) | Corn, switchgrass and miscanthus rhizosphere microbial communities from Kellogg Biological Station, Michigan, USA - LAR L5-1 metaG | ecosystem: Host-associated > Plants > Roots > Rhizosphere ... | reverse complement strand
GTCTCAGAGATTCGCATCATTATTCGCCGGCCCTCCGGCCCCCTGGCGGCGTTGCGCCTCCTCGACATAGTTTCGACTATGCCTGCGTCGGCGCGCCTAGCCAGGAGCCCGGATGGCTCGGCGACTAATGATGCGAATCTCTGAGACGGGACACTAGGCGCCCGCGGCCACCGGCGCCAGCACCATCGCAGTGCCGTAGCAGAGCACCTCGGTGACGCCGTTCATCACCTCGGTGGCGTCGTAGCGGATGCCGACGACGGCGTTGGCGCCGTGCGCCTCGGCGTGCTGGATCATCAGGTCGAAGGCCTCGCCGCGCGTCTTCTCGCACAGCTCGGTGAACAGTGTGATGTTGCCGCCGACCAGCGTCTGCAGCGAGCCGCCGAGGGTGCCGAAGATCGAGCGCGAGCGTACGGTGATGCCGCGCACGATGCCGAGCGTGCGCACCACCCGGTAGCCGTCGATGGCGAAGCCCGTCGTCGTCATGGAAGCGTCCATGTGTCCTCCTCTGTGCCGAACCGTGATCGCTCAGCCGCCGCTACCCTCGCCGCCGGCCAGGTAGACCGTGGTCCGCGGGTGGTACGTCCGCCAGTCGAACCAGTAGTCCTTCATCGCCGGCAGCGGCACCAGCTGCCGCCCCCGCCACGGCCCGGCCACCGCCCGGCCCTGGAAGTCCCACTCGCTGCCGGTCACGCCGTCGAGCCAGCGCCGCGCGGCCGCCGCCTCCGCCGCCGCGGCCGCCGCGGCCGCGGCCACCGGCGACCCTCCCGGGGATCCGAGCTTGACGAAGAACGGCACCCTCCGGCCGTCGAGCGTGCTCTCGAAGACGCGCAGCGAGCGGCCGTCCTCGGCGGCCAGGATGACGACCCCCAGCCCGCCGACGTCGTCGACCACGGCCCCCTGGCGGCGTAGCGAGTCGACCGGATAGGCCCTGGTCGCGCCGCCGTGCTCGAGGCCCAGGACCACGGTGCGCGGCGGCAGCGGCCCGCGGCCGTCGGCTCCCGGCACGCCGGCGACCACCGGCAGGCGGCCGGTCTTCGCTTCCCAGTCGGCGCTCCACCTCCGCCACGCCGTCGCCGCGGCGGGGCGCAGCACCCGTCCCTCCGGGTGCTCGCGGCGCCAGATGGCGAAAGCGACCTCGTCGGCCCGCACCAGCCGCAGCCGGCTGCCGCGCGACGGGCCGGCGAACGCCTCGCCGGTGGCCTGCTGCCACCAGGAGCCGGTCTCCTCGTCGCACATCACGAAGTTCTGGTTGTTGATGCCGCAGAGATGGAACCTCAGGCGCCGGCCCCGCAGCTGCTCCTCCCACACCAGACCGGTGTGGCAGAGCGTTCAGTAGGTGACGGCGACGGGCGTGCCGCCGACGACGTCCTCCACGACGTGGTGGAAGGCGGCCTGGCGCACCGGGTACGCCGCCGCCTCGCCCCGGACCTGCACCGCCAGCACCATGTCGCCGGGCTCGACGAACGACGCGGCGGCCGCCGCCGGCGCGTAACCCGGGTGGCGGAGCGGCGGGAACAGCCACTCGAAGTGGTTCTGGCGCGCGAACCAGGCGGCCGCGGCCAGCGGCAGCAGCGCCGCCGCCGCGAGCGACCGCCCCACCCACCGCGAGCGGCGCCAGAGCCGCCAGGCGAGCGCGGCGCCCGCGCCGAGCGCCGCCAGCGTCGCCGCCGGGGCCAGGCGCCGCAGCGCATAGGCGCGCGACATCGCCGCGGCGCTCTGCGGCAGGGACGGCCGCATTGTCCAGGCCGGGATCCACACCAGCGCCACGGCGACCGCGACGACCGCGAGGAGCGCCGCCGCCCACGGCCAGCGGCGCGGCGGCGATGGCCCGGCGAGCTTCGATGCGCCGGCGGGCGACTGCCCGGCTGGCGCCGCTCCAAGAGGTGCCACCGCCCCTGACGGTCTCGGTTCGCTGGTCATCGGCATTGCCCCAGGCATTGTACTCGCAGCACCCGCACCTCCCGCACCTCCCGCACCGCACCTCCCGCACCGCCCGCCCCACCCGCACCTCCCGCACCGCCCCGCAAAACGCGATAGTCTCGCGCCGGATCCAACCCGACCACCCCGACCCCGCACCGGAGGTGCGCCACCGCCCATGGCCGTCGTCGATTGCCACAACCACTTCTACCCCCCGGCGTACCTCGACGCGCTGCGCTCCGGCAACACCAGCGTGCGGGTCACCGTGGACGCCGAGGGCAACCCGCGCCTGCACTACCCGGGCGACTACAACATCGCCGTCCGCGGCCACCACGACATCGACTACCGCGAGGAGGTCCTGCAGGAGCTGGGCGTGGACACCCAGGTGCTCAGCCTGACGACCCCCGGGACCCACGTCGAGTCGCCGGCCGTGGCGGTGCGGCTGGCCAGCCTGGTCAACGACGCCTTCGCGACCGTGGTCCGCGACAAGCGCGGGCGCTTCGCCGCGCTCGCGACCCTGCCGCTCAACGACCCCGCCGCTGCGGTGCGCGAGCTCGAGCGCGCCTGCACCCAGCTCGGCTTCCGCGGCGCCATGCTGTTCAGCAACGTCAACGGCGTGGCGCTGGCCGACCCCCGCTTCTGGCCGCTGTACGAGGCGGCCGACGGCCTCGGCGCGGTGCTCCACGTCCACCCGACCAACCCGCTCGGCGTCGAGGCGATGACCGACTACTGGCTGATGCCGCTGGTGGGCTTCCTGTTCGACACCACGCTCGCCGCGGCCAAGCTGGTGTTCAGCGGCGTCCCCGAGCGCTTCCCCCGCATCCGCTGGGTGCTGGGCCACCTGGGCGGCGCCATCCCCTACCTGGCCGAGCGGCTCGACCGCGGCTTCCACACCTTCCGCGAGTGCCGCGTCCACCTCACCCGGCCGCCGAGCGAGATCCTCAAGCGGTTCTACTTCGACACGGTGAACTTCGATCCCGGCGCCCTCGCGCTCGCCGTGGGCTTCGCCGGCGCCGACCACCTCCTCGCCGGCAGCGACTACCCGCACCAGATCGGCAGCATCCCCGCGATGCTGGACTCGATCCGGGCGCTGCCGATCTCCGGGCTCGAGCGCGCCGGCATCCTCGGCGACAACGCCGCGCGCCTGCTGCTCGGCTGAGCGGCCCGGCCCGCCGGCGCCATGACGCTGCCGATCTTCCTGGTCCTGGCGCTGCTGGTCACGGTGGTGATCTGCTTCTCGCTCGAGAAGATCTCCGTCGACATCACCACCCTGCTGCTGCTCTGCGCGCTCGTGCTGCTGCGCCTGCTGCCGATCCGCGAGGCGTTCGCCGGCTTCTCGAGCGACATCGTGATCGTCCTGGCGGCGCTCTTCGTGCTCTCCGGCGCGCTGATCAAGACCGGGGTGATGGAGAGCTTCGGCGACGCCATCTCGAGGATCGCCGGCACCAGCCGCACCCGCGTCCTGCTGGTGCTGATGCCCGCCACCGCCTGCATCGCCGCCTTCCTGCACAACACCACCACCACCGCCGTCTTCCTGCCGGCCGTGCTCGGCCTCTGCCGCAAGAGCCGCCTCAGCCCCAGCCAGGTCCTCATCCCCTTCGCCTTCGCCTCGATGATGGGCGGCACCTGCACCCTGCTGGCCTCCTCGACCACCATCGCGGCGAGCGGCTACATGGCGAGCGCCGGGCTGCGGCCGATCGGCCTGTTCGAGTTCCTGCCCTTCGGCCTGGCGGTGGTCGGCACCGGCATCCTCTACATGGTGGCGGTCGGCGCGCGCTTCCTGCCGCGGCACCCGGAAGCCAGCCTGACCGACAGCTACCGCGTCCGCGAGTACCTGTCGGAGGTGGTGGTCACCGGCCGCTCGCCGCTCGCCGGCCGCACCCTGCGCGAGCTGCGCCTGTCGGCCATGGGCCTCACCGTGCTGGCCATCCATCGCGGCGACCAGACGCTCTCCTCGGGGCCGGGAGTAAGCCTCGCGACAGGGGACCTGCTGATCGTCAAGGCCAGCCGCGAGGCGCTCCTCGCGGTCAAGCAGGCCGAGGGCATGGAGATCGTCCCCGACCTGCACCTCGGCGACCAGGACCTGGTCGGCGGCACGGTCAAGATCGCCGAGGCGATCGTCATGCCGCAGTCGCTGCTCATCGGCCGGACCCTCCGCGAGCTCGACTTCCGCCACCGCTACGGGCTGACGGTGATCGCGGTGCACCGGCGCGGCCACGCCTTCCCGACGAAGATCGGCAGCCTCTCGCTGAGCGTCGGCGACGTCCTGCTGCTGCAGGGAGACGCCGAGCGCTTCGCCGAGCTCGGCAACAGCCTCGACGTCTGGGTGCTCGAGCAGAGCGAGCATTATCCGGCGCGGCGCCGGCAGCGTCTCCTGGTGGTGGGCCTGTTCGCGGCGGCGGTGGGCGGCGCCGCCATCGGCGCGCTGCCGCTGGCCATCGCCTTCCTGCTCGCCGCCCTCGCCGCCATCGTGCTCAAGCTGATCAGCGCCGAGGAGGCCTACAAGTCCATCCACTGGCGCCTGATCATCCTCATCGCCGGCATGACCTCGTTCGGCGCGGCGATGAAGAGCTCCGGCGCCGCCGCCTACCTGGCGAACCTCATCGTCCACTGGGGAGCTCCGCTCGGCGTGCCCTACATCCTGCTCGGCTTCGCGGTGCTCACCATGCTGCTGAGCCAGCCGATGTCGAACGCCGCCGCCGCCCTGGTCGTGCTGCCGGTCGCCCTCTCCACCGCCGCCGCCCTGCAGGTGCAGCCGCGCACCTTCGGCATCGTCGTCACCCTCGCCGCGTCGATCTCCTACATCACCCCCTTCGAGCCCTCCTGCCTGCTGGTCTACGGCCCCGGCAAGTACCGCTTCCGCGACTTCCTGATCGCCGGCGCCCCGCTCTCGCTGCTGCTGCTGGTGGTGCTGATGCTGCTCGGGCCGCTGCTCTGGCCACTGCGGTGAACGATGGCGCGTCGAGGTTCGGGCCGGACCGCCCGCGAGCTTCCTGGTCAGCCTCTCGGCCCGGATCGGGGGCAGTTCTTTCCAACCGAGGAGCTGGCCGTCAGCCGTGGTCGACGATGGCCATCACGATGCGGTCCTGGGCCTCCCTCGCCCGCCAGACCTGGGCGCGGTTGATCAGGATCGAGAAGGCGTAGACCTTGCCAGAGGCAGCCTTGGCGTATCCGGAGAGGGCGGAGACGCCGTCGATGGTGCCGGTCTTGGCGAAGACGTTGCCGCGGTAGGGCGGCCGGGTCATGCGGCCGTGGAGCGAGCTCTCCGGCTCGCCCGCCGAGGGCAGCGACTGCACGAACTCCGCGCCCCAGGGGTGGAGATACATGTGGCGCAGCAGCTGGGTCACGGCGCGCGGCGTGAAGCGGTCCTGGCGGCTCATGCCCGAGCCGTCGACCATGCGGTAGGCGCCGGCCGGCACGCCGAGATCGGTCAGGAACTCGCCGACGGCGCGCGTGCCGCCGCGCCAGCTGCCGTCGCCGCAAAGGCGGGCGCCGAGCAGCTTCACCAGGCTCTCGGCATAGAAGTTCTGGCTGTGCTTGTTGGCGATGCGGATCGCGTCGAGCAGGCTGCTGTGATAGACCGCCACCCGCTCCCAGACCGGCCCCGGCAGCCGCTGCACCGGCCGCAGCCTCCCCTGGACCTCGATCCCCTCCTCGGCCAGGGCGCCGACCATCGCCATGCCGAAGTAGCGCACCGGGTCGGGCACGGTGACCCAGACCTCGAGCGGCCCGGAATCGCGGCCGATGCTCCCCGTGACGATCAGCCGGTCGTCGCGGCGCTGGACCGAGAGGTGGTTGTGGCGCCGCGAGCTGGTGGTGACGGCGCTGTTGCTGACCTGGAAGAGGTGGACCGGCGGCACCGTGTCGACGCGCGCCAGGCCGCTCTTCTGGCGCGGCGAGACGCGCACCAGCACGCAGTTGTCGTTGAACGAGAGCGCCGCGATCGGCGCTTCGTACCAGCTGGCGAGCTGCTGGCGCGGCCAGTCGGGGTGGATCTCGAGCGCCTCGAACAGCCCGTCGTCGAGGTAGAGATCGCCGGCGACGCGCCGCACGCCGCGCGCCGCGAGCTCGCGCGCCCAGAGGCGGAAGGCGCCGTAGGAGTCGCCGTCGAAGGCGCGGCCCGAGATGTTCGGGTCGCCGCCGCCGATGACCCCGAGGTCGCCCTGCAGCACGCCCTCCTGCACCGTACCGCGCATCACCAGGCGGGTCTCGAAGAGGTAGCCGGGGCCGAGCGCGTCGAGCGCCGCCGCGGTGGTGAACAGCTTGGCGTTCGAGGCGACGGTGCGCGCGTCGTCGGCGTCGTAGGTGTACGCGGTCTCGCCGCTGCCGACCTCGACGACGTTCACTCCCATGGCGGTGGTCTCGCGCACGGCGCGGCCCACCTCGATGCCGACCGCCTGCTGCAGCGGCGTGGCGCCGGCCGCCGGCACGCCTACCGGCGCCGCCGGCTTGGGCACGCCGGCGGTCGTTGCCGCCGTGCGATGGCGGGGCCTGTGCGGGCGCGCCGCCGCGGCGCGGGCCGCGGCGGGCCACAGTGCGGCGCCGCCGAGCAGCAGGGCGGCGAGCGCGGCGAGCACCGCGAGCGCGGCCGGAGCGCCCCGCCACGATGACCGCCTAGCGGGTCCCGGCAAGGTGCCTCGTGGCCGGCGGCGGCGCCGGCCTGGCTGCGGGAGCTGCGGGAGCTGCGGGAGTGGCGGGAGCGGAGCCGCCGCCGGGCCCGAGATAGGTCTCGAACCAGCGGACGATGGCGACCGTGGAGCGGATGCGGTTGGCGGTCTTGCGGAAGCCGTGCCCCTCGTCCGGGAACAGCACGTACTGGACGGGCACGCCGCGGCGCTCGAGCGCCTGGACCACCTGCTCGGCCTCGATCACCGGCACGTTGGTGTCGTTGGCGCCGTGCAGCACCAGGGTCGGGGCGCGGACGCGGTCGAGCTTGTGGATCGGCGACAGCGCCCGCAGCAGGTCCCGCTGGGTCGCGGGATCGCCGTACTCCACCTTGGAGATCGCCGCCATCCAGGGCTCGGTGTGGGCGAAGAAGGTCTCGAAGTCGACGATGCCGTAGAGATCGGCGCCGGCGGCGAAGAGCTCCGGGTACTCTGTCAGCCCGGCCAGCGTCATGTAGCCGCCGTAGGAGCCGCCGACGATGCCGATCCGCTTCGGGTCGGCGATGCCCGCTCGCACCAGGTAGTCGACGGCGGCGCGGATGTCGCGCACGGCGCCGGCCCGCAGCGGGCCGTTGTCCAGGTTGACGAAGCGCTTGCCGAAGCCCGCCGACCCGCGGACGTTCGGCGCGAAGACGCCGATGCCGCGCGCCAGCAGCGCCTGGTAGAGCGCGTCGAAGTGCGGCCGCTCCTGCGACTCGGGGCCGCCGTGGAAGGACAGCACGAACGGCCCCGGCGCTGTACGGGTGACCAGCTCCGGCGGCCCAGGAGGACCCGGAGGTGCCAAGGGGCGATACAGCCAGCCGGATAGGGATAGCCCGTCTTCTGCGGGGAAGTGCACCAGCTCGGGCGACACCCACGCGCCCAGATCGACGCCGTCGTGGGGCGAACGCGTGACCTGGCGCAGGCGGTTCATGGCGCGGTCCACCACCCAGATGTCCTGGGGCAGCCGCGCGCCGTGGATGGTGAGCGCCAGCAGGCGGCCGTTCCTGGAGAAGGCCATGTCGCGCACGATCTCGCCCGGCAGCGTGGGGCCGGGCTCCTGGCGCAGCGTGTCGAGGTCGAGGAAGCTCAGCTGCGAGCGGCCGGCGGCGTTCCAGACCAGGGCGGCGGTGTGGCCGTCCTCGGTGATCTTCCAGTCGTCGAGCTCGGCGTCGTCGCGCGCCGCGAGCACCTCGATGCCCCCGCCCGGGCCGCCGCCGGGGCCGCCCGCCGCCGCCATCGGCGGCTCCCCCGGCCGCGAGCGGACCAGGCGGATGCGGGCGAAGGCCAGCAGGTCGCGGTCCTGGTTCGAGGCCAGGTAGACCGTCATGCCGTCGGGCGCGAACAGCGCGTCGCCGAAGCTCGCCGGCGGCCGGTGCGGGGTGAGCAGCGCCTCGCGGCCGGTCTGCAGGTCGACGATCGAGACCTCCTCGTCGCCCCGCTGCCGGGTGCGCACGACCAGCGCGTGACGGCCGTCGCGGCTGACGTCGGAGAGCCGTCCGTCGCCGCCGCCGGGCGCGACGCGCCGCCAGGCGCCGGTCGCCGCCTCGAAGGTGAAGGGGTCGAGCGAGGCGGGATCGGCGCGGTTCGACGACAGCAGCAGCAGCCGGCCGTCGTGGCTGAAGCCGTTCAACAGGTTGTTCGACCTGCCGCCGTCGCTGGCGCGCGAGAGCTGCTGGCCGTCGGGCCGCACCAGGTAGATCTGCGAGTTCATGCCGCCTCCCGGTGCCACCGTGAAAGCCAGGGAGCGTCCGTCCGGCGACCATTCCACCAGGCCCGCCGGGTCCTCGAGACTGGCGATCCGTTCCGGCCTGGCACCGTCGGCCGCCACCTTCCAGACCTGCGGCACGCCGCTCCGGTTCGAGACGAAGGCGAGGCTCAGCGCGTCGGGCGAGAAGCTCGGCGACCAGCAGCCGCCGATGCGCGCCATCCGCGTCACCTCGGCCTCGAGGTCGTCGACCGCCGGCGCTCCGGGCGCTCCCGGCGCGAGCGCGGCGGCCGGCGGTGCTCCGGGCGCTCCCGGCGCGGCGAGCGCGGCGGCCGGCGCCGGCCCGGCCGGCAGCGACGGCGGCAGCAGCAGCGGCAGGAGCAGCGGCACCAGCAGCGCCGCCGGCCGCGAGAGAGCGAACCGCCGCCGCGCGGGGGCACCGGCAGGCGGCGAGCGATGAGTGGCGGGGCGCGGCGAAGCGGGCATGATGAAGCTCCTGTGAGGTAGCGCCGCGATGGCAATCGACCGCGCGTAGTCTAATACGCGCGAGCCCACAAGCCGCCGCCCAGACCCACGACCCACGGCCGCGGGTCGGCCGCGCAACGGCGGCGCATCGGCCGCTCCTTTCTCAGACTTGGATGACGGCAGCTCCGGAGCGCGGCGTGCCGAGGGGAACCTGGAAGTGCTCCCCGGTCGCCGGGCGCTCGGCGCCGAGGACCTCGCGCGTCCGCCGGCGGCCCAGCTCGATGATGTCGACCATGCGCGGCCAGTTGTTCTCGATCAGCCCCAGCTGCAAGGGGTGGCGCGGCCGGATGACCACGACGCGGCGGCCGTAAGGGCTGGGGATGACGTGCTCCGGATCGCGCGGGTTGCGATAGATCCTGCCCTCGCTCTCGGCTTTCATCGTCATCAGGACCACCGCGTCGCAGCCCGCGGCGAAGGCCGCTTCGTAAGGCAGGTTGTTGCTCCAGCAGCCGTCGACGTAGATCTCGCCGTCCAGGCGCGGCGGGTGGGAGTAGAAGGGCGGCAGGAAGTTGGTCGCCAGCATCAGCTGCAGGGGGTTCTCCGCCCGCCGCGCGTCGAAGACCACGAACTGCCGGTCCCACAGGCGGGTGACGCCGACCAGCAGCGGCAGCGCCAGCGGCGAGCGCAGCCGCTCGGCGCCCACGTAGCGCGCGAAGGTGCGCCGGTGGATCTCGTTGAAGATGAACGGCGAGTGCTCGCGCAGCAGGTTCGTCACGTCGACGTGCGGCATGCGCATGAACGTGCGCCAGTAGCGGCGCAGCCGGCTTTGATTGCCCACCGCCACGGCCGCCGCGTTCCAGGCGCCGGCGGAGACCGCCGTGCAGAGGCTGGGGCGGATCCCCAGCTCGTCCAGGGCCTCCACCGCGCCGATCTGGAAGGCGCAGCGGAAGCCGCCGCCCGAGAACACGAAGCCGATCCGGCTCGCCCCGCGCAGCAGCTCCAGGGGGGTGGAGTCAAGGCCGTCGACCAGAGTCGGGCTGAAGCCGTCGACCGGGGCCCGGTCGAGGCCGTCGACCGGAGTCGGGCCGAGGCCGTCGACCGGGGTCGGGCCGAGGCCGTCGACCGGAGTCGGGCCGAGGCCGTCGACCGGGGTCGGGCCGAGGCCGTCGACCGGAGTCGGGCCGAGGCCGTCGACCGGGGTCGGGCCGAAACCCTCCACGGGGCCGCTCATGCGCAGATCGCCCTGCAAAGTTCATGACAGGCGGCGCCTGCCTCGCCGCCTGGCTCGTCAGCCGCGGCCGGCGAGCAGCCGGTCGAGCGCGGCGTAGCTCTCGCCGAGGCCCTGCTCCATCCCCGACCGCAGCATGCCGTCGCGTTCCTCCGTGGTGTGGAACAACAGCGTCATGACCACCTTGGTGCGGCCGTCGCCGAGGTCCTCGAAGGTCACCGTCTCGACCGCCACGTAGCCCGGCATCCCGTCCCATTCGAAGGTCTGCGCGAGGCGCTCCGGCGGCGTCACCTCGCGGTAGCGGCCCTCGAAACCGTGAACGCCGTCCGGAGCGTGCTCGACGAACCGCCAGTGGCCGCCGCGCTCGACCTCCATCCGCTCGACGACGACCCGGTGGCCGCGCCCCCACCACTGGGCGATCGCCTCGGGATCGGTGAAAGCGCGCCAGACGCGGTCGCGGGAGGCGTCGAAGACGCGCTCGACCCGGACCTCGCGATCGCTGGGCGTGGTGAGCGTCGAGCTGGGGGCGGACTCCGTCACGGATCTGCTCATGGGTTCCCTTTCGTGCGCTCGAGGTACTCCCCGAGCCGGTCGAGGCGGGTATCCAGCATCTGCCGGTACCTCGCGATCCAAGCTGCCTCATCCTCCAGCCGCCGCGGGCCCAGTCTGCATTTCCGTACGCGACCGACCTTCTCCGTGGTCACCAACCCCGAGCGCTCGAGGATCTGCACGTGCTTCTTGATGCCGGTGAGGGTGATCTCGAAGGTCGCGGCGAGATCGCTGATCGACGCTTCGCCGCTCCCGAGCCGATCGAGGACGCCGCGGCGCGTCGGATCGGACAGTGCCGCGAAGGTCGCGTCGAGCTGAGGTGAACACTGAACCATGTGGTTCAGTGTAGTCGCTCCGGCACCGCCTGTCAAGACCCCGGCTAGTGGCCCGGCCGGTTAATTCGCATGCTAATCGCGCCGTCCATCCGCGTTCCTGGCAAGGCGTCGCCGACGAGGCATAGTCGAACTTATGTCGAGGAGGCGCAACGCAGCCAGGGACGCGGATGGCAAGCGAGTAGTATGCGAATTAACCGAACGGGACACTAGACCGCGCCGGCGGCAGGCCGAGGGCGCGCGGCGGGCGCGAGCGGCCGATGAACCCCGCCAGCGCCACCAGCGTCAGGACGTAGGGGACCGTCTGCACGAGCTGCACCGGCAGGCCGGCGGCTCCCTGCATCCGGATCGACACCGCCTCGGCGAGCCCGAAGAGCAGGCAGGCGAGCAGGGTCTGGAAGGGCCGCCACTTGCCGAGGATCAGCGCCGCCAGGGCGATGAAGCCGCGTCCGGCCGTCATGTTGCGGCTGAACTGGGAGGCCTGGCCGATCGACAGGTAGGCGCCGCCGGCGGCCGCCAGCGCCCCCGACAGCATGACCGCCGCGTAGCGGATGCGCTCGACCGACAGGCCGGCGCCCGCCACCGCCTCCGGGTTCTCGCCGGCGGCACGCAGCCGCAGGCCGAAGCGGGTCCGCTCGAGCACGTACCAGGTGAGCGGCACCAGCAGCGCGGCGAGCGCGACCGGCGCCCGCGGCAGCAGCTCGCCGCGCGGGATCGGCGGCGTCTCGCTGGTCGAGGCGAAGAGGGCGCCCGAGAGCAGCGGCGGCAGGCCGAGGAAGACGATGTTCACGGCCATGCCGCTCACCACCTGGTTGGCGCCGAAGCGCAGCGCGGCGGTGGCGTGGACCAGCGCGACGGCGGTGCCGGCGGCCGCGGCGGCGAGCAGCCCGAGCCAGGGCTGGTGGGCGAAGTGGGTGACCACCGCGGCGGTGAAGGCGCCGGCCAGCATCAGCCCCTCGAGCGCGATGTTGACGACGCCGGAGCGCTCCGCCCAGAGGCCGCCGAGCGCGGCGAGCAGCAGCGGCGTCGCCATCCGCACGGCGGACAGGGCGAGGAAGCCGGCGGCCTGACCGCTCACCGCGCGGCCCTCCCGGGCAATCTCTGGGCGGCCAGGAACAGGATCGCCAGCCCCTGCAGCACCAGCACCAGGTCGCGCGAGACATGGTCGGAGAAGATGCCCACGAAGAGCCCGCCGCGGGCCAGCGCGCCGAGCAGCAGCGCGGCGAGGGCCACCCCGGCCGGGTGGTTGCGCCCGAGCAGGGCGACCGCGATGCCGGTGAAGCCGTAGCCGGCCGAGAAGCCGTCGTAGTAGCGGTAGCGGTAGCCGAGCACCTCGTTGATCCCCGCCATGCCGGCGAGGGCGCCCGAGAGCGCCATCGCGATCGCCAGCTGCCGGCCGACGGCGATGCCGCCGTAGGCCGCCGCGTCGGGGCTGGCGCCGGTGACGCGGAGCTCGTAGCCCCAGCGCGTGCGCCAGAGCAGCACGTAGACCAGGACGCAGGCGGCGAGCGCCGCCGGGAAGGCCAGGTTGAGCGGGATGCGCGGCGGCAGGCCGGGCACCAGGCTGCCGAGGCGCGCCAGGTGCGCGCCGGCGCCGATCGGCCGGGTCTCGAGGATCGCGTCGCCCGGCTGCCGGTAGCGAACCTCGGTGAGATAGCCGGCGACGGCGACGGCGACGAAGTTCAGCATGATGGTGGTGATCACCTCGTGGGCGCCGAAGCGGGCTTTGAGGATGCCCGGCAGGGCTCCCCAGGCGCCGCCGGCGGCGACGGCGGCGGCGCAGGCGAGCGGCGCCAGCAGCCAGGCGGGCAGGCCGGCGCCGACGATCCCGGCCCAGGCGCCGGCGAAGGCGGCGGCATAGAGCTGCCCCTCGGCGCCGACGTTGAACAGCCCGGCGCGGAAGGCGACCGCCACCGCCAGGCCGGTGAAGATCAGGGGCGTGGCGTAGAACAGCGTGTAGCCGATGCCGTCGGGCCACGACAGGGCGCTGCCGAGCAGCAGGCCGTAGACCGCGATGGGGTCGTCGCCGACCGCGGCGATCAGCAGCCCGCCGGCGGCCAGGGCCGCCAGCAGCGCGAGCAGCGGCGCGAGCGCCGGCCGGAGGCGCGCGAGCGGCCCTCCGCCGCCGCGCCCGCTCATCCCGCCGCTCCGCCGGTCATCAGCAGCCCCACCTCCTCCACCGTGGCGCGCGCCGGGTCCAGCTCGCCCGCGACCCGGCCGCGGTGGAGGACCAGCAGGCGGTCGGCGAGCGTCATCAGCTCCTCGAGCTCGGAGGACACCAGCAGCACCGCGCAGCCGGCGTCGCGCAGCGCGAGCAGGTGGCGGTGGATGAGCTCGCTGCCGCGGAGGTCCACGCCCCGCGTGGGCTGCGCGGCGAGCAGCAGCCGCGGCGGCAGCGACAGCTCGCGCCCCACCACCAGCTTCTGCTGGTTGCCGCCCGAGAGCGCGCGGGCCGGCAGGCCGAGCCTCGCCGGGCGGACCTCGAACCGGTCCAGGATGGCCGCGGCGCGCCGCGCGATCGCCGCCCGGTCGAGCCAGCCGTGCAGCAGTCCGACGGCCACCGGCGGACGCTCGTGGGCGCCGAGGATCGAGTTCTCCGCCAGGTCGAGGTCGAGCAGCAGGCCGCGGCGGTGCCGGTCCTCCGGGATGTGCGCGATCCCCAGCTCCCGGCGACGGCGCGGACCGGCGCCGGCAAGATCGACCGGCCCGCCGCTCCCCCGGCCCGGACGGCCCGGAGGCATGGAGCCGGCTTCCCGATCCGGCGGCAGGGAGCCCGCGTCGCGGCCGGCGGGGACCGTGGTGCCGGAGGATCGGCCGGCAGCCGGGTCCGCGAGGCCGGCGAGGATCATGGTGCCGGACGGCCTGCCGCCGGCCGGGTCCGCGAGGCCGGCGATGGCGTCGATCAGCTCGCTCTGGCCATTGCCCTCGACCCCGGCTATGCCCAGGATCTCGCCGGCGCGCACGTCGAAGGAGACGCCGTCGAGGCGCGGGCGGCCGCCGGCGCCGCCGACGCCGCCGACGCCGCCGGGCGCCGCGATGGTCAGCCCGCGCACCGCGAGCACCGGCGCCCCCGGGTGGGCCGGGAGCTTGGCGGTCCGCGGCGGCGCCTCGCGGCCCACGATCAGGCGCGCCAGCTCGGCCGCGGCGAGGCCGCGCGCCGGCCTTGCCGCGACGACGCGGCCGTCCCGCAGCACCGTCACCTCGTCCGCGATGGCCAGCACCTCGGACAGGCGGTGGGTGATCAGCACCACCGCGCGGCCCTGGCGCCGCATCCGCCGCAGCACCGCGAACAGCGCCGCGACCTCCGGCGGCGCCAGCACCGCCGTGGGCTCGTCGAGGATCAGCACCCGCGCCTGCCGGTAGAGCGCCTTGAGCAGCTCGACCCGTTGCCGCGCCGCGACCGGCAGCTCGCCGGCCCGCGCCGCCGGGTCGATGCGCAGCTCCGCCTCGCGCGCCAGCTCGGCGACGCGGGCCGACGCGCCGGCGAGGTCGAGCGCCCACCGGCGCCCCGGCTCGGCGCCCAGCACAACGTTCTCGGTCACCGTCATCGCGTCGACCAGGGTGAAGTGCTGGTGCACCATGCCGATGCCGAGGCGGATGGCGTCCTGCGGCCCGGCGAAGCGCCGCGGCACGCCGTCCACCGCCACCTCGCCGCGGTCGGGAGCGAGCAGCCCGAAAGCGATGCGCATCGCGGTCGTCTTGCCGGCGCCGTTCTCCCCCACCAGGGCATGAATGGCACCCGCGGCGGCCGCGAAGCTGACGTCGTCGTTGGCGAGCACCCCGCCGAAGCGCTTGCTGACGTGGCGCAGCTCGAGCGCCGGCGCCGGAGCGCCGCTGCCGGACCCGCCGCCGGGAGCGGGACCGGGGCCGGAGCCGGAGCCGCCGCCGCCACCCGCGTTCGCCGGGCCGCTCATCGCCCCGCCGCGCCCGCCGGGGCGGCCATCGCATCGGTGACGCGGATCTCGCCGCGGACGATGCGCCGCCGGGCCGCCTCGACGTCGCGGAGCACCGCGGCGGGGATCAGTCCCCGGTTGTAGGCGTCCATGGCGTAGCCGATGCCGCCGTCCGCCAGGCCGTGAGCGAAGACGCCGCCGCGAAAGCGTCCGGCCACCCGGTCGGCGATGACCTGGTAGACCGCCACGTCGACCCGCTTCACCATGCTGGTCAGGACGTGGCCCGGCTTGATCCAGTTCTGATTGGAGTCGACGCCGATCACGTAGACGCCGTACTGCTCCGCGGCGTCGAACACGCCGAGGCCGGTGTTGCCGGCCGCGGCGAAGATCACGTCGGCTCCCTGGCCGACCTGCGCCGCCGCCAGCTCCTTGCCGCGGCCGGGGTCGTTCCAGGCCGCCTCGGTGATGCCGGCATAGTTGGCGAGCACCCGCACCCGCGGCGAGGCGGCGCGCGCGCCCTCCGTGTAGCCGACCGCGAACCGGTGGATGAGCGGGATGTCCATGCCGCCGACGAAGCCGAGCACCCCGGTCCTGGAGACACGGGCGGCGATCATCCCGACCAGGTAGGCGCCCTCGTGCTCCTTGAACACCAGCGACGCGACGTTGGGGAGCGCGGCGACGCCGTCGATCACCGCGAAATCGAGCCGCGGGTAATCCCGCGCCACCTCCTCGACGATCGGCGCCTGCGCGAAGCCGACGCCGATGGTCAGGTCGTAGCCGCGCTCGGCAAAGGCCCGCATCGCCGGCTCCATCGACGCCGGATCCCCCGGCTCCGCGGCGCGCAGCACGATCGGCAGCTCGCGCGCCGCCCGCCGGCACCCCGCCCAGGCCGCGGCGTTGAACGACCGGTCGTCCTTGCCGGCGGTGTCGAACACGATGCCGACGTGCACCCTGCCCCGGCCGTCCCCGGCGGCCGCCGGGGAGGAGCCGCGGAGCCGGCAGCCCAGGGCGCCGCCGCCCGCCAGTGCCAGGACCAGCACGGCCAGCGCCGCCGCCAGCGCCGCGCGCGCGGCGGGCGCCGCCGGCGACGGCGCGGCGAACGGCGGATGCGGCGAGCTGCGCATCGTGTGCCGCGAGGCTAACCCACGGCCCCCGGCCTGACAAGCGCCGGCGCTCGCTAGCAACGCGCGGCCCCAGGAAGTAGCATGGCGGCGCCCTGGTCTCCGCCTCGGGTTGCCAAGCGATGCCGCCATCCCGAAAGCGTCCCCCCTCCCGGAAGCATCTTGCCAAGCACCCCCACCGAGCCGCGCTGGCGCTGCTCGCGTTCCTGATCGTCCTGCCCTACTGGAAGCTGGCGACGCTCCAGGGCGTCATGATCACGGACGACGTCGGCGCCAGCGACATCATGAACGAGGGCTTCCCCTACCGCTACGCCATCGGCGCGGCCCTCCGCCATGGCGAGCTCCCCACCTGGCTGCCGGACATCTACGGCGGCATGCCGCTGCTCGCCCGCGCGGAAGCCGGCGTGTGTTACCCGCCGAACCTGCTGCTCTACGGGATCTTGCCGCCGTATCCCGCGCTCGACGTCAGCATCCTGTTGACGCTCTTCATCGCGGGCGCCGGGACCTATCTCTACGCGCGCCAGATCGGCGCCGCGCGCGCCGGCGCCCTCATCGCCGGCCTCAGCTTCTCGTTCAGCGGCTTCATGGTCGGCCACATGAAGCACCTGAGCATGGCGGCCACGGCGGCGTGGCTTCCCGTCGCGCTCTGGCTGCTCGAGCGCGCCCTGGCGGAGAGAGACCCGCGACGGCAATCCACCGGCCTCTGCGGCTTCGGCCTGGTGGTCGGCGCGCAATACCTGTGCGGCCATTTTCAGATCGCCTATTACGCGACCCTCGTCTACGTCGCGTATTTCCTCGCCCGCCTGCTCTCCGCGGAGGTGCGGCGAGCCGCGCCCGGCGGCGCGATGCGGCTGGCGGGCTGGTTCGCGATCGCGCTCGCCGGCGCGGCGGCGGTCAGCGCGGTGCAGCTGCTGCCGACTTACGAGCTGGTCGGGCTCACCGAGCGGGCGGGCGGGGTCTCCTTCGAGTACGCATCGGGCCATGCCTACGATCTTGCGGACCTGCGGACCTTCTTCTATCCCTATGCGAACGGCGACGTCGGCGAAGGGACCTATCGCGGCCAGGGCGTGTTCTGGGAGGACGCGGGTTTCGCCGGCTTGCTGCCGCTCCTGCTGGCCGCCTACGCCTGCGTCCGCGCCTGGCGCGAGTGGCCGGTCAAGTTCTTCCTGGCGGCGCTGGTCCTCGCCATGTTGCTGGTCGTCGGGCCGCACACGCCGGTCTATGCCGCGGCCTTCCATGTCGTGCCCGGGATGCGCTACTTCCGTTTTCCCACGCGCTTCCTGGCGGTCGTCGACCTGTCGATCGCCGTCCTGGCGGCGATCGGCGCGACCCGCCTCCTGGCGCGCTCACACCGCTTCAACCAGTGGGTGGCAGTGGCGGCAGTCGCCCTCGAGCTGTGGTTCTTCCAGGCGCGGCAGAATCCCATCGCGCCCATGGCGCAATGGCAGTCGCCGCCCGCGACCGCGCGGCTCCTCCATGCCGACCCCGGGCTCTTCCGCTTCTATTCGATCGGCGGCAGGGAATCTCACCGGGCCGCCTTCGCCAAGGCGCACGGCTGGGAGGGCGACCTGCAACCTTTCATCGCGCAGCGGGACTTCCTGCAGCCGAACACCAACGTCCTCTATGGCATCGCCAGCGCCGACGGCTATGCCCAGCTCACGCCCAGCTACGTCGTCGATCTCTGGGGCGATCAGAACCGTTCCGGGTTGATCGACGAGACCGCGAGCATCCGCAACGGCAAGGTCGTCGCGACGGCATCGTTGCTCAAGATCCTGAGCCTCGCCAACGTGAAGTACCTGCTGTCGGCCTGGCCCATCGAATCGGACGGGCTGGCCGCCCAGCCGCCCGTCGGACCGGTCTTCGTCTATCGCAATCCGCTGGCGCTGCCGCGCGCTTACATGATCGGAAAGGTTCGCCTCGCGGCCGATCGCCAGGAGGCCACCCGCCTGCTGCTGGCGCCCGACTTCGATCCCAGGGCGGAAGCGATCCTCGAGGAGAAGCCGGCGGCGGCGATCGGCGAGCCGAGCCGGGCCGAGGTCGCGATCGACAGCCATGGCTTCACTCACGTCGCGGCGCACGTCAAGGCGAGCGCGCCAGGCTTGCTCGTCCTGTCCGACACTTTCTATCCCGGCTGGCAGGCGACCGTCGACGGCCGGGCGACGCGCACGTATCGAGCCAATCTCTCGCAGCGCGCCGTCCTCATTCCGGCTGGAGCTCACGAGGTGCGCTTCGACTTCCGCTCGCCGACGATCCGCGCGGGGTTCTGGCTGAGCGTCGGCGGACTCCTCTTCCTCCTCGCCCCGATGGTGCCCTGGAGGCCGGCGGCCGCGAGGAGAGCCATGGACGCGCGCCGGCCCGCGGGATGAGGCGCCTGCCCGCGCAGGGTTACTCCTGGCGCAGGGCGGCAAGCGGATCGAGGCGGCTCGCGCGGCGCGCCGGCAGCCAGCAGGCGACGGCCGCGACCGCGGTCAATCCCAGGGCGACGGCGGCGAAGAGCCGGGGCTCGGCGCCGCCGGCTTCGAGCCGCAGGCCGGCAAGCAGGCGGGCCAGCCAGAAGGCTCCCAGCAACCCGGCTCCCATGCCGGCGGCGGCGGGCGTCATGCCGCGCCGCAGCACCAGGCGCACGACGTCGCCGCGACCGGCGCCGAGCGCCATGCGCACGCCGATCTCCCGCGTCCGCCGATCGACGGCGAACGACAGCACGCCGTAGATGCCGACCATGGCCAGGAGCGCGGCGAGCCCGGCAAACGCCGACGTCAGCTGGGCGTCTAAGCGTGGCCGGGCGAGCGGCACCGCCGCCGCGATGCGGCGCTCGAGCGCCGCCATGCGGCCGGCCGGCAGGTCGCGGTCGAGCGATCGCAGCGCGCGCCTGGCGGCCGCCGCGAAACGCAGCGGGTCCCCCGGCGCCCGCACCACCACGGACATGGCGCGCAGGCGCTCGAGCGGCACCGTCGCCTGGTCGAGGGCGAAGTACACGATCGGCTGAGCGGCGTCCTCGCCCGGGTTCCACACGTCCTTGACCACGCCGACGATCTCGTACGCGCCGCCGTTGAAGATCACCTGCCGGCCGAGCGAGCCGCCGCCGCCCAGCAGCTGCCGCGCGGCGCTCTCGCCAAGCACGGCCACCCCGCGGCTGCCCGCCCGGTCGAGCGAGGCGATCGGCCGGCCCGCGAGCAGCGGCAGGCGCAACGCCGTGAAGTAGCCGGGCGTGACCAGCTGCCAGCCGGCGGCGACCTCCCGCGCTCGCGCCTCGCCGGCGATGCGGGGATGGAAACCCCATGGCTCGTCCGGCGGCACCTCGGAGGCCGCGGCGGCCGCCGCCACGCCGGGCAACGACTGGAGACGGCCGACCAGCTCCCGGTAGAACGCCGTGACCTGCCGCCGCTCGCGGTAGCGCGCCGCCGGCAGCGCAACGTCGAACGCCAGCACGTGGCCGGCGCTGAAACCGGGCGGCTGTTCGAGCAGGCGATGGAAGCCGCTCAGCAGGAGGCCGGCACCGATCGACAGCATGCAGGCGAGGGCCACCTCGACGGTCACCAGCGCCGCCTGTGCCCGCTCGTGGCGCGGGCCGCCAACCGCGCCGCCGCCCGTTCCGCCCCAGGCTCCGCCACGGCCGCCAAGCAGGGCGGCGGCCGGCCCGCCGCCGAAGACGACGCGCACTGCCGGCGCCAGGCCCGCGGCCAGCGCACACGCCCCGGTGACGGCCGCGGCGAAGCCCAGGGCGCGCAGGTCGAGCCCCGGGCTGGCGCTCGCCGGCAGGTAGATACCGCGCGCGTCGGGCAGCAGCCACAGCGCCGCCTGCGCCAGCGGCATGCCGAGAGCGCCGCCCATGACGGCGAGCGCCGAGGTCTCGGCAAGCAGCTGGCCGACCAGCCGCGGCGCGGTGGCGCCCAGGGCGGCGCGCACCCCGAGCTCGGGCAGGCGCGACAGAGCCCTCACCAGTTGCAGGTTGGCGACGTTGCCGCAGGCGATGAGCAGTACCGCCGCGACTGCTGCGAAAACCACCCAGAGCGCCGCCCGGGACTGCCGTGTGAAGAGCTCCCGCAGCGGCATCACGCTCGCCGCGAGCCCCCGGTTGCTGGCCGGGAACTGGCGGGCGAGGCTGCCCGAGAGCGCCGCCAGCTCGGCCCGCGCCGCGGCGAGCGAGACTCCGGGCCGCAGGCGTCCGATCCCGCCCAGGTAGCCCGCGGCGCGGTCGGCCGCATCGGCGGGACCGAACGCCAGCGGCGCCAGCAGGTCCGGATCGCCGCCCGGCAGACGGACGCCGCCCGGCAGGACGCCAACCACCTCCCAGCGCTCGCCGCCAAGGATCAGCAGCCGCCCGACCACCCGTGGATCGCCACCGAACCGGTCATGCCAGAGGCGCTCGCCTAGCACTACGACGCGCGGTCCGCCCGGCCGGTACTCGTCGGCAAGGAACAGCCGCCCCACGGCCGCCTGGATGCCGAGCGCCTGCAACAGGCCGTCCGAGACCAGGTGCCGATCGAGCCGCACCGGCTCTCCCGCGCCGGTGAGGTCGAGGCTGCCGAAGGGAACATAGGCGCCGAGCGCCGCGAACGACCGGCTGCGCCCGCGCCAGGCTAGGAAGTCGGCCGGAGCGATGCCGACAGCCTCGGGACCGCGTCGCGGCCGCACCCCGAGCACGCTGACCAGGCGGCCGGCGTCGGGGTAGGGCAACGGCCGCAGCAACGCCGCGTCGAGGACGCTCCACACCGCGGTCGCGATGCCGATCCCCAGGGCCAGCGTCAGCACCGCGGCCGCGGCATGCGCCGGCCGGTGTGCCAGCGGGCGCAGAGCGGTTCGGAAGCCAAGCGGCAGCGTGCGCATCTGCGGCCTAGAATAGCCGCTTCCGCCCGTTCATTCACGCGAGAAGACGAGGCCGGGCAACGGTAAGAACAACCCAGCCGTTTTCCGTCATTCATGGGTAGGGAACGCCGCGCGGCCGGCAGGGGCCGGCCGGAAGGCATGGGCGGGGCGGGCGAGACGGTAACGGCGGTCCGTCAGGCGTACTTGACCCCATCCACAACCAAAGCTAATATTCCCTCAAGGGACTATTGGCCTTGAGGCATGTCCCAATGGTCTCGAAGCAGGAGCGGCTCCAGGAGTTCTATCGGCGCTTGACCTCATCCGCTGCGGCAAACGATTGCGACGAAGCACTCGAGCTCATCAGGCAGCTCCTGAACGCTGTCGAGGACGAGCTAAGCGGTGTACCCTATGACCCGGCAAATTGGCAGAATGACGGCCGATTGTATCCACCGCTCCCAGACAGCGTACGCCCTGTCGCGGGACTGCCTGGTGTAAAGCGTTTCAGGAGTTTCCGGCATAACACGTTCGTCGCGGTGAATGGCGCCATTGAAATTAGAACGATCGACGGCACGTTGGAGCTTTCCAAGCTTGGTCGCGATGGCAGAGGAGTTCCTACAGCATGAACCCGATCGAAGATCTCATGACCAAGCTCACTCGCCACTTCCCTCAGCTCTCGGCGAGAGTTGATCCGCCTTCGGTCCCAGACGGAAGCTGGTGGCTGGACCTGAATCTCTCTGGTCACTCCGCCACCGCTGAGTGGAGGCCGGGAAGGGGGTTCGGGGTTCATTCCTCGGAGTCAGACAGTTACGGCGAGGGACCCGACGAGATCTATTCGGATGTCGCGTCTACATTCAGGCGTCTCAAGGCTCTCCTTGAACGACGCGAACGAACTGCGCCTCCAGCGAGAAGTGTGCTCCGAACACTCCGTGAGTCGAGATCCATGTCACAGGAAGAGCTTGCCGAGCAGTTGTCGGTAGGCCAGTCTGCGATCTCGAAGCTCGAGCGTAGAGCCGACGTGCACCTCAGCACGCTGAGACACTTCGTGGCGGCATTGGGAGGCGTCCTGGAATTGCGTGCCAGGTTCCCTGACCGCATCGTGAAACTCGTCGATTCCGACTCTTCATCCGGCGAGGCTCCAGATCGAGACACGGCCATCGTTGTGGCCTCAGCTCCCCGAAGATCGCCGCACAAGGGTCGAAGGCGCGGTGGCACGCTCCGCCGGTGATCCCGCGCAGCAGGCCCAGGTCTTCGCAACTGGTTACGAGGTCGCCGGGAGAACCCTGAGGACGTCTGTATGAAAGCTCGCCCTGACATGGGCAGAGAGGCCTGATGGGATTCCGTACCGGCGTGCTTCCACCCTACACGCACCTTTGCATTTCCCGCTCTCTGTCATGAACAAAGAACCTCGTTTTCTGCCACTGCGACGTGACGACTTCCAGCCCAGCAAAGCAGGAATCGACCTGGGCCTTCCCGAGATTGCGCTGCGCTGGGCGATTCAAGCGGCGGGCTGGCGCAAGTGGAAAGCCCGCCAAACGGAGATTCTCAACCACCTCGATTCCCTACACTTTCCAAGCAAGCGCCTGCAAGAAAGGCACTGCGTCGAGTTGGCCGTCCCGGTTCTTTATGAGCGCCTGCTCCGCGGCGAGACTCTTTGGCAGGGCGACGTCGGCCTCATAGCCTACGTAATCGTCTTCTGCAACGCGCTCATGGTGCTAAGCCGAGGTCTGAGCGAGAGCGGCCAAAAGCGCCTCGAAGGATCGATCCGCGACGCCCTGGGTCGCGACTTTGGCTTCGGGGTGATCCAATCCGAGATCAACGCGCTATATCAACTCTTGGATGCCGGCTTGCGAGTGGCCGCTACCGACCTTGACGGTGGAGGAACCTTCGATTTCCTCGCCGAATCGGAAGGGGAGCATATCGAGGTCGAATCCAAGATGCTCACCCAGGAAAAGGGCACTCAGATCCCACCGCGGGACTTTGAGCGCTTCCTCAGCCATCTCCGGAAAAGCGAGATCGTCGCCGCCCTCCGGCCTGGGAGAGCCTGCCTCATCACTCTCACCGTGAGCAAGCGCCTCCCAAACGACGCTACATCGCTCAGACGGATCGCCAAGGCCGTCGTCGGAGTCCTGCGCGGAGGCGAAATCCAGGCTCGACACCTGGGCATCGATTTTCAAGTCGAGGAGCTCCAGCCGGCTACTGGCAGCGGGGCCTTCGCATTCAACGTGTACAAAGAGGCGCGGCGCATCCATCACCTCACGGGCAAACCGAACATGCCCTATGGCAACCAAGACCGTGCGGCAATCGTAGCAGGTTTGGAGCCGCGCCAATTCACCATCAGCAGCTCTCAAGGCCATCGAGCAACCCCTCAAGACGGCGGTGTCGCAACTCACCGGCACGAGGCCGGGAATTCTCTTCGTCAGCGCGGAGGACTGTGCCGCCTATTCCTCAGAGGATAAGGCCAAGCTGGCAGCTCTCCTAGCCATCGTACTTTCACATCTCGGTGGACGCCGCCCGCATCTGGAAGGACTCATTCTTCAGTATCATGGCGCCCCCTTTGCGCCTGGCGAGAGCCTCTGGCTGGACAATCCTCACGGCGCCCGGCGTCTACAGTCTCGCGCTTTCAGGATCCTGCGCAGCGCCGCGCGGCCGGGCGCAAAAACGCCGCAAGTCGTCCTTGATTGGCAGGAGGCATGGCATGCTCGTTGGAAATAGGCGAGCCGCACTTGAGCCGGCCTGCCCCCCGACCCGCTGGGGCGCCTCGACGACTCGACTGGCGCCTACGATCTGCACCCACACGGCGACCTCGCGATCGATTCGCTCTTTACGATATTTCTATTTGACATGATATCCTGTGAGTGATAGAAGAAGTGAACTGCGGCAGCCGTGCGGCCCCAGCCACTCTCGCTCAGGAAGCAAGACCATGCATGACGAGGAAGACCGATCTCCTACGGTCCCGGCGGTGACGGGTGAGCCGAGTAGATCGGATGTTCCGCCGCCGGCGTCGAACGGTACTCCACCGCCGGCCGACAGGCCGGCCGCCTCGGTGCCGCCGATCATCGACGAGACCAGCAGCGGCGCGGCGGTGCGGCTCGAGCCAGAAGGGCCCGGGCTGGGTGGCCACGGACGGCGCGAAGGACGCGGGCGGCGCGGGCCGAACGGGCGGCGTGGGCGCGGTCGGCCCTATCGCCCCAGTCTGCCAGCTGTTATGACGGTATTCTGCGCATGTCTCGCTGTCACCGTATTCATCCTCGCTTTCGACGATCTGCGGAACAATCGCCTGGGTCAGTTGACCGCAGCATTGTCGCTGACCCTCTGCACGGCCACGATCTTGTTCTCCCTAGTCCCCTCCACGGCCCTCGCCAGAGGTACCGTCGGACTCGGCGGTGCCGCGCTCTTCTATTGGAAGCTCTGGCCCCTAGTCTCTTCCACTCTCTTCCCTCAGACCCAAGTGATCCACGGCATCCTCGATTATGTACCTGGTCAAACCGAACAGAGTGCCCTGAGGCCCGTGCAGGGGGCGTTGGTGGCGGTGCTGGATACCACTTCCGACCCCACAAGTACTAACGGTGGCTTCACAATTGAACGCGCTCCAGAAAATACCAGAAATCTTGTGGTGTTTTACAAGAACAAGACCTTTCCCCTCGACCTCAGCCATCCCACTAGCGGCTCACACTATTCGGTCATACCCGCCGACGTCGACCAGAAAGGGCCCAACGAGGGGGTTCTGGTGATCAAGACCGCAACGGCTTGGACTCTTTCCTCTTGGATTAACGATCTTGAAGTCGAGTTCAACGTTACAATCACCAACAACTGTGACACTGCCACCTTGGCGGCGGTAGCCGCCAAGGGTAAGTACATTGGCCGCACCGCCAAAGACTTCTTGGAACAAGTCCGCGACCGGATCAAAGCTCGAACAAACGCCTATGCTGTGCATACGATAAAGGAGGGAGCGCGATATGAGATTGTCTGTAACTAGAACTTACTTGCCGTTAGTACTCTTGCTTGGAGTCTGCGCCGGCATCCGCACGGCCCTAGCTGAGTCATGCCAATGCGCCGACCCTCCCGGCGGGTCGGTCTCGTGCACGGACAACGAGAGTGCTCATTGCAAGGTTGTCGACGGCAAGTGTGAAACCTCGTGCACCGGTGCAGCGAGCGGCACAATCGAGAGCGTTTCGAACGACAGCATGACCTTGAACACACGTTCCGGCAAGGAGGTCTTCTTTATGACGAAGTTCACCGTACGGGACCACGAAGACTGGATCCTCGTCGGGTCGAAGGAGAAAGAAGAAGACAAGACCGTGACGGTCAGTTACAGGCGAGTTGACGACAGGAAGGAGGCGCTGAAGATTGAGAGCGGGCCCCCTCGCAAACGGGATTGATAGCCGATCGCTTCTCACTTATCAGATTCTCGCGGAGCTGGATTGCTGCGCGCCGCCCGCGAAGAGGTACCACCGAGTACCATTCGGCCTGAAATACGTGTTTGTCAGTACTGTGCGAGCCCACTGCATCCTTCAGTACGGGCATGGGGCTGGCGCGCCGCTCCCAAGTCATGGCGTGTAGTAGCAAAGACGCAGCTATCGTCACGGCTTCAGCTCCCCGAAGATCGCCACGTAAGGCTCGTACTGGAAGACGCGGTGGCGTGCTCCGCCGGTGATCTCTCGCAGCAGGCCCAGGTCCACGAAGCTGGCGACGAGGTCGTTGGCCGCCGGGTACGACCGGCCAAGGAGCTCCTGGACGAGCGGCACGGTCACCATCGGCCGCTCGAAGAGGCGGTCGAGGAGCTGAATCCCCGTGGTGGAGCTTTTGAATCGCCTGCTCACGAGGGCGCGGTGCTCCTCGCGCAGGCGCTGGATGCGGCGGGCGGTGTCTGTTCCCTCGCGGGCCACGTCCCTGACGGCCTCGAGGAAGAACCACACCCAGCCCTCGACGTCCCCCGTATCGCGCACCGCCTGGAGGCGGTCGTAGTACTCCTGACGGCGGCGCTTGAAGTCGTAGGAGAGGTAGAGCATGGGCCGGCGCAGCACGCCCTTCGCGCAGAGCTGGAACGTGATGAGGAGCCGGCCGACGCGGCCATTGCCGTCGAGGAACGGGTGGATGGTCTCGAACTGGGCGTGGACGAGGGCGGCGCGCACCAGGATCGGCAAGGGGCTGTCGTCGTGCAGGAAGCGCTCGAGGTCGCCCATCGCGGCGTTCGCCACGTCGGGAGGCGGTGGCACGTAGCGGGCCTCCGCCAGCGTGCAGCGCTCGGGGCCGATCCAGTTCTGGCTCCGGCGGAACTCGCCGGGTGTGCGCTCGCTGCCGCGAGCGCTGCGGAGCAGCTCCGCGTGGATCTCGCGGAGGAGGCGCAGGGAGAGCGGTAGCGTGCCGAGCCGCTCGAGGCCGAGGTTCATGGCGCGGACGTAGTTGACGACTTCGGTGACCGGCTTGGCGCCAGCCCGCGCGGCGCGGGCCTCATGCTCCAGCACGTCCACGAGCGATGCCTGGGTGCCCTCGATCTGTGACGAGAGCACTGCCTCTTTCCGGACATACATCCGGACGAAGAGATCGGGGTTGGGCAGGAACTCGGTCGCGGCGTCGAGGCGAGCCAGCTCCTGATCGGCCTCAGACAAGAGAGCGAGCAGCTCGGGAGAATAGCGGAGGGGAGGGTCGTAGGGGAGCGCAGCCGGGATGAAGGCCCGGTACCCCGCCGGCTGCATCGCCCGGCGCCCCGTCCGGCCCGGCGCTGCCTTCGCTTGCTCACGAACTAAGGTCGATTTCATCAAGGACCCCTCCCCCGCCCCATATTAAGCTAAACGGGCCCAAGACTTTAATAAGGAGCCCAGCGGCCACCTGTATGAAAGCCCGCCTTAACATGGGCTGAGAGGGCCTGACTCACCCTTTCTCAGGTTTGGAGGCAGCTGACCCTCACCCTGGCCATGGCGAGGGCGCCATGACCAGGGTCGCCTGCCGCGCCAACCGGTCCTCCCCGAGCCGCCGTTTTCCGTCAATCCTTCATAGGAGGAGGGCTGCGTCCGCCCGCAGGCCCGGAGCCCCGGCACCCCAGAGCCGGGCACCGGCCGCACGGCCCCGGGCAGGCACACAGCCCAAGTCGTGTCGTGGCCTATACTTCGGAAGCCATGCCGCCGCGGTTCGATGGAGAGACGCTGACCCTGGAGCTGGCGGTCGCGGACCTGCTCGAGAGCTCCCTGCTGCGCAGCCTGGGGTTCGCCAACCGCGGCGGCTACGAGCGGCTGTGGCTCGGCCAGGCGATCCACAGCCGCTACCAGGAGAAGCAGCTTGCCGACGACGTGACCTACCGCCGCGAGGTGGTCGTCCGCACGACCTTCGAGCAGCGCGGCTGGCAGGTGAGCGTCCAGGGGCGCATCGACGGGCTGCGCAGCGAGCCGGACGGCACCCTGGTGGTCGAGGAGATCAAGTCCGTGCGGCGCGGCCGTTCGCTGCCGCCGCCGGTGCGCGAGATCTACCAGCGCCAGGCGCTGCTCTACGCCTGGATGCTGGCGCGGGGCGCCGAGGGCCGCGTGCGCGCCGAGCTGGTGCTGATCGCGATCGGCAGCGACGAGGTCGAGCGCGAGGAGCTGCCGCTGCACCTCGAGGCGCTGGAGGCCGCGGTGCGGCGGCGCGTCAACGCGCTGCTGCGGGCCTACGAGGCCGAGGCGCGGCGCCGGCACGAGCGGCGCCGGGCGGCGGAGCGGCTCGCCTTCCCCTACCGCGAGCTCCGCCCCGGCCAGGAGCTGATCCTGGCGGCGGTCGAGACGGCGGTGGCCAACCGCGAGCACCTGCTGCTGCAGGCGACGACCGGCATCGGCAAGACCGTGGCGGCGCTCTATCCGGCGCTGCGCTACTGCCTCGCCCACGACAAGCGCCTCTTCGTGCTCACCGCCAAGACGATGCAGCAGGACATGGCGACGGCCGTCCTGCAGCTCCTGAATCAGGACGCCGCCTTCCGCTCGCTGCGGCTGCGCGCCAAGGCGAAGATGTGCGCCAACGACCAGATCATCTGCCACGAGGAGTACTGCCGCTTCGCCAAGGACTACGCGCTCAAGCTGCAGACGTCGGGGGTGATCGCCGAGATCTACCAGCGGTACCCCGCGATCGAGCCCGACGACGTCTTCCGCGCCGCGCGCGCCGCCGAGGTCTGCCCGTTCGAGGTCAGCCTCGAGCTGGCGGCGCGCGCCGAGGTCACGGTCTGCGACTACAACTATGCCTTCGACCCCTACGTGTCGCTGCCCGACTTCTCGCCGGACCAGGACCTCTCCGACGCCGTGCTGGTGATCGACGAGGTGCACAACCTCGTCGAGCGCGGCCGCGGCTACTACAGCCCGGCGCTTTCGGCCGGCGCGGCGCGCCAGGCGGCGGCGGCCCTCGGCCAGCTCGGGGAGTCGATCTACCTCCGCCTCGCGAGCCTCTGCCTGAAGCTCGCCGCCATCGTCGAGGAGGCGGTGCGGGACTGCCTCGACGACGTGGGCGGCGGCGACGACCTCTTCCTGGGCGGCGACGGCGGCGGCAGCAACGGCGGCGGCGATGCCCGCCCATCGGGCCGCGACCGCGCCGTCGAGACGCCGCTGCCCGAGGAACGGTTCTGGCGGCTGCGGCCGGAGCTCGACGCCGCGTTCGTGGACTACCTCGAGCACCAGCGCGACCATCGCAGCTTCCGCGCCGAGGACCCCTTCGTCGAGCTCTACTTCGATTTCCTGCGCTTCCTCAACGTCCTGGCGGCGGCCGACGACGCCTTCAGCCAGTTCGTCGAGATCTGCCGCGGCGACTGCCGCGTGCGGGTGCTGTGCAAGGACCCCAGCCGCTTCCTGGGCGAGGTGATCAACCGCGCCCACGCCGCCATCGGCCTCTCGGCCACCCTGTCGCCGCCCGAGTTCTACACCGGGCTGCTGGGCTTCGCCGCCGGCCGCACCGCCTTCGTCGAGATCCCGAACCCCTTCCCCGCCGGCAACCGCCGGGTGGTGATCGACGCCACCGTCGCGACCACCTACCGCCAGCGGCCCACCTACTACGACCGCATCGCCGAACGCCTGGCCGCGTTCGCCGAGGCGGTGCCGGGAAACTGCCTGGCGCTCTTCCCCAGCTACGCCTTCCTCGCCGAGGTCGCGGGGCGCATGCGCCTGCGCGCCAAGCGCCTCTTCGTGCAGCGCCAAGCCGACAGCGACAAGGAGCGCGAGGCGCTGCTGGCGGTCCTGCGCTCGGCGGTGCTGGGAGACGTGCTGCTCGCCGCGGTGGCCGGCGGCGCTTTCGCGGAAGGGGTGGACTACCCGGGGGACATGCTGCGGGCGGTGGCGGTGGTCGGCCCCTGTCTGCCCGGCCTGTCGCTCGAGCGCCAGCTGCTCAAGGACTACTACCAGGAGCGCTTCGAGCGCGGCTTCGAGTACGCGTTCGTCGTCCCCGGCATGACCCGCGTCGTGCAGGCGGCCGGCCGCCTCATCCGCTCACCCCACGACACCGGCATCGTCGCCCTCTTCGACCAGCGCTTCCTCGAGAGCCCCTACCGCAAGCATCTCCCCGCCGACTGGCTCCCCGGCGAAGGCCCCGCCGGCCTGGTCGGCGATCCCGCCGGTGCCGCGGCGGAGTTCTTCCGGGTCCTGAGCCTGCGGCGATGAGGCGCCCCCTGGTGAAGCCGTGGCGCATCGCGCTGCCGCTCGCGCTGGCGCTCGCCGCCGGGCCGGCGTGGGGCCAGGCCGGCGAGGACTGGACCGGCCTCGGGAAGGCCGTGGCGCTCGAGATCTCGGCGCGGCAGTTCGACAAGGTCGCGGCCCGCTTCGACGAGACCATGGCGGCGGTCTTGCCCGCGGCGACCCTCGCCGCCACCTGGGACCGCCTGCTGGCTCAGGTCGGGGCGTTCGGCGGCGTCACCGCGACGCGGCAGCAGGAAGCCCAGGGATATCACCTGGTCTTCGTGACCTGCCGATTCGCCAAGGCCACCCTCGACGTCAAGATCGCTTTCGACGCCAGGCAGCGCGTCGCCGGACTGTTCTTCGTCCCGACCCAGGCCCAGGCTCCCGCTCAGGCCCAGCCGCCGGCCCAGGGCCAGCCGCCGGCCCAAGCGCAGGCCCCGGCACAGGCCCAGCCCGCCTGGGCGCCGCCGGAGTATGCGCGGAGCGGCGTCTTCCACGAGCGTGCGGTGACCGTGGGCGCGAGCCCCTGGGAGCTTCCCGGCACGCTGTCATTGCCGAACGGCCCCGGCCCGTTCCCGGCCGTCGTCCTGGTGCACGGATCGGGACCGGAGGACCAGGACGAGACCATCGGCCCCAACCGGCCGTTCAAGGACCTCGCCTGGGGCCTCGCCAGCCGCGGCATCGCGGTCCTGCGCTACGACAAGCGCACGCTGCGCTACGGCTCCCGCCTGCGCCTGGATTCCGGCAGCTTCACCGTCCGCGAGGAGACCGTCGACGACGCGCGCGCCGCCGTGGCGCTCGCCGCCATGCAGCCGGAGATCGACCGGCGGCGGATCTTCGTCCTTGGCCACAGCCTGGGCGGCACGCTGGCGCCGCGCATCGCGCGGGGCGACCCGCGGGTCGCGGGACTCGTGCTGATGGGCGGCGGCGCCCGGCCGCTGGCGAAGGTCCTCGTCGAGCAGGTCCGCTACGTCGCCGGCCTCGGACCGGGCGGCGCCACCGCCGGCGAGGCGCAGATCCGGGGCATGGAGCGAGCGGCGCGCGAGATCGAGGACCCGGCATTGACCCCGACGACGATGATCGACGTTCTCGGCACGTCGATCGCCGGCTCGTACTTCCTGGATCTGCGCGCCTACCACCCGGCGCCCGCCGCGGCCGAGCTCGCCATCCCCGTCCTGGTGCTGCAGGCCGCCCGCGACTACCAGGTCACGATGGCCGACTTCGAGGAGTGGAAGGCGGCGCTCGCCCGCAGCCCGCGCGCCACCTTCAAGCTCTACCCGGGCCTCTACCATCTCTTCATGCCCAGCTCGACCGCGGGCGCCGGCCTCGGCACGCCCGCCGACTACCAACGGCCCGCGCACGTAGCCGCGCCGGTGATCGACGACGTCGCGCGCTGGATCGCGGCCAGCGCCAGGTAGGAGATACCGCTTCCACTCGAGAGGAGGAGAATATGAAAGGTTTCAAGCAGTTCTTGCTGCGTGGCAACGTAATCGATCTGGCGGTGGCGGTGGTGATCGGCGCGGCTTTCGGCGCGGTGATCACGGCGCTGGTCAAGGACCTGGTCACCCCCCTCATCGCGGCGATCGCGGGGAAACCCGACTTCTCGGCGATCGTTTTCGAGGTGAACGGCAGCAAGTTCCTGCTGGGTGATTTCATCAACGCCCTGCTCTCGTTCCTGCTGATCGGCGTCGCCGTCTACTTCTTCGTCGTCCTGCCGGTCAACGCGATCGTGGAACGCCGGCGACGCGGAGAAGCTCCCTCCGATCCGACCACGAAGAAGTGCCCCGAGTGTCTCAGCGAGGTGCCGATCGCCGCCCGCCGCTGCGCGTTCTGCACCTCGGCCCTGGAGGGTGCGCAGCGATCGTGATCCACCACGGCGTACCCTGAGGGCTCCCGTCGGCCAACCGAGGCCGACATGCCGCTCGAGAGCAAGCCGATGCCGACCGACTTGACCCCGGCCGAGATGAAATCCATCGTTCAGTGCCGCGGCGGGCTCACGAACTCGATCATCAGCTCGCTCCAGGAACGGACCGGCGCGCCGTTCCTGGTGGCGGGGAGAAAGCGCGCTTTACGCGCCGCCGCGACCGCGGCCTCGTCGAATCCCAGCTGCGAGGAGTCTCCCTCCTTGACCCGCACCTCGGCGACCCTGCCCTTCTCGTCCACCAGCACCGCCAGCAGCACCCTGGGCTCCCTGCCGGTGCCGCGCGCCGCGTCGGGGTAGATCGCATCGGGAATCTCGACCGGCTCCGCGGCCTCCGCTCCGGGCCCCTCCGGCTCCGGAGCCGGGAACGGGGCCGCCGTGCGATCCGCGCCCACCGCCGGCGAGGTACCGGCCCGCGCAGGGGCTGAGCGCTGCTTCGCGCCCAGGTCCGGCGGCGCCTGCGCCGCGGGCCTTCCCCCGTCGCCGGTCGCCGGAACCGCGGCGCGGGCCGCGGGAGCTGGCGGCGACGGCGCGACCGGCGCCCTCGCGGGTGCAGGGGTCGCCGCGGCCTTCGGTTCCCCAGAGGCTGCGGCACCCATCGTTCCACCTGCACCTGCGCGCAGCCCGGTGTCCTTCGACCCTCCAGCGCTCACCGGGCCCGCCACGCCCATCGCTCCTGCCGTGCCCGCCTCGCGCGCCGGTCCCGCCGTGTTCGCCGCGCCCATCGCGCCTACCGGTCTCACTGCACTCGCCGGCTCCTTGGTACCCAGATCTCGCTGCGGCGCGGCCCTGGTTGGCGAAGAAGCGGCACGCTCGGCACTGGTCCGCGAATGCAGGTACCACCAGGCGCCGCCGCCGAGCGTCCCCGCGACCAGGAGCACGGCTGCGGTCACGGATACCGGGATCGAGCGTCCTCCGACGCTCTGGGCATGGGCCCGGACCTCGCTCGCGGGGGAGCTCGGCGCCGCCACGGCCGCGCGCTGGAAGCCCAGCGTCGGGGCCCCACTGCCCGCGGCCTTCCCGTCTCCAGACGGTCCCGTCCGGTGAAGCAGTCTGGCCTCCCAAGCGTCGGAGGCCGGAGCCGCCGGCGACAAATGCATCCCTGGGAGCGGCAGCTCCCCGGCCTCTTTCCCCGGCACGTTCGCCTTCTGCACCCCCGCCAGCGTTTGCGCCGCCAGGGACGCCGCCGAGCGGGGCGCCATCCCGGGAGGCGCCGGCGGCTTCCCGCCGCGAGCCGTCAACGGCAGGGTCTCATCCAATGCCGGATTCGGCGACGGCGGCGGGTCGACCGGTGCAAGCGCTACGACCTCCGGCGGGGTGACCGCCGGCGAACCGGCCTCCGGCGCCAGCAGGCTCGGGTCCCAATGCAGGTGCGAGCCGCCGTCCACGCGCGCCGCCGGAGGCGGCGTCGTCCCCGCGAGGAACTGCCGATCGAGCAGCACCTGGCTCGAGCCGGCCGGTGGCGGCGCGGACCAGAGCGCCGTCTTCTCCAGCGACGGCCGCAACGCCGCCTCGAGCTCTCCGTCCTGGACGGGGAAGCGGTCCTGCAGCGGGGCGAGCTCGCGCGCGCAGTCCGCGGCGCTCGCGAACCTTTCCTCTGGCGCCTTGGCCAGCGCCCGCAGCACGATCCGCCGCAACGCGGCGGGGAGCGTCCCATGCGGATCGCTCGCGGCGAAGTCGAACGGCGGCCGGAACAGGTGGCCCGCCATGTAGGAGGCCGGATCGTTCCCATCCACCGGGCACCGCCCGGTCAGCAGCTCGTAGAAGACGACGCCGAAGGAGTACAGGTCGCTCCGGTGGTCGATCTCCTGTGCGCGGAACTGCTCCGGCGAAGCGTAGCGCGGTTTGCCGAGGAAGATCCCGGTCGAGGTCGCCGCCCCCTCGCCGGCGAGCACCTTCGCGATGCCCAGGTCGATCAGCTTGACCAGCGGCTCGCCGTCCACCCCGCGGGTCAGCATCAGGTTGTCCGGGGCGACGTCCCGGTGCACGAACCCGTGGCGGTGCAGGTACCCCAGCGCGCGCAGCGCCTGGGACGCGATCTCCAGCGCCAGCCCCAGCGGCGGCGGGCCACTGGTCCTGAGCACGTCCTCGAGCGTGAGCCCGTCGATGTGCTCCATGACGATGAAGGCCTTGCCGTCGTCGTCCACGGCGAAGTCGTGCAGGACCGCGATCGAAGGATGGCGCAGCCGGATCGCCATCCTCGCCTCGCGCAGGAAACGGTCGGAGATCTCCTGGCTGGGCTCGAGCGTCGAGCGGATGACCTTGATCACCCGGATCTCGTCGAGGAAGCGGTGACGGACCTTGTACACCGCGCCCATCCCCCCCTCCTTGATCTTCTCGAGGATCTCGTACTTGCCTTCGAGCTGTCCCTGGAGGAGGGCCGACATGCGTTTACCGCCTGCTCATCCGCGCTGCGGAAGGCTCATCCTGTGTCGAGAGCCGTATCGAGTCAAGGCTGCCGGCGATCGGCGCGATCGGCGGCTATCGTCCTCGATCGTTGCTCGTACCTCGTGCCAGCCGAATGAACCTCGAAGGCACCTGCATGAACATACCGATCAGCCGGCGCTCGGACCGCTCCTTACGCGGCGGGACCGGCTTCCCACGGTAGGGCATCGGACCCCGCTGACACCTTCCACCCCTCCTTCCCCATACCTGCCTCATCACTGTCCCTGGTGCCGGCCACCGCCGGCGCCGGGGCGGCTCGCCAGCAGCATGCTGATAAGAAAAGCTGTAAAATCGTTCATCATGAGAGCGAATCTACAGTGCTATCGGTTCCTCCGGCGGCAGCTGGAGCGTCCACTCTCGGCTCCCCGGCTGGTCCTTCTCACCGGCGCCCGGCAGACGGGCAAGACGACCCTCGCCCGGGCGGTCTATCCCGACCTCCGGTACGTCAACCTCGACGCGCCCGAGCAGCGGGAGGCGCTCCGGGAGATCCGCGCCGACCAGTGGGCGGAGACCGTGGGGCAGGCGATCCTGGACGAGGCCCAGAAGGAGCCGGGCCTCTTCGACAAGGTGAAGTTCGCCTTCGACGCGGGACAGATCGAGCGCTCCGTCCTACTGGGCTCGTCGCAGATCCTCATGCTGCAGCGGGTGCGCGAGACGCTGGCCGGCCGTGCCTTCGTCTACGAGCTCTGGCCGCTGATGGCGGCGGAGATTGCGCACGCCGAGAGCGAGACGCCGGCGCCGCCGCTTCTCGACCGCCTGCTGTCCGAACCGGGCACGATGGACGGGCTGCTGGCGGCGCTTCCCCCGGTGCGGCTCGGCGCACCGGCAACCGCGGCGGCGGCAAGCGTTCGGCATCTGCTCGACTGGGGAGGCATGCCCGCCCTTTTGCCGCTGCCGGACGGCGAGCGCGGCAAGTGGCTGGAGTCCTACGAGGTCACTTACCTGGAGCGGGATCTCGCGGACCTGACGCGCCTCTCCGACCTGATCCCGTTCCGGCGCTTCCAGCGCCTATGCGCCCTGCGCTCCGGGCAGCTGCTGTCGTTCTCGGAGCTGGCGCGCGATGCCGGACTCAGCGTCGCGACCAGCCGCCGCTACATCGAGTATCTCGGCCTCTCGTACCAGGCCTTCCTGCTGCCTCCCTATGCCGTCAACCTGACCAGCTCGGTCATCAAGACGCCGAAGGTCTACTGGCTCGATCTCGGCATCTGGCGCCATCTCACCCGCTATCAGGGCACGACCACGGGGCAGATGTTCGAGACCCTGGTGGTGACCGAGGTCTGGAAATGGGTCAAGACGGCGGAGCGTGCCGTGGACCTGGCGTTCTACCGCACACGCTCCGGCCTGGAGGTGGACCTGCTGCTCACCACCGCGCACGGCGTCCTCGGGATCGAAGCCAAGTCGGCGGAGCGCCTGGGTCCCGTGGACCGCCGCGCGCTACGCGAGGTCGGGCGCGCCCTGGGGAGGTCCTGGCGCGGCGGCCTCGTCATCCATGGCGGCGGCAAGCTCGAGCGGCTCGAGGAGAACGTCTGGGCGGTGCCGGTGGACCGTCTCTTGGTCTGACCCGGCCCCGTCCCCTCTCCTCACAGCCCGCGGCGGGCAGCAGAAACAGTACCCGCCACGGCGGCGTATGAGCAGACAGGAAGCAGCAGCTGGCCAGCCGGCAGGACACGCGCGAGGAAAAGTGGTAGTAACCTTTGGAATATCACAGTAAGCCCTCGCGGCGGTCGGCCGGCCCGGATGTCCCTCCTGCCTCCCTTTGGGCGAGGCACTCGAAGTCCGTGGTCGGTTCCCTTCGACACCCTCGCCCAAAGGGAGGCAGGAGGGACATCCGGGACGGCCGACCGCCACGCAACACCCTCTTCACCTACAGTCCGCGCCGCGCCTCGTCCGCCCGCACGGCGAGCCGGAACAGCAGCTCGACGAAACCGTCCGATTTGCCGTTGACCGTGTGCCCGATGAAGAGCCCGTCGTCGACGAAGCTCTGGACGGCGGCCACCGCGCCGGCATTCCGCGTCGAGGTCGGGCGAACGATCGCGACCGGCGGGAAGCTCGGCCTCAGGAAATGAGTCGGCTCGGGCATGATCAGATTGGACTGCAAGGTGTCGCCCCTCAGCGACTCGGGGTTCGTCTCCCCCTGGGCTGCGGAGAGCGTCGAGAACGTCACCGAGCTGCCCGTCGAGCCGGGGAAGCCGACGTCCGTATCGGTGATCGGCAGGGCATTGCCCGCCTTGTCCTGCCAGGTCTGGAAGTGCATCGTCTCGCTCGGGCCGATGCTCAACAGGATGCGCAGCACTTCCAGGTTGGTCACCTTCTGCGCGAGCGCCGGGTAGAGGCTGGTGCCGCCCTGCTCGATGAACGCGAAGTGAAAGCCCGCCGTGAAGGCGATCGCCTGCAGGTGGGTGGAGGGTGAGCCGACGGTGCTCCCTGCCGTGTCGTCATCGGTCCTGGGGATGGCCGTGTGCTGCCCGACGAACAGGTCCGGAACGGCCTGCGCGAACTTCGCGCCGGGATCGAAGTCGGGGTTGGTGATGCTGCGGTACCGCGACCAGAAGCTGGTGTCGATGGTGAGCTGCGTGAGATTGGTGAGCCGCCCGCCGTCGCCGCCGAAGGCCTGGTTCGCCCCCGTCGCCTTGCTGCTCGGCAGGTGCCTGAACGGCTGCAAGTCGGCCGGCTCCGCGCTCTTCGATTCCAGGTACTTGCCGAGGAACGCGGCGTGGCTGATCTCGTCGTCGGTGTTGTCGTGAATGTATTGGGGCATGTCGCCGTCGAGAATTTGCAGGGCAGCCGCGTAGAGCGGGTTGCCCCCGTTGACTCCCGACACCTCGTTGTCCTGGGTTCCTCCGAGCTCGGAGTACTGAATCCACAGGTCGGCCTCGACCTGCTCCAAGGCCTGCAAGAACCTCAGGATCGCGATGTCGCCCTTGGTGACGGGCCCGAGCGCCTCGGCGTCGCCGTCCACGGCGGCCCCGGCGGCCACCGCGGCCGCGTCGCCGGGCAACAGCCGGGCGCTCAAGGCCTCGGGCAGGAGCCCGGCGCCCAGCGTCGCGGCGCCCGCCGCCAACATCCCGTTCTTCAAGAAAGCACGTCGGTCGTTGCCTTTCATCGATGTTTCTCCTTGGTCGACTGTCAGGCCTCGGGCGGCACGGCACACCTCGACGTCCTGCCATGGCCGCGGCCGGAGAGCACACCCGAGGTATCCGGCGCGGCACGCGGCCGGAGGATGATGGGAAACCGCTGGAAATCGTGGGAAGCCCGCGGCTGATCTGCTCTGCGTCCCAGCTCCGGCCCGGTATGTCCTGGCCGGCGGTCGAGCGGTTCAGCTCCGCTCGTCCGCCCCGCCGGTCCTGTGGTCGTACTGCCCGCCCTGGCGGGCGGATGGCCGGGCGCTGGTGGAATTTGCTAGGCTGGCGAGGCTGTTCCGACGAATAGCGCGACTGGCGACGGACGGCGGAGGCTGGCGGAGGTCATCGCCGCGGCTGCCGGCGACCAACGCCGCGGCCACGCCGCTCCCGCGGCGCCACGGGCGCCCGGCGCACCTGGCACGGAGCTACCACCAGAGCATGAGCACTCTTCACGACCGCGTGTCGCGGCGGCGGACGTTCGCGATCATCTCGCACCCCGACGCCGGCAAGACCACGCTGACCGAGAAGCTGCTGCTGTTCGGCGGCGCCATCCAGCTGGCTGGCGCGGTCAAGGCGCGCGGCGACGCCCGCCGTGCGCGCTCGGACTGGATGAAGGTCGAGCAGGAGCGCGGCATCTCGGTGACCGCCTCGGTGATGACGTTCGACTACGCCGGCTGTACCTTCAACCTGCTGGACACCCCGGGCCACGAGGACTTCAGCGAGGACACCTACCGCACCCTCACCGCCGTCGACTCGGCGGTGATGGTCCTCGACGCCGCCAAGGGCATCGAGGCGCAGACCCGCAAGCTGTTCGAGGTCTGCCGCCTGCGCGACGTGCCGATCGTGACCTTCGTCAACAAGCTCGACCGCGAGGCGCGCGACCCGCTGGAGCTGATGGACGAGATCGAGAGCACCCTGGCGCTCGCCGTCACCCCCGCCTCGTGGCCGATCGGCATGGGGCAGAGCTTCCTCGGCTGCTACGACCTGTTCCACGAGGGCCTGGTGCTGCTCGAGCGCGGCGGCGGCGCCGGCCCGGCGGGCTCGCCGCGCCAGCGCGGGGCGATGCCGGCCGCCGCGGCCGGCGGCAAGATGGCGGGCGGCCTCGACGACTCCGCTCTCGACCGCATGCTCCCCGCCGGCGCCGTCGCTAGGCTGCGCGAGGACGTGCACATGGCGCGCGGCCTCTGCCCGCCGTTCGACCTCGCCGGCTATCGCGGCGGCCACCTGACGCCGGTCTACTTCGGCAGCGCGCTCAACAACTTCGGCGTCCGCGAGCTGCTCGACGGCTTGGTCGAGCTGGCGCCGCCGCCGCGCCCGCAGCCGGCCGAGGGCCGTGCGGTCGACCCGGAGGAGGAGGCGGTCACCGGCTTCGTGTTCAAGATCCAGGCGAACATGGACCCCAAGCACCGCGACCGCATCGCCTTCGTCCGCCTCTGCTCGGGCCGCTTCCGGCGCGGCATGAAGCTGCTCCACGTGCGCAGCGGCAAGACGCTGACCGTCCACAACCCGGTGCTCTTCCTGGCGCAGGACCGCGAGCTCGCCGAGGAGGCCTGGGCGGGCGACATCATCGGCATCCCGAACCACGGCAACCTGCGCATCGGCGACGCGCTGACCGAGGGCGAGCCGCTGCGCTTCACCGGCATCCCCAGCTTCGCCCCCGAGCTGCTGCGCAAGGTGCGCCCGGAGGACCCGATGCGCGCCAAGCACCTCGGGCGGGCGCTGCTGCACCTGGCCGAGGAGGGCGCCGCGCAGGTCTTCCGCCCGAGCCTCGGCACCGACTGGATCGTCGGGGTTGCCGGCGCCCTGCAGTTCGACGTGCTGGCCGACCGCATCCGCACCGAGTACGGCATCCCGGTGCACTTCGAGGGCACGGCGCTGTTCACCGCGCGCTGGGTGGAGGCCGAGGACCACCAGGCGCTGAAGCGCTTCACCAACGCCCACCACGGCAGCATGGCGGCGGACCACGACGGCCTGCCGGTCTTCCTCGCCCGCAACGCCTGGCACCTGAAGACCACCGGCGAGGACTGGCCGGCGATGCGCTTCCTGAAGACCCGGGAGCAGGTGCAGTGACGAAGGCACGCGAGGAGGGCGCGGGCAGCGCCCGAAACGACGGCGGACCAGGGGGCCATGGCCAGAGGGACCGCTGCACCGGGCAAGGCATCGCCCCATCGCTCGACTCCCGCTCACTGGACGCATCCGACCTGCTGGCCGCATCCGACACGCGTCTCGACACCTCCGACCCGTTCGACGACCCCGGCGCGGGCAGCGCCGTCGAGACCGCCGCGGCCCCCGAGGTTGCTCGCCGCCCGCGCCGGGCCCGCCGCTACCAGGTGGTGGTGCACAACGACGACTACACGACCATGGAGTTCGTCGTCGCCATGCTGATGAAGCACTTCCACAAGCCGCCCGCCGAGGCCGTGCACATCATGCTGCTGGTGCACCACAAGGGCGCCGGCATCGCCGGCGTCTACTCGCGCGACGTCGCCGAGACCAAGGTCGCCGAGGTCATCGACGAGGCGCGCCAGGAGGGCATGCCGCTGCTGCTCACCGCCGAGCCGCACGTCTCCGACGACCCCGACGACCCCGAGGACGCCGGCGGCTCCGCCGGCCGCGGAGGACGGCCATGAGGCTGTCCCAGGACCTCGAGATCGCGCTCACCGTGGCGGTCACCGAGGCCGGCCGGCTCGGCCACGAGTACGCCGGCCCCGAGCACCTGCTCTATGCCCTGACCTTCGACGAGGCCACCGGCAAGGCGCTGCGCCATGCCGGCGCCGATCTCGACCTGCTGCGCCGCCGGCTCGCCGACCGCCTCGAGGCGGAGCCGCGGGACCCCGCGCGCGGGCGCCAGGGGCGCGACGCCGGCGGGGCACGCCCGCCCCGCGGCGCCGCGGCGACCCTCCAGCCGCGCCTGTCGCTGGGGCTGCGGCGGGCGCTCGAATGGGCGGGCGCGCATTCCGAGGCGGCGGGCAAGACCGAGATCCAGGGCGCCGACGTGCTGGTGGCCATGCTCTCCGAGGTCGACTCGCCGGCGGCGGAGCTGCTCGCCAGCCAGGGCGTGACGCGCCTCGACGTGGTGAGCTTCCTGGCCCACGGCATCTCGAAGCTGCACCCCGGGGGGCCGTCCCCCGCCACCCGCCGCGGCCTCAGGACCGGCGCCCCGGGTCCGGGCGCGGCGGGGCCCGGCGGGCCGTCCTCGGGACCATCCAGGCCCCCCTCCAGGTCGGGCGCCGCGGGGGCCCCCGGACCCTTGGGCCCGGGCGCCGTCCCGGGGGCGGACGACGGCGAGATCGACGACGACGAGGCCGCCGCGGCGCCGCGCGACGGCGACGAGGCGCTCGCCGCCTTCACCCAGGACCTGACCGAGCTGGGGCGGTGCGGCGGCATCGATCCGCTGATCGGCCGCGAGACCGAGCTGGCGCGCACCCTCCACATCCTGCGGCGGCGGCGCAAGAACAACCCCATCTACGTCGGCGACCCGGGCGTCGGCAAGACCGCCCTGGTCGAAGGCCTGGCCCTGCGCATCGCCCAGGGCGAGGTGCCGGCGGCCTTCCGCGACACCCGCATCTATCGCCTCGACCTCGGCGCGCTGCTCGCCGGCACGCGCTACCGCGGCGATTTCGAGAACCGCCTGAAGGCGGTGCTCGCCGCGCTGGCGGCGCAGCGCCACCCGATCCTCTTCGTCGACGAGATCCACAACCTGATCGGCGCCGGCAGCGCCGGGCGCGGCACCATGGACGCCTCGAACCTGCTCAAGCCGGCGCTGCAGCACGGCGGCCTGCGCTGCATCGGCGCGACCACCTGGGAAGAGTTCCGCCAGAGCTTCGAGCGCGACCAGGCGCTGGCCCGCCGCTTCCAGAAGGTCGAGGTCGTCGAGCCCTCGGTCGAGGAGACGGTGCGCATCTTCGGCGGCCTGCGCGGCCGCTACGAGGAGCATCACGGCGTCCGCTACACCGACCCGGCGATCGCCGCCGCCGCCGAGCTCGCCAGCCGCTACCTGCGCGACCGCCGGCTCCCGGACAGCGCCATCGACCTGCTGGACGAGGCCGGGGCGACCGTGGCATTGGCCGCGGGCAGCGCCGAGGGTGCGGAGGGCGCGGGTAGCGCCCAGGGTAAGGCGGTGCTTGACGCGACGAATGGTGTCGAGGCAAGCGCAGGTTCCGCCATGGCGGACGACCCACGCAATCCTCCCGCCGCATCGGCAGGGACCGGGGCGGCCGGCGGCCGCCGGGCCATAGTGGACGTACCAGACGTGGAAATAGTCCTCGCCACCATGGCCCAGATCCCCGCCCGCCGCGTCCAGGGCGACGACCGCGAACGCCTGCGCGGCCTGCGCGACGAGCTGGCGAAGGCGGTGTTCGGCCAGGACGAGGCGGTCGACCGGCTGGTGGCCGCCATCCAGGTGGCCCGCGCAGGCCTGCGCGACCGCGAGCGGCCGGTCGGCTGCTTCCTGCTCACCGGCCCCACCGGCGTCGGCAAGACCGAGATGGCGCGCCAGCTGGGACTGGCGCTCGGCATCAGCTTCCTGCGCTTCGACATGAGCGAGTACATGGAGCGGCACACCGTCTCGCGCCTGGTGGGGGCGCCGCCCGGCTACGTCGGCTTCGACCGCGGCGGGCTGCTGACCGAGGCGGTGGCCAAGAACCCGCACGCCGTGCTGCTGCTCGACGAGGTCGAGAAGGCGCACGAGGACGTCTTCAACCTGCTGCTCCAGATCATGGACCACGGCACCCTGACCGACACCAACGGCAAGCGCACCGATTTCCGCCACGTCATCCTGCTCATGACCTCGAACCTCGGCGCGCGCGAGATGGCCCGCCGGCCCTTCGGCTTCGCCGCCGGCGACGCCGACGCCGGCCGCGTCCACGGCGCCGCGGGCGGGGTTGGTGGCGCGGGTGGCGCGGAGGGTGCGGCGCGCGGCGGCCGCGACGCGGACGCCGAGCGGGCCTACGAGCGCCTCTTCAGCCCCGAGTTCCGCAACCGCCTCGACGCCAAGCTGCAGTTCCGGGCGCTGTCGCGCGAGGTGATGGAGAGGATCGTCGACAAGCTGATCGCCGAGCTCGCCGCCCAGCTCGAGCCGAAGGCCGTCCGCCTCGACCTGACCCCCGAAGCCCGCCGGCTGCTCGCCGAGCGCGGCTACGATCCCGCCTTCGGCGCCCGCCCCCTGGCCCGCATCCTCGACGAGACAGTCAAGCAGCCGCTCACCCGGGAGCTGCTGTTCGGCGCGCTGCAAGGCGGCGGCACGGCGGTGGTCGGCGTCGCCGCAGTCGCCGCGGCGGACGCGGCGGCGGCCCCCGGAGAGAAGGCGCTCGAGATCGTGGTGACCTGCCGGCCATCGTCGTAGGCGGTAGGCGGCCGGAGGGTCGCGAGTCCCGACGACGTTTGACCGGGGACAGTGACATTTTTCGGCAGCCATCCTCCGCCGACGTCTCGCGCCGCTCCCGAATCGCAGCCCTGAACTCCACTGAAATCAGTACCTTGCCCGGCGAGGGCCGCGAGAGCGCCGCCACGGCCACCGTCGCCGCCGCCTGGCGCGAAGTCTGCACCGTGCTCCGGCAGCCAGTATGAAGGATGGGGTGCCGCGGGCGAGGGATGCCGCGGTGGCGGACTCCGGCATCCGGGACCTGGACGCGGTCCCGGATGCCGGCAGCCTGCCGGCGCGAAGGATCGGAGAGCCGGCATCCGCAAGGCTGGCGCATAGAGACAAATAGCCTTATGCTCATGCGCCGCAGCACGCAGCACGTCGCAAGCCCAGGAGTGTTTCATGCTGGAGCCTTACCGTAGATCCGCCAGCGCCGGCCCCCGTTCGCAGCCGGCGCTTTCCCCGATCCTCCGAGCTGTCCGCGCGACGACGACGGCGATCGTCGCGACCGTCGCGATCATCGCGACGGCGGCGACCGTGGCGACGGCCGCCGTGCCGCCCGCCTTCGCGGGCGCCGCGCCGCCGCCCTTCGATCCCACCGCCCTGCCGGCGGCGCGCGCCGTGGCTCCGGACGCCCCCGTCACGCTCGTCAAGGCGCCGGACCTGGCCAGCGAGGCGGAGCTCGTCCGCTTCGAGGCCGAGCTGCTGCCGGCGCTGCTGCGGGTGGGGGTCGGGGAACGCGTGCGCATCGCCGGCTGGCCGGTCGCGCCGGGGGTCCGCCGGGACGTGGCGATCGCCCGCCACGAGATCTACGCCCCCGGCGCGCGCGTGCTGCGGGTCGATCCCCGCGGCACGCACGAGGTCCCGCGCTCCCGGCTGGTCTTCTTCTGGGGCTCGCTGGCGGACGACCCGGCCTCGGGGGTCTACGTCGCCGTCGACCCGGTCACCGGCACCGTCGAGAGCCTGATCCGGACGGCCGCCGGCGGCCAGCACCAGCTGCGGCCGCTGGTCCCGGGCAAGCCGGGCCTGCACCTGCTGGCCACGCCCGAGGCGTTCCTGGCCGGCCAGGGCTCTCACCCGAAGCCGGAGTGGAGCTGCGGCGAGGACCAGCTCGCCGCGGGCTCTCCGGCCATCCAGGAATTCGCGGCGGTCCACGGCTCCCCACCCGCCGCTCTCTCCCCGTCCCCGAGCTCGCCGCGGCTCTCGCTGCCGGCGCCGCCCGAGCCCGCCGCTCCGCTGCCCGCCGTCGCGGAGATCTCCGGACCGGTCACCGTCAGCTCCGGCTTCAACCTCGCGACCGTGGCGATCGACACCGACCACGAGCTCATGTCGCTGAAGTTCTCGGACAACACCACCGCCGCGACCAATTACATCGCCTCCCTGTTCGCGCAGATCAACGTGATGTACGAGCGCGACCTGCAGGTGCAGCTGCTGGTCGGCACCACCATCCTGCGCACCGCGTCGGTCGCCGACCCCTACACGCAGCAGCCGAGCTCCGGCGGCACCGCCGACAGCGCCCAGCTGACCGAGTTCTCGAACTACTGGGCCGCCAACGAAGGCGCCGTCACCCGCACCGTCACCAGCATGCTCTCGGGCAAGTCGCCCTCGGCCTACTCGGCCTCCGGCATCGCCTGGGTCGGCAGCCTGTGCGACCACGGCTACGGCTACAACTTCAGCCAGGTGTTCCTGATCGACTACCAGGCCGGCGACGCGCTCATCGTCGGCCACGAGATCGGCCACAACTTCGGCTCGGTCCACACCCACTGCTACTCCCCGCCGATCGACCAGTGCTGGAACACCGAACCGGGCTGCTACTCGGGCCCCACCAGCTGCCCGGCGCCCACCACCATCAACGGCGTGACGAACGTCTACGGCACCATCATGGGCTACTGCCACCTGCTCGGCGGCTGCTCGACCGAGATGGTCTTCCACCCGCGCACGGTGGCGGTGATCGACACCCACATCAGCGGCGCCCTGGGGGTCTGCATGACGCAGGGGAGCGGCGCCGCGCCGGCGGTGTCTGCGATCCATCCCAACAGCGGCCCGGCCGCCGGCGGCACCGCGGTCGTCATCTCGGGCAGCAACTTCCAGACCGGCGACCTCGTGACCGTCGGCGGCGTCGCCGCAACCGGCGTCACCGTCACCGGCCCGGGAACGATCACAGCCGTCACAGGCCCGCATGCGACCGGCCTCGTGGACGTCGTGGTCAGCGGCGGCGGCGGCACCGGCACCCTCGCCAAGAGCTTCTTCTACTCGCCGGCGCCCAAGGCGACCAGCTTCTTCACCGTGCCGCCCTGCCGGGTCGTCGACACCCGTAACGCCACCGGCCCGGACGGAGGACCGGCGCTGGTGTCCGCCCAGACCCGCGGCTTCCCGATCGCCGGCGCCTGCGGCATACCCGCCTCGGCGGTCGCGGTCTCCGCCAACCTCACCGCCCTCGGCAGCTCGTCCGGCGGATTCATCAGCCTCTTTCCCGGCAACGCCCTGCCCCCTGGCACCAGCAACGTCAACTTCGGCGCCGGCCAGACCCGGGCCAGCAACTCCGTCCTGATGCTGGCGACCGACGGCACCGGCACCGTCGGCGTGCTGAACAGCTCCAATGCCGCCACCCAGCTGCTGATCGACGTCAACGGCTACTTCCAGTGACCGGCGGATCCGCTACCTGAGCCGCCGCGGCCACCCGGCCGCCGCACAACTGTGCTAGTTTTCCCGGCCGACCTTCCGTGCAGGCCGCGCCATGACCGAATCGCTCAAATCGCTCGAATCGCTCGAATCGCTGCTCGAGACCCCTAAGCAGACCACGCCGGTGCCCGCCGCCGCGCCGGAGGTCGCCGTGCGCTGCCGCGGCCTGGTCAAGCGCTACGGCGAGGTGGTCGCCGTCGACGGCCTCGACCTCGAGGTGCGGCGCGGCGAGTGCTTCGGCCTCCTCGGACCGAACGGCGCCGGCAAGACCACCACCCTCGAGATCCTCGAGGGCCTCACCGTCCCCGACGCCGGCGAGGTCGAGGTGCTGGGCTCCGCCTGGCGCAAGGGGAGCAAGGGGAGCAAGGGGAACCACGAGCTGCGCCAGCGGCTCGGCCTGGCCCTTCAGGAGACCCAGCTCACCGCCAAGCTCACGGTCCTCGAGACGCTGCGGCTGTTCCGCTCCTTCTACCAGCGCGGCCGCCGGCCCGAGGAGGTCATGCGGCGTCTCGCTCTCGACGAGAAGCGCGACGCCCCGGTGGGCAAGCTCTCGGGCGGCCAGAAGCAGCGCCTCGCCGTCGCCTGCGCGCTGGTGGGCGATCCGGAGCTGCTCTTCCTGGACGAGCCGACCACCGGCCTCGACCCGCAGAGCCGCTTGCAGCTCTGGGAGCAGGTGAGCGAGTTCCGGGAGGGCGGCGGCACCGTCGCGCTCACCACCCACTACATGGAGGAGGCCGAGCGCCTCTGCGACCGGGTGGCGATCGTCGACCATGGGCGCGTCATCGCGCTCGGTACGCCCGCCGAGCTCATCGCCTCCCTGCACGCCGCCGACGTCGTCGAGTTCGCCTCCGAGCCGGAACTGCCGCGCGAGAGCCTGCTGCGCCTCGAGGGAGTCCAAGAGGTCCACCGCCATGGCGCCAACTGGTCGCTGGCAGTGGGGTCGCTGATCGCCGGCGTGCCGGCGCTGCTCGCGGCGGTCGAGCGCTCGGAGGCCCGCCTGGTGCACCTCTCGACCCATCGCGCGACGCTCGAGGACGTCTTCGTCGCGCTCACCGGCCGGGCGTTGCGCGAGGATTGACGCAAGGCCGCCGAGAGAGCACATTCGCGCCCCGCACCCCCAGGAGACGCCTCCCGATGAGCGACCGTCCCTCGCCGCTGTGGCAGCTCACCCTCTCGCGCTACCGCGAGTTCGTGCGCGAGCCGGAAGCGCTCTTCTGGGTCTTCGCCTTCCCGCTGCTGCTCGCCGTCGCCCTGGGGCTGGCGTTCCGCGACAAGGCGCCGGACCGCATCCCGATCGGCCTCGTCGCCGGCGCCGGAGCGGACCGCGCCGCCGCCGCCCTGGCGCGCTCCCCGGTCCTGCTGGTCAGGACGATGTCGCCCGGCGAGGCGCGGGAAGCGCTGCGCACCGGGAAGATCTCGCTGCTGATCGAGCCCGGGGCGGCCGCTCCGGCGGTGGTTCCGGGTCCGCCGGCGCCGGCCGCGGCACCGGCGGGAGCACCGGCGGCGGCGGGGGTGGCCGAGGTGCGGCGGCCCTGGACCTTTCACTTCGACCAGACGCGGCCCGACTCGCGCATCGCCCGCCTCGAATCCGAGGATGCGTTGCAGCGCGCCGCCGGGCGCACCGACGCGGTCGCCATCCGCTCCGAGCTGGTCACCGAGAAGGGCTCGCGGTACATCGACTTCCTGATTCCGGGGCTGCTCGGCCTGAACCTCATGGGGACCGGCATCTGGAGCCTGGCCTTCGGCGTCACCACCGCCCGCCAGAAGCAGCTGCTCAAGCGCCTGGTGGCGACGCCGATGCGCCGCAGCCACTACCTGCTGGCGCAGGTGCTGGGACGCCTCGTCTTCCTGCTGCCCGAGATCGCCGTGCTGGTGGGCGTCGGCTGGCTGGCGTTCGGGGTCGCGGTGCGCGGCTCTCTCTGGCTGCTGCTCGTCATCAGCCTCGTGGGAGCGATGACCTTCTGCGGCATGGGGCTGCTCATCGCCTCGCGGACGCGCACCGTCGAGGGGGTGAGCGGCCTGGCCAACCTGGTGATGCTGCCGATGTGGCTGCTCTCGGGGGTCTTCTTCTCCTCGGAGAGGTTCCCCGACCGGGTGCAGCCGCTCATCCGCGCCCTACCGCTCACCGCCCTCAACGACGCCCTGCGCGGCGTCATCACCGAGGGCCGCGCGCCGGCGGCGGTAGCCGCCAACCTCGCCATCGTCGCCGCCTGGGGCCTCGCCAGCTTCCTGGTGGCCCTCCGAATCTTCCGTTGGCGCTAGATGCATTGTAGGATGCCATAATGCCATCCGTCGAAAGCGATCGCATCATCTCGCTGCTCAAGAACGCCATCCGACTGTCGAACCACACCTATCGGGACGTCGAGCGCGAGATGGGCTGGCGGGTCGGCACCATCACCCGCCTCATGCGCGGCGGCCTCGGCCTGAAGGTCGAGCACCTCCTCAGCATCCTCCACGTGATCGGCTTCTCCCCCGGCCGCTTCTTCGTCGCCGCCTGCCCGATCCTCACCGCCGCCGAACCCGCCGAAGACCGCCTCTTCCGCCTCCTGGAGCAGATGTACGCCGACCCCGCCCTCCAGGCCGCTCCCTCCGCCGCCAACCCCCAGGACGAGATCGACGAGATGGTCCAGACCTCCCTCCGCAAGCTCATCGCCTCCGGAGCCCTAGCCGCAGGCACCCAGGAACCCCAGACCTGATCCATCGGTCAGCTTGAAGGGACAGGTGGCAGCAGGACCCCCGCCAGCCGGAGGGGTCATCGGTTAGGGTCAGGTCAAGGAGGCCGGTGGCAGCAGGACCCGTCAGCCGGAGGGGGAGGAGGAGGGCCGTGAGCGGCGAATGCCCTCCTGCCGCCCTTTGGGCGAGCCACCGCAGTCCTCCGCCCCTTACCTACCGCCCTCGCCCATCGGGCGGCAGGAGGGACATTCGCCGCTCACGGCCCGGCCGGAGGGGTTCCACGAAGGCTATGCCGATCGCACGAGCAGGCTCGTCCGTTCCTCGGGCGCCGTGTCGCGCAGCAGCTGCAGGATCTGGCCGACCAGCTCGGGAGTGACCACCGCCGTCTTCTCGAGTCGCGCCTTGTGGACCGCCAGCGCCGCCGAGGCCTCGCGGCTGATGTCGAGACCGAGCACCAGCTCGGACGCCTCCACCGCCAGCCC
>Ga0070709_10000135_pt1 | contig 49189 bp, 52 predicted proteins | sample LARL51metaG_FD_65449 | JGI IMG/M metagenome (GOLD analysis project Ga0070709, IMG submission 65449) | Corn, switchgrass and miscanthus rhizosphere microbial communities from Kellogg Biological Station, Michigan, USA - LAR L5-1 metaG | ecosystem: Host-associated > Plants > Roots > Rhizosphere ... | reverse complement strand
CACCGGGACCGCATCGGTACGTCGATCTGGGCGGAGTCGGGGAACCGCTCCCGCAGTGCGGCTCGCAAGCGGGCCAGCTCGGTCGCCCGGTCCTGCGGGCTGGCCGTGATCAGGCGGCTGGTGGTGGCGTACATGTCCACGAAGTCGTCGATGGTCATGGGCCGGCCGAACGCGAAGGACCGGGTCTCGATCTCGGTGAACGGCGCGCCCGCGGGGAGCTCGACCTCGTGGTGCCCGCGCCGGGCCCCGGCGGCGGGGTCGACGGCCGACGCGGCGGGGGCCAGGTCGAGATCGTGTAGCCAGCCGGACTCCCGGTCCCGGCTGGTCCAGATCACGCCGAACCGGCCGCCGTCCCGCAGCACCCGGGCAATCTCGGGAACGGCCCGGTCAGGCTCCATCCAGTGCCAGGCGGACGACGCAAATACGCCGTCCACGCTGGCGTCCGGCAGCGGGATCGCCTCGCCAGTGCCCGCCAGGACGCGAACGCCGGGGGATCGGGCTCGTAGCACCGCACGCATCCGCGGATCGGGCTCGACGGCTGTGACCTGCGCGACCCGGTCGGCCAGCGCACGGGAGAGCAGGCCGGTCCCGGCGCCCACATCGACGGCGGACCGGCAGTCGTCAGGCAGGAGCCAGTCCACCGCTTCGGTCGGTGCCCGCGGCCGCAACCGGTCGTAGTCGTCCGCGATCGCGCCGAACGACATCGCCCGGTCCGCCCGGCTGGCCATACCCCGAAGACTAGCGGGCACCCGTCGGCCCGATGCCCGCGGTCGCGGTCGGCGGGATGGCTGCGGTCGCGGCGGGCCGGATGGCCGCGGGTCTCGGTCGCGGTCGGCGGGATGGCTGTGGTCGCGGCGGGGGGGATGGCCGCGGGTCTCGGTCGCGGTCGGCGGGATGGCTGTGGTCGCGGCGGGGCGGATGGCCGCGGTCTCGGTCGCGGTCAGTCGGCCCGGTAGCCCACGGTCACGGCCGGCTGGCCTGGGCGTCTGACAGCGTCGGCCGCAGGCCGAATACGGGGAACAACCCGGGGCCGAACGTCGTGATCTCCGCGATCGCGCCGTCGCGGACGCGCAGCACGTCGAACTTGAACGCGCGGAACTCGCTGTCGCCCCAGCGCCGCAGGTAGCTAGCGGCGGTCGGCATGCGGTTCGCCCGCGTCCGCACCAGCCGCCAGTCGCCGTCGCGGTCCGCCCCGAGGCCCCGCCGCAGCAGCGGCGCGATCGCGTCGAGCCCGTCGAACAGGTACGGGTGCGGCGGCATCGTGATCCGGATGTCCCGGGCCGCGATCGCGACGGCCGCGTCGGCGTCGCAGCGCTCGTGCGCGTCGATGAACCCATCCAGCAGCGTTCGTTCCTCGGCGCTGGGCTGCCCGGCGGTCCAGTCCGCCCGCCGGGTCGGCAGGTGCTCCTGCATCCGGGCGCGTGCTCGCTGCACCGCGCTGTTCGCCGCGGCAACGCTGGTGTCCAGCGCCGCCGCGGTCTGGATGGCCGACCAGCCGAGCACGTCGCGGGCGATCAGCGCGGCCCGCTGCCGCGGCGGCAGCACCTGCAGCGCGGCCAGGAACACCAGCTCGATCGTCTCCCGCTCGACGGCGACCGCATCCGGCTGCTCGTCGCCCGGCGCGGCCTGGTCCAGCAGCCGGTCCGGATACGGTTGCAGCCACGGCACCTCGGCGAAGGAGTTCATCGCCGTCGACTGCCGTCGGCTGCGGCGCAGCATGTCGAGGCAGACGTTCGTCGCGATGCGATACAGCCAGGCTCGCAGCATCGGGCCGCCCTCGAAGCCCTCGCGGCCCCGCCAGGCGCGCAGGTACGTCTCCTGGACCGCGTCCTCGGCGTCGTCGAAGGACGCGAGCATGCGGTAGCAGTGGACGTGCAGCTCACGCCGATGGCGCTCGGCCTGCGCCGCGAAAGCCGGGTCGGTCATGTCCGGTTGACCTCCTGCAGCACCCACACGTTGCCGTCCGGGTCGGAGAACTCGGCGAAGGACTCGTAGTTCGCGCGCTTCGGGTGCGGCCCGGGCACCCACTGCCCCGACTCGAGATGGCGCACCTCGCTGACCTCGACCTCGTGCCCGGCGAGCTCGTCCCGGGCGGCCACGATGTCGGATACCACCAGATGCAGGCCCTGAGCCGACCCGGGCGCCGCCTTGGTGATCCCCGTGCCGAAGCCGATCGAGCAGGCCGAGCCGGGCGGCGTCACCTGAACGACCCGCATCTGGTCGTTGACCTTCGTGTCGACGTCCAAGGCGAAGCCCGCCCGCACGTAGAAGTCCCTGGCGCGGTCGACGTCCGTGACCGGGATCAGAACCAGCTCAAGCTTGAAATCCATGGCAAGCCTCCTCGGCAGTAAGTCGTCCTACGGAGGTAGAACGGCGTCCGTCCGGCGGACTCATCGGTGCGGCGGTGAGAAATCTGCCCGGCCATGCTCATTGTTGTGCGCTTGGCCGGCTCACAGGAAATCCTGAGCGGACGCGGAGTTTCCGGCAGGTAGGTTTGGCGCATGGATGAGAACCGGGCCCGGCGGGTGGCCGATGCGCTGAGAGACCGCGGCATTGACGCGCACCTGGACAAGGGGGGCGTCGACATGTACGCGGTACGCGTGTCGGTAGGCGACGGACGCGAGGCGATCTGGGGCCGGGAGGGCACCACGAGCCTGGAGGCCGAGGTACTGCTCGACGGAGATCTGGTCGGCTTCGTGGCCGAGGTCCCCGGCTCGGAGAGCTTCGATGACGCCCAGGTCGTGGACGCGATCGCGCGAGCCGATTACGACGAACCAGAGGCCACGGAACGTCCCGTGGCTCCTCCGCCGCAGCCGGCGCTGCGCCGCGAGGGCGGCGTGTTCCGCCGCTTCCTGGACGGATTCCGCTATGACTCAGAGGGTAACTAGCGAGGGCCGGACGATGCCATCAGATCAGGACGGCCAGGTCGTCGAGATATTCACCGACGGCGCGTGCCTGAGCAATCCCGGCCCGGGCGGGTGGGGCGCCATCCTGCGCTTCGGCCGCCACGAAAGGGAGATCCACGGCGGCGAGCCGGTGTCCACAAACAACCGGATGGAACTCATGGCCGCCATCCAGGCCCTGGAGAGCCTGACCCGGCCGTCGACCGTGCACCTGTACACCGACAGCGTGTACCTGCGCCGGGGCATCACCGAGTGGGTGCTCGTGTGGAAGCGCAACGGCTGGAAGACCAAGGACAAGAAGCCGGTCAAGAACGTTGACCTGTGGACCAGGCTCGACGCCGCGGCCCAGGTCCACGACGTGCACTGGTTCTGGGTCAAGGGCCATGCCGGGCATCCGGAGAACGAGCGCGCCGACCAGCTGGCCGTCCGCGGGGCCGAGGAGGCCGCGGCCGCCGTGTCCGCCGCGCCCTGACCGGCCAGGTCAGGGCCCGAGGTCGGTCGAAGGGCCCGAGGTCGGTCGAAGGGCCCGAGGTCAGTCGACGAGATCGAGGGCGGCGGCGACGATGCTGTCGGCGTCCAGGCCGTGGTACCGGTAGACGTCGCCGAGGTCGCCGGACTGGCCGAACCCGGTCACTCCCAGGTGGGTCGCGGACACGTTGTTGACGCCGGCCAGGAACGTCAGCGTGTGCGGGTGGCCGTCCAGGACCGTGACCATCGGCCGGGCCCGGTCGGCGGGCAGCAGCAGATCCAGGATCCAGGTGTCGGCCTGGCCGTAGCCGCGGCGCGCCCGCACCGCGCGGAAGAGCAGATCCGGGCTGGTTACGCAGATCACGTCGGCGCCGAATCCCAGCGCCTCCAGCCGGTCGGCGGCGTCCAGCGCCTCGGGCATCAGCGCCCCCATGGCGCAGATCGTGACGGCCGGCCGCGCGGACCGGCGCAGCGGGTAGCCGCCCGCCACCACGCACCGGCGGCGGTCTTCCCGGCCGAGCGGATCGTCCGGCACGGCAGCCAGCGTCTGGGGCACCGGGCGGGTGGACAGCCGCAGGTACGCCGAACTGCCATCGGCGCGGCCCAGCCGGGCCAGGCAGGCCAGCAGCGTCCACTCGGTGTCGATTACGAACGCGGGCTCGTAGCTCACGCACCCCGGCTGCTCCAGGCCGATGGACGGCGTCTTGATGGACTGGTGGGCACCGCCCTCGGGGGCGAGCGTCACGCCAGACGGCGTGCCGACCAGGATGGACTGGCCCCCGGCGTAGATGCCGAACGACCAGGGTTCCAGCGCGCGCTCCACGAACGGGTCATACAGCACGCCGACCGGCAGCAGCGGCTGGCCCCAGCGGCTCCAGGTCGCGCCCAGCTCGCCGATGAGGCCAACCAGGTTCGTCTCGGCGATGCCGAGCTCGATGTGCTGCCCGGACGGCTTCTCCCGCCAGTGCAGGATCGTCGCGGTGTCGTCAGCGAACCAGTCGGACCGCTCGCTCTGCGACCAGACGCCGACCTTGTTGACCCACCCGCCGAGATTGGTGCTGGAGGCGACGTCCGGGCTCACGGTGACGATCCGTCGTCCCGCCTCGGGCGCCGCCCGGCTCAGGTCGAGCAGGGCCCGGCCCAGCGCGGCCTGCGTGCTGGCCACCCCGGACGGGGTACGGCCCAGGTCGGCAGGCAGGCCGGGGCTCGGCACCGGGGCCGGCGGTTCGCGGCGCAGTCGCGCGGCGGTGGCGCTACACAGCTCGTCTTCGGCGGAGCCGTTCGGGAACTTCTGCCAGGGCTGCCCAGGATCGACGCCGGACCGGCGGGCCAGCTCGGTGAGCTCGGCCACCGACAGCAGCGCGGAGTGGTTCTGCGGGTGGCCCTCCATGGCCAGGCCGTATCCCTTGACCGTATAGGCGAAGATGATCGTCGGGCGGGTGTCGTCGATCGCCTCGAACGCCTGCCCGAGCGCGGTGAGGTCGTGCCCGCCCAGGTTCCGGATGGCCGCGTACAGCCGCTCGTCGGTGACGTCGGCGAGCAGCTGCCTGATCGCGTCCGCGTCCGGCCCGTCGCCGGGCACCCGGTCGCGAAGCTGGCTGGGAGGGCAGCGCAGCAGCCGCTGGTATTCCGGGTTGGTCATCGTGTCGATCCGGGTGCGCAGCGCGCCGCCGCCGGGCCGGGCCATGAGATCGGTCAGCAGGCGGCCGTATTTCACGGTCAGCACCTGCCAGCCGGCCGCCGCGAACATGCCCTGTAGCCGCGGCGTGCCGATGACGGGCACCACCCGGTCCAGCGACTGCCGGTTCAGGTCCACGATCCAGACGACCTCGCCCAGCTCGGTGATCATGGGATCGATGGCGGCTTCCCACACCGCACCCTCGTCTAGCTCGGCGTCGCCGACCAGGGAGTACTGCCGTCCGGTCCCGGCCCCGCCGAACTGGGCGCTGACGTACCGGCGGGCCAGGGCCCCCCAGATGGGGGCGGTCGCCCCGATCCCCACTGACCCGGTCGAGTAGTCCGCCGGGTCGGGATCCTTGGACCGGCTGGGGTAGCTCTGCAGGCCGCCGAAGGAGCGCAGCTGCGTCAGGTAGGACTCGTCCAGCTCGCCGAGCAGGTACTTGATCGCGTGCAGCACCGGGGACGCGTGCGGCTTGACCGAGACCCGGTCGTCCCGCTGCAGCTGGCCGAACCACAGCGCGGTCATGATCGACACCATCGACGCGCTGGATGCCTGGTGCCCGCCCACCTTAAGGCCGGACGGGTTCGGCCGGACCCGGTTGGCGTGGTCAACGATCGCGGTGGACAGCCACAGCACCCGCTGCTCGATCGCGCGGAGTACGCCGGGGCGGCCGTCGCTGACCTGCGCCGGCGCATGCCGCTGCGCGTCCGGGATGCTGGTCACGTCGGCGCCTCCCTCGGCGATTGGTGATGCTCACATCATCACCCCGAAGCGCCGTGCCCAGCCACGCCGCAACCCCGCCCCATCCCCGCCCGGCACCCGCCCTCCGCGGCCGTTACCGCTCACTTTGCACACGTTCCGACCACAGAATCGGGACAAACCGCCCCAGATTTTGGTCGGACCGTGTGCAAAGTCGAAATGGCCGCGGAATGGAGGGTTACTTGCTGGGCTTCGGGCACGTGACTTTCGGGTTCACGCCGAGGTAGTTCAGCGGGCCGGCCAGGATCGTGACCACGATCGTGCTGGCCTTGGCGCAGTTTCCCGGCGCGCTGTTGTAGTAGTGGCGCTGGGCGCCGGCGATGGCGCCAATGATCAGCCATATCGCAAGGAGTATGGATCCGATGCGCATCTGCTGCCTCCGAAGGGGTCTTACTTGGTACATCGGGATCGCGGTTTCTGGCGGGCATCGACTTCCCGTGGCCGAAAGGTTCAAACCGATGGGCGTGGCGCGCTACCCGTCGTTGGCCGCACCGGCAGCGGCGGCGGACCGTGCGCCAGCCCGCCTGGTCGCGCGCGTCGTAGGCTGGGCCGGTGCCCCGCAGCGCTGAGGTTGACGGGTTCCGGCTGGCCTACGACCGGACCGGCTCGGGCCCGCCGGTCGTCCTGCTGCACGGCTGGCCCGGCGACCGCACCGACTTCCGCCACGTCGTCCCGCGGCTGGCCACCTCGGCCGAGGTGGTCGCGGCGGACCTGCGCGGCTTCGGCGAGTCGGACAAGCATGACCGGCCGCCCGCCGATGCCTACTCGGCCGCCGCGCAGGCGCGCAGCGTCGCGGGCCTGATCGACGAGCTCGGTCTGGGCCGCCCGGTACTGGCCGGCTATGACATCGGCAGCCGTATCGCTCAGGCCGTCGCCCGTATTTTTCCCGAACGGACGCGGGCGCTCGTGATCGCTCCGCCGGTGCCCGGCGCGGGGAGCCGCGTGTTCGGCGCCGAGGCCCAGCAGGAGTTCTGGTATCAGGCCTTCCACCAGCTCGACCTGGCCGTGCAGCTCATCGACGGGCGCCCGGACGCGGTGCGCGCCTACCTGCGCCACTTCTGGTCCCACTGGTCCGGCCCGTCGTACGTCCCGGCCGAGACCGATCTCGATCACCTGGTCGGCGGGTACGGCTCGCCGGGTGCGTTCACCGCGTCCATCGGCTGGTACCGGGCGGGCTCCGGGACCGTCGCCACGTCGGCCGCCGAGCAGGCACCCGCCTGCGGGGACCGGCTCGCCGTCCCGGCCACGGTGCTGTGGCCCGAACACGACCCGCTGTTCCCGCGCAGCTGGTCAGACCGCCTGGCCGAATTCTTCAGCCACGCCGAGCTGCGGGCGGTCGACGGCGCCGGGCACTTCATGCCGCTCGAGGCGCCGTCGGCGTTCGCGGCGGCCATCCTCGAGCGCTGCCAGGAAGGTGAGCGACCATGACCATGCCCCCGCTGCGCAGCAGGACGATCTTCGCTGGGGATCAGCGGGCCGCCGCCCGGTCCTTCCTGTACCCGCTGGGCTACACCCGCGAAGACCTCGACCGGCCCATCATCGGGGTCAGTCACTGCTGGACCGACACCATGCCGTGCAACTTCAACCACCGGGACCTGGCCGAGGCGGCCAAGAGGGGCGTACGGGCCGGCGGCGGCACGCCGATGGAGTTCAGCACGATCGCCATCTCCGACGGCATCACGATGGGCACGCAGGGCATGAAGGGTTCCCTGGTCAGCCGGGAAGTGATCGCGGACTCGATCGAGCTGGTGGCCGACTCGCACATGTTCGACGCCATGGTCTGCGTCGTGGGCTGTGACAAGACCACCCCGGGCGCGGCGATGGCCCTGGCCCGGCTCGATGTGCCCGCCGTCATCCTGTACAGCGGGACGATCGCTCCCGGCCACTTCCGCGGCCGGTCGGTGGCGGTCGGGGACGTGTTCGAGGCGATCGGGGCGGTGGCGGCCGGCCGGATGAGCCGGGCCGACCTGGCCGAGCTGGAGCTGGTGGCCTGCCCGGGGCCGGGTGCCTGCGGCGGTCAGTACACCGCCAACACCATGTCGATGACCATGGAGGTGCTGGGGCTGTCACCGCTGGGGTACAACAGCGTGCCCGCGGCGGACGAGGCCAAGCCGCGGGTCGCGCAGCAGGCCGGGGAGCTCGTCATGGCCGCGCTCGGTGCCGGCCTGCGCCCCGGCGACATCCTCAGCCGCCGCGCGTTCGGCAACGCGGCCGCGGCCGCGGTGGCCTCGGGTGGCTCCACCAACGTGGTGCTGCACCTGCTCGCCCTGGCCCGCGAGGCGGGGGTCGATTTCGGCATGGCCGACTTCGAGGCCGTGGCCAGGCGCACGCCGCTGCTGTGCGACCTCAAGCCGGGCGGCTCGTTCTCCGCCACCGAGCTGCATGCCGCCGGCGGGGTGCCCGCGCTGGTCCGGGAGCTGCTTGAGGGTGATTACGTCGATCCGGACGCCATGACGATCACGGGCCGGACGCTGGGCGAGGAGGCCGCCGCGGCCCGCCCGGTTCCGGGCCAGCAGGTCATCAGGCCGGCCGGCGCGCCGCTGATGGAGGGCGGAAGCCTGTGCATCCTGACCGGCAACCTGGCCCCGGAGGGCGCGGTGGTGAAGGTGTCGCCCAAGACGCCGCGGTTCCACCGGGGCCCCGCTCAGGTCTTCGACTGCGAGGAGGACGCCAGCGAGGCGGTTCTCGGCCGCCGGGTCGAGCCCGGCGCCACCGTCGTGATCAGGAACGAAGGCCCGCGTGGCGGCCCCGGCATGCGGGAGATGCTGCTGGTCACGGCCGCGCTGATCGGTGAGGGACTCGGCCAGTCGGTCGCGCTGGTCACCGACGGGCGGTTCAGCGGCGCTACCCGCGGGCTGATGGTCGGCCATGCCTGCCCGGAGGCTGCCGTCGGTGGCCCGCTGTCGCTGGTCCGTGACGGCGACACGGTGGTCATCGACGTGGACGCGCGCCGGCTCGACGTAGCGGGGGTGGACCTGACCGACCGCACCCCCGCCCCGCCCGGCCCGGGCGTGCGGTCTCGGGTGCTGCGCAAGTACGCGCGACAGGTCGGACCGGCCTCGCACGGCGCAATCACCAGCGGGGCGTAGCCGCCCCGGGCGGAGGAGCGTCAGCCGCTGTGTGCGGGCGAGTGGTGCGTGACGACGAGGATGATGCCCAGGGCGAGCACGACGATCCCGCCGATCCAGGCGACCTTCGCGAGCGTGTCGCGCTGGCCCTCCTTCCGGTACTGATTCTGGGCCACCAGGCCGAGCACGATCGCGGCGGGCGAGAAGACGAACCAGCAGACGATGCCGATGATCGAAAGTATCAGCGGCGTCTTGGACGGCTGCTGGGGCTGCGGAGCGCCGTATCCACCGCGGTAAGGCGGCATGGGCCTGTACCCGCTGGGACCTGAATCCTGAGGTGGGGATGCCATCGGACTACCTCGTACATCATTCGATGAGGCCGAAGCGGGCAGGGTGCCCGGCTTTCAGCAATCACGCGGTGCGATCATAGCAAGCGCTCCGGGTGGCCCTGCCTTAGTGGACGTGGGCGCGCCAGTCGGCCGGAACCCGGCCGGCCGGGCCAGGTACCGGCTGATCGAGCGGATGGTGCTCTGGCGGTGCCAGCGCCGGGCCGCCGGTGTACATCTCATCGGTCTCGAAATTCCAGAACCAGGACTCGCCGGGCTCGAAGCTCCTGACCAGCGGGTGCCCGGTCGCGGCCGCGTGCGCGCGAGCGTGCTGCGAGGGCGAGCTGTCGCAGCAGCCGATATGCCCGCACTGCGTGCAGCGGCGCAGGTGAACCCACCAGCCGCCGGTGGCGTCGCACTCGACGCATCCCGTCCCGCTGGGCGGGACCGACGGGTCAACGCCCGGCACTGTCGTCACGTGCCCTCCTCTGCCTGTCCCTCCGGCTCGGTCAGCGGGAGCCGCACCTGGAAGCGCGTGTCACCGGGAACCGATTCGACCCGCAGATCGCCGTGATGCCTGCCGACCACGATCCGCCAGGAGATATCGAGCCCGAGCCCGGTGCCCTGACCCACTGGCTTGGTGGTGAAGAACGGCTCGAAGATCCTGTCCTGGATATCCGGCGGGACGCCGGTGCCGGTGTCGGCGAACTCGACCAGCAGCTGATCGCGGTCCAGCGCGGTGCGCACGGTCAGCCTGCCGGTCCCGTCCATCGCTGCGACCGCGTTGTCGATCAGGTTCGTCCACACCTGGTTGAGCTCGCCTGGGTAGGCCGGGATGCGAGGCAGGCCGGTGCCGTAGTCCTTCACCACGGTGATGCCGGGCCCGATCTTGGCGCCGAGCATCATCAGCGTGCTGTCCAGCAGCTCGTGCACGTCCACCACCTGGTACGGCGCCCGGTCCAGCTGCGAGTACTGCCTAGCCGCGTCGACCAGGGACGAGATCCGGGTAACCGAGTCGGCGATCTCGTTCATCAGCAGCTCGGACTCGATCGTGTAGGCCAGCCAGCGCAGCGCGCCGTCCACCTCAGTCTTGGCCGCGGACTCGGCCGCGGACTCAGCCAGCGTCGCCGCGACCCGGTCGAGCCAGCTCTCGTCCAGGCCGGCCTGGGTGAAGATCGCCGCCAGCTCCCACCCGGACTGCACGCCATGCGCGTCGAGCCAGTCCGCGAGGACGTCCTCGCGGTCGGACACCTCCATCGGGCTCAGCGCGGGCGCCTTCGCCACTTGGGCAGCCGCTTCTTCCTGCAACTCCACCAGCGCCGGAAGAGCCGCCGGGGTGTGGTGGCCCGCCGCGATCAGGCCGAGCTTGCGCCGCATGCCGGCCACCCGCTCGTGCAGCGCCGCGGTGGCGCGGACGGCCGCCGACGCGGGGTTGTTCAGCTCGTGGGTCAGCCCGGCCGACAGCGACCCGAGCGCCAGCAGCCGTTCCCGCTGGCCGATCGCCTCCTGGGTGTTCTTCTGGCCGAAGACAAGCCCCTCAAGCAGGTGTACCGCCATCGGGAACCAGTCGTTCATGAGCCGGGCGAACTTGACCGCGTCGAGCACGAAGAACCGCGACGGCTCGGTGACCCGCACCGAGTTGTTGTAGATCTGCGGCACCCGGTCGCCCAGGTAGGCGGTGAACGCTCCGGCGTACACGCCCGGCTGGGATGTCCGGCCCACCTCGACCTCGTCCCCGCCGACCCGGCGCGACAGCACCACGGTGCCGCCCAGCAGCACGTAGAAGCAGGCCGCGGGGTCGCCCTCGGTATAAACCGGGCCCGGCTCAATCACCTCCACCCGGCCCTCGCGGCACAGCCAGTCCAGCTGCTCGTCGGTGAGCTTGTCGAACAGGAACAGGCCGCGTAGCTCCTCTGCGCTGCACAGGGTCGGCCGGGCGGCCGGTTCGGGGTTCACAGTCGCTCCAGGTAGCGGTGCACGAGCATGACGGCCATCGCGCCCTCGCCGACCGCGGAGGCGACCCGCTTGGCTGATTCGGCCCGCACGTCGCCGGCCACGAACACTCCTGGCACGCTGGTCTCCAAATGATAAGGCGCCCGCTCCAGCGGCCAGCCCGGCGGCCGCTGCCCGGCCGGGCTGAGATCGGGGCCGGTCAGCACGAAGCCGTGCTCGTCGCGCATCAGCACGCCGTCCAGCCACCCGGTGAGCGGGGCCGCGCCGATGAACACGAACAGCCGCTGCGCATCGACGATGTCGCTCCCCCCGGTATTGCTCTCCCGTAGGGTCAGCTGCTCCAGATGACCGTCGCCGCGCGCCTCGATGACCTCGGTGCAGGTACGCACCGTGATGGACGGGATGCCGCCGATCTGCTGGATCAGGTAATGCGACATCGACCTCTCCAGCGAAGGGGCCCGGACCAGGATCGTGACCGACTTGGCCTGCGTGGACAGGTACACCGCCGCCTGGCCTGCCGAGTTGGCCCCGCCGACGATGTAGACATCCTGGCCGGCGCAGCCGGGCGCCTCGGTCAGCGCCGAGCCGTAGTAGATCCCGCAGCCGGTGAGCTCGGCCAGTCCGGGCGCGTTCAGCCGCAGGTAGGCCACCCCGGTGGCCAGGATGACCGCGTGCGCGTCAACCGCGCCGCCGTCGGCGAACCGGACGGTCCGGGCCGATCCGTTGACCTCCAGGCTGGCCACCTCGCGCGCGGTCAGCACCTCGGCCCCGAACTTGGCCGCCTGCCGGCGGGCCCGGTCGGTGAGCTGTGCACCGGAGACCCCGTCGGGAAAGCCGAGGTAGTTCTCGATCCGAGAGCTTTGGCCCGCCTGGCCGCCGGTCGCGGTCCGCTCGACCAGCACGGTTCGCAGCCCTTCGGACGCGCCGTACAGGGCTGCGCCCAGCCCCGCGGGCCCACCGCCGACGACCACCAGATCGTAGAAGTCGTTCGATGGCGTCGTGGCCAGGCCGACCTTGTCCGCCAGGTCCCGGTCGGAGGGCGCCACCAGCGGCTCACCGTCCGGCGTGATCACCACCGGCAGCGTTTCCCCGTCGGCCGACGCCGCCTCGAGCAGCCGCCGTCCCTCCTCCTCGTCCGTCGAATACCAGCGGTACGGCACCTGGTTGCGGGCCAGGAACTCGCGCACCTCGGATGAGCGCGCCGACCAGCGATGCCCGACCACCTTGGTTTCCGGCACCGGCCGGTGATCCGACGACAGCCAGGCCGCCAGCAGATCATCCAGCACCGGGTAGAGCTTCTCCTCGGGCGGATCCCAGGGCTTGAGCATGTAGTAGTCGAGGTCCACGACATTGATCGCATCGATCGCGGCGCCGGTGTCCGCGTAAGCGGTCAGCAGCGCCCGCCGCGCGCCCGGGTACACGTCCATGGCCAGCTCGAGGAACTCGATCCCGTTCATCTGCGGCATCCGGTAGTCGGCGAGCAGCACCGCCACCAGTTCGCCGCGCAGCTTCATCTCGCGCAGCGCCTCCAGGGCCGCCTGCCCGGATTCGGCGCGCACGATACGGTAGCGGTCCCCGTAGCGCCGCCGTAGGTCCCTGGCTATCGCGCGGGAGACGCCCGGGTCGTCGTCCACGGTCACGATGGCCGGCCGCGGCCGGGGTTCGGGCATTGTCATCGCCACCACGCCCGCGCGCGTGTGGCCGGCCCGGTCAGATGCCTGCGCATCCCCCCATCGTAGGTTCCGCGTTCGCGTTCGTCGCCAGGCCTCCGGCGTGCGGTGCCCCGACGCCCAGGCCGGGGTTCATCCCGGTGGCCGGGGTAAGGTGCCTTCAGTCAGCGCGCCCTGCGCCCCGCGCCCTGCGCCGGAGGAGAGAATCCGTCGTGACCGCAGTACCTGACGTCATGCTGAACAACGGCCGGACGATCCCTGAGTTCGGTTTCGGTGTCTTCCAGATCAGGCCGGAGGACACCGCCGCGGCGGTCGCCGCGGCGCTGCAGGCCGGCTACCGCCACATCGACACGGCCCAGATGTACGGCAACGAGAAGCAGGTCGGCGAGGCCATCGCCCGCTCTGGCCTGGACCGCGCCCAGGTGTTCGTCACCACGAAGCTGGGCAACGACGCGCATCTCCCGGACGACGCCCGGCGGGCCTTCAGCGAGTCACTGAGCAAGCTCGGCTTCGACTACGTCGACCTGTTCCTGATCCACTGGCCGTTGCCTACGCGGTACGGCGGCGACTACGTGTCGACTTGGAAGACGCTGGTGGAGTTCTACCGGGACGGACGGGCCCGCTCGATCGGCGTCTCCAACTTCCAGCCGCATCACCTGCGGCGGCTGCACGAGGAGTCCGAGACGCGCCCCGCCATAAACCAGATCGAGGTGCACCCGTTCCTGACCCAGCCGGGCCTGCGCACGTTCTGCGCCGAGCATGAGATCGCGGTCGAAGCCTGGTCGCCTCTGGCGCAGGGCCTGGTGCTCGACGACCCGGAGATCGTCTCGATCGCCGGCCGGGTGGGCAAGACCCCGGCCCAGGTGGTCCTGCGCTGGCACGTTGAGCGCGGCGACATCATCTTCCCCAAGTCGGTCACTCCCGCCCGGATCAAGGAGAACATCGACATCTTCGACTTCGAGCTTTCCGGTGAGGACGTCGAGAGGATCAGCGCGCTGGACCGCGGCGAGCGTACCGGACCCGATCCAGACACGTTTACTGGCTAGCTCCCGTCCCCACAAAGGGGTGCCGTGGCCGGCTAAGGACGCTGGCCGTTCACCACGTCGGCGGCGTGGTCGGGGACGAAGGTCTGCCACTCGATGGGCGCCCGCACGTAGCCCTGGGACTTCGGCCGGTTTGGCAGCTTCAGCGGCGGCTGCTGCACCTCGTGGTAGTCCACCGTGGTCAGCAGGTGGGCGATCATGTTGATCCGGGCGCTCCGCTTGTCTGCGCTGTCCACCACGTACCACGGCGCCTCGGGGATGTCGGTCTGGACGAACATCTCGTCCTTGGCGCGCGAGTAGTCTTCCCAGCGGGTGATCGACTGCAGGTCCATGGGCGACAGCTTCCACCGTCGCATCGGGTCGTCGAGCCGGCCGCGGAACCTGCGCTCCTGCTCCTCGTCGCTGACCGAGAACCAGTACTTGCGGAGCAGGATCCCGTCCTCCACCAGCAGCCGCTCGAAGATCGGGCACTGGTGCAGGAACCGGCGGTACTCCTCGTTGGTGCAGAAGCCCATCACGTGCTCGACCCCGGCCCGGTTGTACCAGCTGCGGTCGAACAGCACGATCTCGCCCGCCGCGGGCAGGTGCTCGATGTAGCGCTGGAAGTACCAGTACGACTGCTCGCGCTCGGTGGGCTTCGGCAGGGCCGTGATCCCGGCCACGCGGGGGTTGAGGAACTCGGTGACGCGCTTGATCGCGCCGCCCTTGCCGGCCGCGTCCCTGCCCTCGAACACGAGGACCAGCCGCGTGCCCTCGGCCCGTACCCATTCCTGGAGCTTCACCAGCTCCCCCTGCAGCCGGTACAGCTCCTTCTCGTAGGCTTTCCTGGGCATTTTGGCCGGCCGCTGATGCGCGGCGTGCTTGGCACTGGTCTTCGTGCCCGCCGCGGACGCTTTGCTCATCTGCCCTCCAGGTGAGGGTGCGGGAATAACGGAACAGCAGATGATCGGATCGTAGTTCCAGAACGCCTGACAGTTAAGTGCGACCGGTTGCGACAACCCAGGCAAAACCGAGCGGGCGGAAGCGTGGATCACGCCGCCGCCCGCTCAGCAGGCCAGGACTCAGCTGCCCTCCGCCAGGACATCCAGATAGTGATACCTACCGTTGAAGACGTCCTGGTCGCCGGGCAGCGAGCCGGAGCTCCGGTACTGCCAGAACGTGTAGAACCCCCAGCCGTGGGGCAGCGTGCCGCCGTGGCTGGCCGAGTAGTTGGCGATCCACAGCGGGTCTTTCGAGCCGAACCCGCTGTTGTTGCCGGTGCACGTGCTCCACCAGTCGGTGGTCGTATAGATCACCGGGTACCTGTGCTCGCGGTAGGCGTACTCGTTGACGAAGTTGTGCAGCCAGGACACCATCTGTGAGTGGGTCAGGCCGTAGCACTCCGAGCCGTAGGGGTTGTACTCGATGTCGAGCGCTCCAGGCAGCGTCTGGCCGTCGTTGGACCAGCCGCCGCCATGCTTGATGAAGTAGTCGGCCTGGCTCTGCCCGCTGGAGTTGTTCGGGATCGCAAAATGGTATGCGCCGCGGATGAGAGCCTGCCGGTAGGGACCCACGTACTGGTTGTAGAAGTATGGGTTGGTGTAATAGGTGCCCTCGGTGGCCTTGGCGTAGGCGAAGTCGAGGTACCGGGCAATGCCGGGCCAGTTGATGTTGCCCTGGTAAGCACTGACGTCTATGCCGGGAATCTGCGGGACGGTGCTGGTCCTGGCCGTCAGGCCGCCGCCCTTGAAGTGCGAGGCGACCGTGGAGCCCATGAAGTCCCGGCCCGGGTGCGTGAGCTTCTCCGGGTGAACCGGGGTCGGGACGAACCGGGGCTTGGCCAGCCGGACCATGTGCCCCGATACGGTTACGGCCCACACGACGTTCGGGTGCGAGCTGTGCGCGCTCGGGCCCGCTGCCGGGACGGAGGCGTTGGCTGCCGGTAGCCCTAATGCCAGGGCGCCGCCGGCCAGTGCCAGCGTCGCGGCTGCCGTGGCCGTCCGGTGTCGCAGCCGCGAGGGGTGGGGGCGTCGAGGTACTGACACGGGAGTCTCCAGGAGTTCATGGGGTAGAGAGCCAATCGTGACTTAGCATGCCCAGGCTTGCGAGGACTCTGCCACCGATTGCGCGAAACTCACGTTTCGCATAGTTTGTCCGAAATACCGTTCGGCTCAGCATTCCCACTAGTAACACCGCACAGCCGCCGGCCGGTCCGCGGCTGGTTTCAGCCCGCTGTCGCGCGGATCCGTTGGGTAGGCGCATGCCCGGCGCATGGATCGGCCTCGGGCGTGCATGAGGTTCGTTAGCGCAGCAGCCTCGCTCCGGTCCTGCGGGTTTCATGGAAATCGGCCGATTTCCGGAGGAAGGGAGCGTTGTCGTGTCCGGCGTACGTCGGGTCATCGTCGGTGCGAGCGGGTCGCCGGGTAGCCTCCCGGCCCTGCGGTACGCGATGGGGGTCGCGCAGCGCGGCCACGCGCCGCTGATAGCCGTTCATGCCTGGGTACCGCCCGGCGGTGAGCTGGCCGAGCGGCAGCACCCCTCGCCCTACCTGCAACAGGTCTGGCGGAACGCGGCCCGGGAGCGGCTGCGGGACGCGCTCGATGCCGCCTGGGCGGCAGATCAGGACGCCGTGGACGTGCAGCCCATGGTGGTGCGCGCCGACCCTGGTCAGGCGCTGGTCGAGATGGCCAGCTCCGCCGATGACCTGCTGGTCATCGGGGCCGGCCGGCGCGGCCGGATGGCCCGGATGCGGCATGGCCGGGTGAGCCGGTACTGCCTGGCCCACGCACGGTCCCCGGTGCTGGCCGTTGCGCCCCCCGCCCTATCCGACCGGGCCGTGCGGCGCCTGCACGGGTGGTCGTTCCGGCGCCGGCCGCTGACCGTGGAGCAGGCCCAGCACGAGTGGGAGGGACAGAAGCTGAGCCGGTGAGCCCGTCGATGCTCACCCGCCCGCGGAGGCGAGGCGGCTCTGCTTGGCGGCCGGGCTGCCGCCGGGATGGAAGATGCCGAGCACCCGCAGCGTGCTGCGGCCAGTGTTTTCCAGGCAGTGCACCTGCCCGGGAGGCAGGTGCAGGCAGCTGCCGGGGGCGAGCGCCTGGTCAGCCGGTCCGGCGTGCAACACGCCCGTCCCCTCCAGGACCAGTACCACTTCGTCGTACGGGTGGCTGTGCTCCGGCGCCCGGCCCGGCGGAATCTCGCCTACGAACTGGGTGGCCGCGTCGCACCCGCTGCCGGGCCCGAACAGGACGCGGAACCGGCGGTCCCCGGTGACCTGCACCGCGCAATCACGCAGCTCAGACCGCTGCGGCGCTGTGTCTTCGCCCGGGGCTGTGTCTTCGACCGGGCCCGCGCCTTCGACCGGGGCTGCACCTACCCCCCGCGCCGCGGAAGTTCTGCGGCTACCGGGTCCGGCGGGCAGCCGGACGCTGTCCAGCCTGAGCAGGCCCGGTTCCCCGCCCTGCAGGCTGTAGGCCGTCCCGGGCGGCAGCCACAGTCCGGTGTCGGGCCCGACCGTCAGCTGCGGCCCGGACCCGGGCGTCATCCGGCCCGTCCCGGTAAGCACGAACCACAACTCACCACCCGGCCCGGCGTTGCCCTCGAACCGCGCGCCGGCAGAAACGTCCACCAGCCGCCGGCGCAGCCCCTGGTCCGTCGGGCCTGCCTTCCTCGCGCCGGTATCCAGGACGGTACGCACGATCACACCGTCGCCGTCTGTCATCCGCCCCGCCCCCATCCTGGCTCCGCTGCCTGCCGATACGGTCTTAGTCGTTCCAGTTATGCCCAGATCGGGCGGTGGCGCCCGCGGGCGCCACCGGGGAAGGAAGCGGCCGATGCCTGGAAGGCCCGGCGGGACCATCGACGTAGCGGCGGTCCGAGCGCGGTTCTCGTCGCTGCGGCAGGGCTTCGCGTTCCTCGACGCGCCGGGCGGCTCCCAGGTGCCCGATGAGGTCGGCGACGCGATCGCGGCCGCGCTGCGGGAGGCCAGCGCGAACCTGGGCGCGGTGTACGCGACGAGCCTGCGCGTCAAGGAGATCCTCGAGCGGGCCGAGGCCAACGCGGCCCGGTTCCTCGGCTGCCAGCCGGACGAGGTGATCTTCGGCGCGAACATGACCTCGCTGGACTTCACGCTGTCCCGCACGGCCGGGCGCGGCTTCGCCCCCGGCGACGAGATCCTCGTCTCCGCGGCCGACCACGACGGGGGAGTGGCCCCCTGGCTGGAACTTGCCCGCGACAAGGACCTGGTGGTCCGGCACGTCGAGCTCAACGACGACACGACGCTCGATTTCGGGGATCTGGAGCGAAAGCTCGGGTCGCGCACCAGGGTGGTCGCGTTCGCCTGGGCCTCCAACGCGGTCGGCACGATCGTGGACGCGCGCCGGGTGTGCAAGCTGGCGCACGAGGCCGGCGCGCTGGCCTGGGTCGACGCCGTGCACTACGCGGCGCACGAGCCGATCGACGTGGGCGAGATCGGCGCCGACGTGCTGATCTGCTCGCCATACAAGTTCTGCGGGCCTCATCTCGGCCTGGCCTACGGCCGGGCCGAGGTGATCGAGCGCTGGCGGCCGTACAAGGCGCGCCCCGCGCCGGCCCGCCCGCTCGGCCGCAGCTTCGAGACCGGCACCCAGGCGTATGAGCTGCTCGCCGGGTTCAACGCGACGATGGACTACCTGGACTCGATCGGCGGGTTCGCGGCGATCGTCCCTTACGAGCGCTCGCTGGGCCAGCGCTTCCTGGACGGCATCGGCGAAGCGATCACCGTCTACGGGCTGCCCGGCATGGCGGGCCGGGTGCCGACGTTCCTGGTCAACGTGGCGGATGTGGCGGCCGACGACGTCGTGCGACGGCTGGCCGACGCCCAGATCGGGGTCTGGGCGCACGACTCCTGGTACTCACTGGACCTGTACCAGCGCCTCGGCTACGAAGACAAGTCGGTGCGGATCGGCTTCGCCCACTACAACACCGAGGAGGAAGTCGACCGGCTGCTCGACGCGCTGGCCAGAATGCGCGGGCGGTAGCCCTCGGCACGACCTTTATCCCGAACGGCTCCGCTGTGACCGCCGCGGCCTCGCGCGAGTTGTCACGGGGCGGCCGTTCATGAGCCCGAAACATTAGTAGCGCTGGAGCAGTCTCAATGCTCCGCGTCAACGGGCGCAGCCAGGCACCGTCTCGTATAGCGAGACGAACGCGGGGTTCGCGCGGGTTCCAGACCGGCCCTTACCCGGCGGCGCCGTTCAGGATCTCGGCCAGCTTGCTCAGGTTGATGTTGCCGCCGGAGACCACGCACACGACCTTTCCGGTCCCGGCCCGGCCGGACAGCGCCGCGGCGGGCGCCAGCGCGCCCGCGCCCTCGGCGATGACCCGGGCCCGCTCCGCGAGCGTGCGCACGGCCGCGGCGGCCTCGCCGACCGGGATGGCCACGGCGTCGTCGACGAGCGGCGCGACCAGCGGCCACATGCTGTCCAGCACCCGCCGGCTGCCGGCCCCGTCCACGAACGAGGCGCGGTAGTCGACGCTGACCGGGTGCCCGGCGGCGACCGCGGCAGCCAGCGCAGCCCCGGTCTCGGGCTCGGCGGTGACGATCCTGGTCTGCGGGCGCAGCGCCCTGATCGCGCTGGCGATCCCGGCGGTCAGGCCGCCGCCGCCGTACGGGATCACTACCGCGTCCGGGTCCGGCAGGTCCTCGAGGATCTCCAGGCCGATCGTGCCGTTGCCGGCCATCATCCCGGGGTCCTGGACCGGGTGCACGAACAGCCCCTCCACCCCGTCGAGGTGGCTGGTGACGATCACGTTCCACCAGTCGTCATAGGGCAGCTTGATGACCTGGCCGCCGAGCCGCCCGATCGCCGCGAGCTTGGCCTCGGGCGCGTGCTCCGGGACCGCGATCGTGGCGGGCACCCCGAGCTCACGCGCTGCCCACGCGACGCCCTGGGCCATGTTCCCGGCGCTGGCAGTGACCAGGCCTTTCGCCCGCTCGCCCGCGGACGCCATCATGATCGCGTTGGTAGCGCCCCGGGTCTTGAACGAGTTAATCGGCTGCAGGTTCTCCAGCTTGAGGTAGATCTCGGCTGGGGCCTCGTCGACGTGCAAGCGCACCAGCGGCGTGCGCACCGCTGCCTCGGCAATCCGCTCCCGCGCCGCCTGGATCTCCGCCAGTTCGATCACAACTCCACCTCCGTGCCCAGGCCACGCTCGGTGGCCATCGCGACCGCCTGTTCGGCCGCGGCGAGATCCTCGACGGCCAGACCCAGCGAGCGGAACAGGGTCAGCTCTTCATCATCCCGGCGTCCCGCCGCGGCGCCCGCGAGCACCTCGCCGAGTTCGGCCCGGACGTGATCCTCGCCGGCGATCAGGCCTTCGGTGATCGCGAGCCGGAACTCGCCCGCCTCGTGCCTGAGTGATTCGCGGCTGTCGCAGAACAACGCGCTTGCCGCCACGGTCGCGGTGTCGAGCTCGCGTGCTTGCGGGCTGCTCGCGCCGACCGCGTTGACGTGCGCGCCGGGCTTCAGCCACTCGCGGCGCAGCACCGGCTCGCGCGAACTGGTCGCCGTGACCACGACATCGGTGCCGCGGATCGCATCGGCGGCGCTTGCGGTCACGGTCAGCGGCACGCCGAGATCACCGGCCTGCTCGGCCAGCCGGCGGGCGTGCGCCTCGGTGGGCGCATAAATTCGCGCCCGCTTGAACTCGCGCACCGCCAGGAGGGCCCGCAAGTGCGCCCGGGCCTGCGTCCCGGCCCCGAGGATCGCCAGCGTGCCGGCGTCCGGCCGGGCCAGCGCGCCGGTGGCGACCGCGCTGACCGCCGCGGTGCGGACTTCCGTGATCGCCGAGGCGTCGAGAATCGCGGTCGGTACGCCCGTCTGCCCGTCGAACAGCGTGACGAGTCCCTGGTGCGCGTCCAGGCCGCGCGCCGGGTTGCCTGGCATGATGCACACGGCCTTCAGCGCGAACGTCGTGGCGCCGTCGCCGTGCTCCCCGCGCCAGCCGGGCATCAGCCCCATGAAGCCGGCCGCCTCCGGCGGGACCATCACCGACCGCAGCGGCATGAACGTCTCGCCGCGGGCGTGCCCGGCGAGCACGGCCGCCATCGCCTCCGCGCACGGACCGGGCTGGAGCGCGTCCAGCACGTCGCGGTGACTCAGGATCAGCACGCGCATCAGCCCAGCGCTCTTTCCACGGCGGCCCGGTCCTCGTCGGTCAGCGGATGCCGCAGCGCCTCGCGCACGGGTGCGAGATGCTCAGGGCGGCCCGGGCCCGTCACGACCTGCGTCACCCGTTCGTCGGCGAGCAGCCAGGCCAGCGCGAGTGCGGCCATCGAGGTGCCGCGGGACGAGGCGATGGCCTGCAGCCGGCCGAGAACGTCGAAAACCGGTCCGCTGACGAACGCCCGGTAGGGCTCGGGACGCTGAGTCATCCGCGAGCCGGCCGGGAACGGCTCGCCGCGCCGGTACTTGCCGGTGAGCCAGCCACCGGCCAGCGGGCTGAAGGCCAGGTAGGCGACGCCCCGCTCGGCGCACAGTGCGAGCAGATCCCCGCCGTCCGCTCGATCCAGCAGCGAGTAACTGTTCTGGACGGCCTGCGGCGCGCCCGCCGCCAGCGCGGCGGCCAGCCGGGCCGGGCCGAAGTTGCTGACGCCGTAGGTGCCGATCATGCCCTCGGCCTGCGCCTGGTCGAGCGCGCTGAACGACTCCGCCAGGGGTACCTCCGGGTCGAAATCGTGCGCCAGGTACAGCTCGACCCGGTCGACTCCCAGCCGTTCCAGGCTCATGCTCAGCTGGCGGGCGATCCGCTCGGGCCGCAGACCGTGATCGGCCCCGGCCGCCATGGGGTTGTACGTCTTGGTCGTCAGCTGCGGGCGAACCCCGCGAGAGGCGATCCAGCGGCCGATCGACAGCTCGCTGCGGCCGCCGCCGTAGGCGTCCGCGGTGTCGAAGTGGCTGATGCCGGACTCCCAGGCCGCATCCATCAGCGCGAACGCCTGGTCCTCGCTCAGCCCCTGGCCGAACAACTCCGGAGCCGAGCCGATCCCGCCGAAGTTTCCGCAGCCCAGTGCGATCCTGGGGACGGTGAGGCCCGACCGGCCGAGCGGCCGCCTGGCCTCGAGCATCTCGCGCATCGGGGTCAGGCTACCGAGGCGGCCCGGACTCGCCAAGATCGATGTACCGATGCCGACGTTCCAGGGGAGGCTATGTGCCATCGACGCCCTGGGCGGGTGATGATGGGGCGTGGGTTCATTGCCACCCTCGGCGGACGCAGACAGGTTCGATGAGGTCCGCTTCGGCTCGTCGCGCCCACCCGGTCACGGTCGGCCTGGCTGGGTGCTGATCGCGGCGGGCGCCGCCGTGATCGCGGTGATCGCGGTGCTGAGCGTGGCGGTCTCCCGGCACCAGCCCAAGCCGCCCGCGGAGTCGGTGACGCGGCCCACGTTCCGGCCCGCGCCACCCGCGGTCCCGCCCGCGGCACCGATCACCCAGGCGGGGCATCGCCTCCTCGGCGTGACGGCCGGATGGGAGCTGCTCGGCTACGGTCCTGACCAGCTGGTCCGGATCGAGTTCGCCCGGGGCAGGATCGTGCGAACCGCGATTCCCCCGCTGCTGAGTAACGGCCCGCTCTCGTTCGTGGCCGGTCCCAGCCAGGTCATCATCCGCCCGCTTGACCTGGTGCCCGGCTATCTGGCGCCGGATGGGCACCCTGCCCGCGGCCTGACCGGCGTGCTCAGCCACGGCGGCACGCTTATCCCGGGGCCCCGGCCGGGGACAGCATGGTTCCAGGACGATTTCCAGGCCAGGTCGCTTGCGCTGGTCCGGATGGACGGCACCAGGACCGGGACATCATTGCGGCTTCCGGGCCGCGGCGGGTGGCAGGTGCTCCCGGACGGCCGGGGCTACGCGCTGGCCGTCGGCGTCCGCACCGGCGACCTCTATGACGTGGCTCCGCGGGGGGTCCGGCGGATCACCGGGACACTGGCCGCGGTCGGCCCGGCCGGCTGGCTGCTCATCCAGTGTCAGGACCATCACCGCTGCTCGGACACGGTGGTGAACTCGGCCACCGGCGCGCGGCATGTCCTGCCCGGGCGGGTTCCCAGTCCATCCGCCGAGCCACCGGTCATCGGGGGACCTGGGGTCATCGCGCCCGACGGCTCGGCCGCGGCGCTGCTGCGGGCCGGCCCCGGAGAGCAGGTGACCCTGCACCTGCTCAGCCTGACGAACGGGCGCGACCACCGGATCGATGTCACCCTGGACCAGGGCTCGGCAAGCCCCCAGACGCTGGCCTGGTCACCCGATAGCCGGTGGCTGTTCGTCGTGGCCGCGAATGGCACCCTCGCGGTCGTCAATGCACATACTCAGCATATCGAAAATATTGGCGTAAATATGCCATCAGTCAGCGAGATTGTTATCCGTAACTCGCCGCCTGCGAGCCGGTGAACCCGGTTGGCGAGGTAAGCCGGCCGTGCGGAGATCTACCTGACCGGTATTTTGCCGACTATCAGCCCGCGCAGCCGCCGGATCTCGGTGTCCCGGGCCTTCAGCACCGGTTCGATGACATTCATGGCGGCGTGCACGGCGGCGTCCAGGTCTCCGGCGACGTTATAACGCAGGAAACTGCGCGACAGCGCATGCCGCATCCGCTCAGCGGTGACGGCCAGCAGATCGGCCGCGTCCTTTGACGGCACCGTTTTCACGGCGACATCGATAAGCGGCCCGGGTTTCACGGCGACAAGCCCGCGGGCCGCGCGGCCGCCCGGAACCCGCGAGGCTGTGCGGCGGCCGGTGCGGCGGGACGCTGCTGCGGTCCGGCGCCGCGACGGCCGTGACCGGGTTACGTCACAATCGCTCCCGGCAGGCATGCCGAACAATGGTGTCATAACCCATGGCGACGGAGAGGCCTGTTGCGCGGCTCGCGGCTTCGGTACGGTCGCTTCCGGGAGCATCAGCGTGACCTTCCTATACGGATTGTCTCCACAGCGCTGATGCTCCCTCTTTAATGCCTTTTTGTCCTAGATGTCCAGGTCACACGGCGTGTCACCGTTACTCCGCATCGTCCATCTTCCGTATTACCGCACGTCCGGGCCGGGAAATCTGCCGCCGCCCGACCTAATCCGCGCCTATTCGCTGGCGCGGGAAAGCCCTGATCACGCTGGCTCAGATTGGCGCATACAGCCACCGGAATCGTAGTCCGGGCTTCGGCCGGCGTTCACCGGCGCGTCACGTATTCCTTCTTTCCCGGGTCGCAGGTCGCGGTGATCAGGGCTCGAGCAATTCGGCCGCGGACCGGCGGGGTAGTGACATGACTGGACCGGGCCACGCCGAACTGCGGCAGCACCTGCGGCGATCCCGGCAGGGCCAGGCTGGTCTTGATCAGGTTCCTGGTTGCCGCCGCTTCCAGCGGCGGCGTGTACAGCGCGGCGAACACGGCGGCGCCGCAGCTGACCAGCATTTCCCGCCGGATCCGGCGACACCACTGGTCGGTTCTGGCGCTGTTGCCGTGATCGCCAGGACCTTCGCCCCGGCCATGACACGACTAATGGCGCTACAGGCAGCGGCCGGACGCAAGCAGCGTGAGCAGAGTCATCCCCCGGACTTCGTCCGGCCATTGAGGGAGCACGATATGACTGCGCATGCTTTGGCGTTGACCAGCAGCGGGGCCGCTGACCTGAATCAGCCGGGTACTTACCTGCACTGGTCGATCTTCGACATCTCGGTGGCGAACCTGGTGGTCATCGCCGTGATGGTGGTCATCTTCGCCGCTGCCCTGCTGCTGCCCTTCCCGCGCCCGCGCCAGCTGGAGCCCCCCGCGCCCGCGGCCGAGGGCCCCCGCGACCCGGGCCCGGGCGAGGAGGCCGACGCCAGGATGTGGACGAGCCGGACCCGGCGGTGGGCGCTTCGCGTGCTGCCGCCGCTGAAGGTGCTGCCCGACCGGCAGCCGGCCTACGTGGCGTCCTGGGTGTACGTGTTCGGCGTAGCCAGCCTGGCCGCGCTGGGGCTGGCGATCGCCTCCGGGCTGGCCATCGCGCTCGGCGGGGTCGACTGGTGGCACACGAACCGGGTCGGCCATTTCTTCAACAGCCTGCACCTGTGGAGTGTCGAGCTGTTCATGGCCTTGGTCGTCATCCACCTGTGGGGCAAGTTCTGGATGGCCGCCTGGAGGGGCCGCCGGGCCATGACCTGGATCACCGGCGTGGTGGCCTTCGGCGCGTGCATCGTGGAATGCTTCACCGGATACTTGTCGCAGCAGAACTTCGACTCGCAGTGGATCGCCACCAACGGCAAGGACGCGTTCAACGCGGTCGGCGTGGGGGCGTTCTTCAACGTCATGAACTTCGGCCAGATGCTGCTCTGGCACATCGTGCTGATCCCGATCATCCTGGTCGCGCTCATCGGCGCGCACGTGCTGCTGGTCCGGATGCGCGGCGTCAGCCACCCGTTGCCGAGCCCGCGGGTGCGCTGGCGCGACCCGGCCGGCCGCCAGGCGGCTAAGGAAGCGGACGGCGCTGCGTGGCGCGGCCCGACGCGCAGGTACGACATCCTCAAGGAGGGCACGATCGCGGTGGCGATCACGACTGGCCTGGTGTTTGTGATGGCCGGGCTGCTGTCCTCGCCCAACGTGCCGCCGGTGAGCGTGCAGTCGTGGGCCAAGGTCGCCCCGGCGGACTTCCTGGCCACGGCGGCTGGTGAACTGAGCGGCACCGCTTTGGCCGCCTCCTACGGCCCGCCCTACAACCACGGCACCGCCGCGGTGCAGCAGGTCGGCCCCGTCAACTGGCAGAAGCTGGCGGGCGTCACCCAGCCCATCGACGCCGCAAAGGTGTTCGTGCTCTCGCCGCTATCCACGCTGGCCGCGACCGACCACGCGATCGCCGCGCCGCTGGCGGCCTACCAGGCCGCCGCCCCCGCCCAGCAGCAGAAGTGGGCCACCGGCTACGACAGAGCGGTGACCAAGGTCAAGTTCGTCAACGGCAACCCGGTGGTCCCGGCCGCCAACGACGGTCCAGTCCCGGCGATGATGTCCGGCTTGCTGACCATGGCCCGCTCCAGTGCGCTGGACGCCGACCTGCTCGCCCAGCGGCGGTTCTACGGCACCGACTACACCAAGCCGCTGCTGTTCATCGCCGACGGCGGCTACTACGCCAACCTGGCGCAGAGCATGCACCTGACCGGCGACCAGTGGGGCGTGATGAACGAGACCGGCAGCTACCCGGGCCAGCCCTGGCTGTGGCTCTACCAGCTCTGGTATCACGTGGCCCCGTTCAGCAACTCGGCCAGCGTGGACGTGTGGGCGGTGTACCTGACCGGGGTCGCCACCCTGCTGCTGCTGCTCGTCCCGTTCATCCCCGGACTGCGCGACATTCCCCGCTGGATCCCCCTCCACCGGCTGATCTGGCGTCGCTGGGAGGCCCCGCAGGCCCCGGCTGACACCAGCCGCCCGGTTGGCTCGGTCGCCACCGCCGATTCGGCCACAGTTCCCGAGCAGGGATCATGAACGGGATCGTTCCCGACGAGCTCACGGGCCTGCGGTCGGACGAATCGAAACGACCATCCCGGCGGCTCATCGATGAGCTGGTGCGCGCGGCCGTGGCCGCGCCCTCGATGCACAACACCCAGCCGTGGCGGTTCCGCATCCAGGACGCGGGCAGCACGATCGAGCTGCACCTCGACCCGGCCAGGATGCTGCCGGTGGGCGATCCGGATGGCCGGGCCGTGCACATCGCCTGCGGCGCCGCGTTGCTCAACGTGCGGGTGGCCGTCGCGGATGCGGGCCTGCGGCCGGATATCCGGCTGCTGCCCAGCTCGGATCAATCGCTGCTGCTGGCCGAGATACGACTGGGCGGCCGGCATCACCCGACGCGGTGGGAGCGTGAGCTGCATGCGGCCATCTGGCGTCGGCAGACCAACCGGGAGCCGTTCAGCAATCGGCTCGTGCCCCCAGGCATTCGGGCGGAGCTGGCCGAGGCGGCCTGCCTGGAAGGGGCGACGCTGGCCTTCCTGGACCGCGACGAAGCAGAACGGGTACTGCGCCTGGCGGCCGAAGCCGAGAGGGATCTGCTCGCCGACCCGGCCTACCGCGCCGAGCTGGCCCGCTGGGCTGGGGGCCACCGTGATCGTGACGGCATCCCCGGCAGCGCACTGGGACCCAGGTCCCCGGAAGGCCGCGATCCGGTCCGCGACTTCACCCCCGAACGGCGCCCGGCGCCGATGCGGTACGCCTGGTTCGAGGAGCACCCGCAACTGGCCGCGCTGTCGGCCGGCCCCGACGGTCCGGTGGCCTGGCTGGCGGCCGGCCAGGCCCTGCAGCGGGTCTGGCTGACCGCCACCTGCCGCGGCATCTCGGTATGCCCCTTGACCCAGCCGCTGGAAACGGCCGGGGCATGGCAGGTTCGCGATCCGCGGTCGGCAGCCGGGCCGCCGCAAATGATCCTGCGGATTGGCTATGGCCTGCCGCTGCCGCCAGGAGCGCCCAGACTCCCGGTGGCCGAGGTCATCGACCAGCCCTGCACCCAGGACGATCGGGGCTCCTGACCCAGAGAGCGCTGCCGGGGAAACCCGGAGATCGACCAGGACACGGCCTAGAGCACCGGCCGGGTTACGGCGGGCGGTCAGTCCTTCTTCCGGGTCCGGGCGATCGCGCCGATGGCCGGGGCCAGCGTGAGCCACAGTCCGATCGTCACCACCATGGACGTGATGTAACCGAACGGCCTGATGCCCACGTCGGTGTCCACGATCCCGGCGAAGATCATCAGCAGCCACGCGCTGACGAAAAACAGCGGCCCCGCCGCCAGGACTCCGAAGAAATCACGCATGCCCATCCTTCCCTTCCTGTCCGGCGGGCGGCCCGGGCCGCCCGGCGCCGGATCACCCGGCTCTCCGTTCCAGCCGCAGCGCAAGCCCCGGACATAGCCGCACCGCCTCCCGGGCCTCTTCCAGCAAGCCCTCAGGTACATCATCGCCGCCGATGGCCGGGAAGCCCCAGTCATCGAGAGCGATCAGCTCGGGCAGGATTTCGGCGCACAACCGCGGCCGTCGCGGGCGATGGGGTCGACCCCCGAGCCGGACGCGGGCACGGCTGCCTCCTCAGTCTGACCTGCGATTCCAGCCTTGTCCTGGCCAGGCCTGCTGATCGGGGGCGATGGGCACCAGGCGGCGGGACCTATGTCCCGCGGTCGGCCGGAGTCGTATCCTCGCCGTGTCGGCATGCCGATCTTTAGGGGCTGACGGTGGACTACCCAGAGGCGAACCCGCTGGTGCCGCAGCTGCGCCTGGATGAGCTGCTGGCTGAGCTGCAGGTCCGCCTGCAAGACATCCTGGACACCAGGGACCGGACGCACGCGCTGCTGGAGGCGGTCGTCGCGGTCGGCGGTCAACTGGACCTCGAGGTAGTGCTGCGCCGGATCGTCGAAGCGGCGGTCAGTCTGGTGGACGCCCGCTACGGTGCGCTGGGCGTGATCGGCGAGGGCGGCACGCTGGTCGAGTTCGTCCCCGTCGGCCTGGACGAATCCGAGATCGGCAAGATTGATCACTGGCCAGAGGGCCTCGGGCTGCTGGGCGAGCTGATCACGCACCCGGGCACGCTCCGCCTCCCGGACATCTCGGCCGATCCCCGGTCGAGCGGGTTCCCCCAGGGCCATCCGCCGATGCGGTCCTTCCTCGGGACGCCAGTGCGGATCCGCGACGAGATATACGGCAACCTGTACCTGACCGAGAAGCGGAGCGGCGCCGGGTTCGATGAGGAGGACGAGGCCCTGCTCGTGGCCCTGGCCGCGGCGGCCGGGGTAGCGATCGAGAACGCCCGGCTGTACGCGGAGGCGCGCAGGCAACAGCAGTGGCTGCGCGCCAACGCGGAGGTCACCCAGCGGCTGCTGTCTGAAGACGAGCCGCACGATGTGCTGGCCCTGGTTACCCGGCAGGCGCTGGAGATGGCCGGGGCCGACCTGGTGGTGCTCGCCCTCCCGACGGGCAGCGGCGAGCAGCTGGTGATCGAGCATGCGGTCGGAGCCGGTTCCGAAGGGGCGCTGGGCCTGGTGCTTCCGGTCAAGAGCTCGGCGTCGGGGATCGTGATGGGTAGCGGCAAGCCGCTCACGGTTGACGACTTCAGCAGCGACGAGCGGGTAGCTCCGGCCGCACGCCAGCAGCTCGGCCTTGGCCCGGCCGTGGTGGTCCCGCTCGGCTCGGCCGGCAATGTCCGGGGGGTGCTGACCGCGGGGCGGCATCGGGGTTCGCTGCCGCTGTCGCCTCCGGCGGTGGAGATGCTGATCACCTTCGCGGCGCAGGCCGGGATCGGACTCGAGCTGGCCGAGCATCGCAGGGACGCCCAGCGGCTGGCTTTGTTCGAGGACCGTGACCGGATCGCCCGCGACTTGCACGACCTGGTGATTCAGCGGCTGTTCGCCACCGGCATGTCGCTTCAGGGCAGCGCCGGGCTGATTTTCGACCCGGAGGCGGCCAGCCGTGTCCGGCAGGCGGTCGACGCCCTGGACGAGACGATCAGGGACATCCGATCGGCGATCTTCACCCTGCAGTCGCGTCCGCAGGCTGGTCCGGCCGGCACAAGGACGAGGATCCTGTCTGTTGTCGGCGAGATGACCGAGTCGCTTGGCTTCGCGCCTTCAGTGCGGATGGAAGAGCGGCTCGACACGCTGCTGCCGGATGACATAGCCGAGCATCTGCTGGCGGTGCTGCGCGAAGCACTGTCCAACGCGGCCAGGCACGCCCACGCCAGCCGGGTCAGCGTCGCGGTCAGGGCCGACTCGGATCTGACGCTTACCGTCCGGGACGACGGCACCGGGATGGAGGCCTCGAGTCGGCGCAGCGGGCTCGGCAACCTCGCTGACCGGGCCGGCGAACTGGGCGGGACGATGCGGGTCGGCCCCGCCGAGGGCGGGGGCACCGAACTTGTGTGGCGCGTCCCGCTGCCCCAGGGCGACCCGGCCGGCTGAGGGCTGGCTTGAGTCAGTCGCCCGTCCTGCGGATCCGCCGGCCGCTGACGCGGTGCGGGGTGATGCGGATGGCATGCTCGCGCTCCCCGGCCGCCCACGGTTCGACCCCGCTCGTCATGGCCCAGTCATGCTCGGTCAGCGTGTCCATGTGGTGCGCGGGGCCACGGATCAGCACGCTCCACCCTTCGCGCGCGGCCTCGTCGATGGAGTCGATCTCGAACGCCACGTCATACTCGGCCTCCGGCATGCCGGTGCGCAAATCTTCACCGGTCGGGCTGTACTCCGCGGTGCGAAACACGATGGATCCGTCGAGCACCCGGTAGTTGACGGGAAAGACGGTCAGGCCATACCGGCCCGAGTAGGCGAGCCGGCCCACGCCGCCGGGCGAGATCAGCCGGAGGCACTCGTCCGCGTCGAGGTGCTCCAGAACTGGTTCCATGCTTTGCCCCTTCCGTCGAGCCAGACCGTGCGCCGGCGTCCCCTGCCGACCCGCGGATCAGCGATCCGGCCGGTCCTTCCTGGCGTCGGAGTCCGCGCCGAAGACCCGGGCGGCATAGGCGGCGGCCTGCGTCCTGCGTTCCATACCCAGCTTGGCGAACAGCGCCGAAACGTAATTCTTCACGGTCTTCTCGGCCAGGTACATGCGCTCGCCGATCTGCCGGTTGGTCAGTCCCTCTCCGATGAGTTCCAGGATGCGCCGTTCCTGGGCGGTGAGCTCGGCCAGCGGGTCGGAGCGCTGGGCCTGGTCGCGCATCCGCCGCATCACCCGGCTGGCCGCCTCGGGATCCAGCATTGATTCGCCGGAGGCGACGGTGCGGACCGCGCCCACCAGATCGGTACCGCGGATCTGCTTGAGCACATATCCGGCCGCCCCGGCCATGATCGCGTCGAAAAGCGCCTCGTCATCCCCGAACGAGGTGAGCATCAGGCAGGCGACGTCCGGCATCGACGACCGGATGTCCCGGCACACGCTGACCCCGTCTCCATCGGGCAGCCGCACATCCAGTACGGCCACGTCCGGCCGCAGCGCCGGAATCCGCGCCAGCGCCGACGCGGCCGTCCCCGCCTCTCCGACGACCTTGATGTCAGGCTCGGCCTCGAGCAGTTCCTTGACCCCCCGCCGGACTATCTCGTGGTCGTCAAGCAGGAATACCCCGATCCCGGGTTGATCTCCTGCCATCTCGTTCATCTGGGAGGACTCCTCCTGGCAGCGGTGAACGGGCCCGAATCATGCGATACGGCCACTACCGGTCCACGATATAAGCCGCCCGGGGACCGCATTAGGGACCATGGTCCCGCCACGGATTCCCGGAAGTCCTGACCGACTGTCATCCCGCCCTTTCCTCCGGATTCAGCGTCATGAGCGGGACTTTGGCGCGTGGCCGTTCGGACCGAAGTCCCTGAAGCCCGGGGACCGGCGGCCCTGCAGGTATCCCCGGGCCGACGGCACCTTGAAAGTCACAGACATTCATCGCGACCGGGACCCGCAAGCCCGGCATCTAGAACGGAGAAGGGCGATGCGCAGAAAGACGTTCGACGCAGTGGCGATCATCGCTGGCCTGGTGCTCACGGTCGTCCTGGCGATCGGCGGCGGGCTGCTGCTGTGGGGGCACTCGGTCGTGAACGCCGACGTACACAACCAGCTGGCCGCCCAGAAGATCGTTTTCCCGGCAGCCAACAGTCCGGAGATCAAGGCGCTGCCGGCCAGTGATGCCACGGCCATGAAGCACTACGCAGGCGAGACCATGACCACGGGCGCGCAGGCGGAGACCTGGGCCGACCACTTCATCGCCGTGCACCTCAACGGGATCGGTGGCGGTAAGACCTACTCGCAGCTGTCGGTCGCATCGCTCGCCAACCCGAAGAACGCGGCGCTGGCGGCCCAGGTGCAGACCGTGTTCCGCGGACAGACGCTGCGCGGGATGCTGCTGAACGCCTACGGCTGGTGGCAGATGGGTCAGATCATGCTGATCTCCGCCATCGTGGCCTTCTGCGCCGCAGGCCTGTTCCTGATCTTGTCCGCGCTGGGGCTCTGGCACCTGCGGCGCGCCACGCCCGAGACCGAGGTGTTCCCCAGGCTGGCCACCCGCGTCCAGTCGAACGCCGTCTGATCACCAGGTACAGCCGCCCGCCCCTCGTTCCGGAACTCGCCCGGCGAGGGGCGGAACCATCAAGGGAGGGACCATGAACCGGACCATTCTGCTGGCCGCGGACGCCGCGCGGCACGGACATGATGCCGCGCACCACGTCGCCGCGGCCGCTAAGCAAACCCTGGATCACGCGAGTCTGGGCGCCGGCCTGGGTTCCAGGCCGGCGCCCGGGTGTGGACCTACTTGTCCGACGGCACCACGACGACCGGGCTTTTGGCGTGATGCACGACCTTGGTGCTGGTCGAACCCACCAGGGGGGCGAAACGGCCATGCCCACGCTGGCCCACCACGACTAGATCGCTGTCCGCCGAGGCCTTGATGAGCTCCTCGGCCGAAAAGCCGTTCATCGCGCGCACGCTGATCGACGAGGGCTGGGCGCCGCCGAGCTGGCCGGCGATCTTGCTTATCGATTCTTCTGTCCAGGAGCGCGCCTGCTCCGTTTCGGCCTCGTCCTCAGGCGTGACCATGGGGTGGCCTGTCCACTGGTTGGCCGCAACCTCGTTGACGGCCAGGACGTTGAGCCTGACCTGCCGGAGCCCCGCCTCTTTCATCGCCCATTCCAGGGCCCGATAGGAGGTCTCCGAACCATCGACGCCCACAGTGATTCCGGGCATTTGCTACTCCTTCTGACCGGGGTCACCGCGACTGCGGTGGCCGGAACCCGATGCCCCATGATCGCACCGGCCAAATGATCTGGCCAAGGGCTTCCGCGCATGTAGGGAGGTCTTTGGCCCCGTTTCGGGCGTCTTTCGTCCCTACCGTGTCCCGCGCAGTGCTGGTGTGCTCGAAATGTCGGGATAGCAGCCCGTACGCGGGCCAGGCGAGGGGAGTAAGCCATGACCCGCCGCGACACGCATCCCGACGCGATGCTGGCAGGGGAGTCACCATGAACATCGAGTATCTGCACGCTTCCAAGTACGGCAACGGGGCCGTGGTCGCGAAGGAGTTCAGCAGGCAGATGGCCGACAAGGGCGTGACGGTGCATGTCCATCACATCCGGGAGGCGACGCCGAAGGAGCTTCCGCCGGCCGACCTGTACCTGTTCAGCTCGCCCGGGCGCTTCGGCAAGCCCATCGGCGGCATGCGCCGGTTCCTGAAGAAGGTGACGCTGCCTGCGGGCACGAAGTACGCCATCTTGACCACCGAGGCGGCCGCGCGTCCGGACAAGACCGGGCACGTGCCCACCGACGAGCAAACGGCCAACTGGCAGCACGTGCGCCCGGTGATGAACGAGATCCTGCAGCGCAAGGGACTGATCGAGGTGGCTGAGGGCACGGTCCACGTGACCGCGATCAAGGGGCCACTGGAGGAGGGCTGGCAGCACAAGGTGGAGGCCTTCGTCGCTGGCATCCCTGTCGAGGGCTGACCGCACAGGTGGCAGCGCTACACCACGAGGACCGGTACGGTCACTCGCCGGGAACGATGGCGACCGGGCCGTGAGCATGGCTCACCACCGGGTACGTGATCGAGCCGATGTCCGATCCGGCGGCGTGCCGTCCGAGCACCACGAGATCGGCGCGGCCGGATGCCGCGATGAGCACGCGGGCGGGGTGCGCGTGGACGATCTCCCAGCCGGCCTGCACGCCGGGGTAGTTCTCGTGACAGGTGGCGAGCACGCTCTTCAGCCGGGCGGCTGCGTAGGCCCGGATATCCGAGCCGTCCATGATCGCCCGCTCCTGGGGCGTCAGTGTCCCTACCGATTCGCTGGAGGGAAGCGACCAGGCCCACGTGTGCACGGCCATCAGCCTGGCGTTGCGCAGGGTGGCTTCCTGGAAGCCGAACCTGAGCGCGGCGGCGGACTGGTCCGGGTCGCGGATGCCGACCACGACCTCCCGTTGCACGGCCTTGGTCTCCTCACGCGCCACCACGACCGGGCATGGCGCGCGGATAGCCAGGTAACGGCTGACCGAGCCGAGGATCATCGCGGTGAAGCCTCCCGCGCCGCGCGAGCCGACGACCAGCAGCGAAGCGTCCGCGGCGGCCTTGAGCAGCGCCTGCGCCGGCGACCCGGTCAGCATTTCGGTGGTGACCGCGAGGTCAGGATCGGTCTGCGCCGCCCGCTGCGTCGCGCTGGCCAGCGCGCGTGCTGTGGCCTGTTCGAGTACCGCCGCCACGGTCTGGCGACCTGCCGGGCCGGGACTCATGCGCGGCAGGAGCGTCGGCACGGACACGATGCGCAGCGCGTCGCGGCGCAAGACGGCCTCGCGCGCGGCCCATTCCACCGCCCGCAATGACTCTTCCGAGCCGTCCGTCGCGGCGATGACGCCCTTGGCTGCCATTCGTTTCTCCTATCCCTCTGCCTGCCCGAACGGGGCGCCGACGAGGACGGCCAGGTCAGCCGGGCGGCAGGTGTAGCCCCACTCATTGTCGTACCAGCCGAAGATCTTCACCAGGTTGCTCGCGGCGTGGATCGTGGTCATGAAGCCCCTGGTCAGGCTGAACGCGTCGTTCAGGACCCTGACCATCGGCACCACGCAGGGTGATCTTCACCGGGTGATGCAGGATCCATGGAGGAGGGCAGTGCCAGCACCCGGCCAGCCAGATGAGAGCGAGGAGCCATGCAGACATGGGTCGTGGACCATACCGCGCCGGTTGACGACGGGCCGTTGCGCCGAATCGACCGCGACGAGCCGCTGCCGGGCCCCGGCCAGGTACGGGTCCGGGTCACCTGCTGCGGGGTCTGCCGCACCGACCTGCACCTCGCCGAAGGCGACCTCCCGCCCCGCCGGCCGTCGGTAGCCCCCGGCCACGAGGTCGTGGGCCGGGTCGACGCGCTGGGGGAGGGCGCGCAGAGGTTCGCCGTGGGGGAGCGGGTCGGCGTCCCGTGGCTGGGCCACACCGACGGGACCTGCCGGTTCTGCCGGCGTGGGGCGGAGAACCTGTGCCTGGATCCGCTGTTCACCGGCTGGGACCGCGATGGCGGCTACGCTGATGCCTGCCTGGCCGACGAAGGCTACGCCTACCGGCTGCCCGACGAGCTCGACGACGAGCACGCCTCGCCGTTGCTGTGCGCCGGCATCATCGGCTACCGGGCGCTGCGCTGCGCCGCGGTGCCCCCCGGCGGTCGGCTCGGCATCTACGGTTTCGGCGGCAGCGCTCATATCACCGCCCAGATCGCGCTGCACGAGGGGCTGCGCGTGCACGTGCTGACCCGCGGCGCGGGCAACCAGGAACTCGCCCGTCAGCTCGGCGTCGACTCAGTGGGCGACGCGGCCGGCGCGCCACCCGAGCCGCTCGACGGCGCCATCCTGTTCGCCCCGGCCGGCGACCTGGTGCCGGTCGCGATGCGTGCCCTGGACCGCGGCGGCACCCTGGCCGTGGCCGGGATCTGGCTGTCCGACATCCCGTCGCTGCACTACGAAGCCGAGCTGTTCGAGGAACGCCGGCTGCGCAGCGTGACCGCGAACACCCGCGCCAACGGCGAGGAATTCCTGGCCCTGGCGCGGCGGTTCGGTATCCGCCCGACGACCGTCGCCTACCCGATGGCGGACGCGCCGCGCGCCCTGGCCGACCTGGCCCACGGCCGGTTCAGCGGAGCGGCGGTGCTGCACAACTAGACATGGCGCTCTGGAACCGGCCCGCGCAACCCGGCATTGTGGTCATTGACAAGGCGGCGAAGACGTCCGCGGCTGGCGGGGAGGGAGGTGCGTTCCCGTGACGGTCCGCGCAACGACTTCCGGCACCCCGTTCTCGCCACACGACCGCCGTGATCGCGGGGACAAGCGGTGACCGTCGGCGAGGCGCTGGCGCAGGCCCGGCGCCAGGCCGGCCTCAGCGTCGCCCAGGTCAGTCAGAAGACCCGCATCCGCCAGGCCATCATCCGGGACATCGAGCGGGACGACTATTCGGCCCTCGGCGCGGACTTCTACGCCCGGGGACACATCCGCGCCATGGCCCGGGCCATAGGCGTTGATTCCGAGGCGCTCGTCCGGCGGTACGACGCGGCCCGCAGCGCAGGCGCACCGGTCGCCGGGGAACAGCTCACCCGAGAGCGGTTCGGCGGGACCAGGGAGCCGGCCGCGGCGGAGGAATTCGGGCCGGATGGGTTCGCCGCGCCCGAGGAGTACGGGGCTCCGGACGATTTCGGGCCCGAGGAGTACCGGCCGGGCGGGTCCGCGCCCCCGGACCAGCCCGGACCGGAGATACCGGGTGGGTTCGCCCCGCCCGACGAGTTCGCGCCGGGCGGGTTCGCTCCGCCCGAGGAATTCGCGCCGGGCGGGTTCGCTGCCTCTGAGGAGTTCGCGCCGGGCGGGTTCGCCGCGCCGGACTATCCCGGGACCGCCGGATTCGCCGCGCCGGACGAAGGCGAGCCCATACCCCAAGGCGAGTCCGCGGCACCCGAAGAGATCACGGCTCCTAACCGGGTCCTGAGGTCAAGCCAGATGGCGACGTTCGAGGACATCATGGCGTCTGACCCGGCCGCGGCGCCCGAAGGCACGGTGCCGCCGCGCAGTCTGCCGCCCCGGCCGCCCGGGCGGGCTCGGCCGGCTCGGCCGGCTTCGGAGAGCAGGCCCGGCCGCCCGGACCGGATCGTGATCACCGCCGTGGTGCTGGCGCTGGCGATCTTCGGCGGGCTGGCCTACCTGCTCGTGGCGGGCACGCGGTCCACCCCGCAGGCCGGCGCCGCGGCGGCCACCGGGCAGGCCGGTCGCCATCGTGCCGCATCCGGGCGCAGGCATCAGGGAGCCACGGCTTCCCCCACCGCTACCCCGCGCAGCGCGCCGCCAGCCGTGCTCACCCCGGCCCGTGCGGTGGCCTTCGGCCCGGGGGGCCCGGCGCACGGCGACGACCCGCAGGGTGCCTCGCTGGCGATCGATCGCAGCCGCCGGACGGCCTGGAGTACCGACTGGTACACCACCAGCCATTTCGGGGGCCTGAAGGCGGGCACCGGCCTGCTGCTGGACATGGGGCACCGCGTGACGATCACCAGCGCCCGGATCAAGCTGGGCGCCGTGCCTGGCGTCGATCTCCAGCTTCGGGCCGGCGCCCCGGCCACGCTGGCCGGCCTGCGGCCGGTGGCGAGCGCGACCAATGCCCACGGCACGATACGGCTGCGACCGGCCACGCCGGTCCGCGCCCGTTACGTGCTGATCTGGTTTACCCAGCTGCCGCCCGACCTGGCCGGCACGTACCAGGTAAACGTCTTTAACGTCAGGCTGCGATAAGGCGGCTGGCGGCGAGGACCGGGGATCTCACCACGGTCCTGGCGGACTTACGTCCCGGGCGCTGAGGACTTTGGTCCTTACCGGGACGAGCGCCGAACCAGTTGACTGACCAGGGTGTTCGTCTGCGACGAGGTGATGCTCGAGATCAGCTTCGATGAGGCCCGCGACCGGCTGGCGAAACTGGGCAGCTGGTTCCTCACCGCGTCGGATCATGCCTACGGCGAGGGAATCGCCGGCCTGGCGCGGATCGGCCCGCTGGGGCCGGCGCCCGGCCTGTCCAGGCTGGCTGAGATACGCCTCCAGGACCTGGCGGCTCAGGATGGCCGAGCCAGGCTGGCGGTGAGGTGGGAGGCGCGGGGCAGGCGGGCGGCTGTTCCCCGTCCTTGACGCCGACCTCACGCTCGCTCCCGCGGGTCAGAACGCGGCCTCGCTCAGGCTCGACGGCACATACCGGCCGCCGCTGGGGAGCCTCGGGGCCGAGCTTGACCGACTGCTGCTGTACCGGGTGGCCGAAGCCACAATCCATAACTTCCTTGAGCGCGTCGCGGCGGCCCTGGCCCAGTCCACGACCGCCCCGTCCTGATGCGCCCGCTACTTCCGTATCTCCGCGTCTAGCTGCGGTCCTCTCGCAGCCTCAGCCCATCACGGTGCGCCCCGCGGGATTGGGGCCAAAGGTCCCGCTGATCCGGGCCGCTGTACTCGTGAAATGACCACCGCCATCGCTCACCGTGGAACTGCCTGGAGGGGTAGCGGGAGGCAAACAGATGAAGGGACACCAGCCTGAGGTGATCGCGCGACGGCGGGTGGTGGCGGGCCTGGACGGCTCGGCGAACTCGCTGCTGGCGCTCCGCCGCGGCGTGTACGCGGCGGCCCGGCTGGCCGATAATGAGCGTCCCCGCGCCATGACGAAGACAGGGAAGTTCTGATGCGCGCACAGGTGGGGGACCGGCTGCTCGTCGGGCACGGCCAGCACAGAATCGGCCTGATCGTTGATGTGCCACGCCCCGACGGCCAGCCGCCCTACATCGTCAAATGGCTGAGCGATGGGCACATGGCGATGGTGTTTCCCGATCAGTACGCCCGCGTGATCCCGGCCGGCCATCCGGCAGGCACGGGGCTCATTCCACGAGAGATCGCATGACCGCCGCGGTGTTCGCTCTGCTTACAGACGGCGGTACCGTCGAGATCCGCCTGGCCACGTCGCAGGATGAGGTCGCGGTGCGGGAGATGCACGCCGCGCTGTCGGCGGAGAACGCGTACCTGCGCTTGTTCAGCCTCAGCCCGCTCAACGCCGAGCGCGAGGCGCGCCGGGTCTGCCGTGAGCCCGGCGCGGATCACGCGGCGCTGCTCGCCTGGCTCGACGGTGAGCTGGCCGGCGTGGCGAGCTGCGAACTCACCGGCACGCCGGGCACGGCCGAGATCGCGTTCGCGGCATGGCATGCGGCTGGTGGGCCCGAACTGCTTCGGCATGGCCGTGCCCGGCCTTGGCCTGGATGCGACCTTCGACGCGGATCACCCGCGAGCCGGCGCGGCCGGCGTGGTGGTTCAGTCCGGCGGGGTGGGCGTGTCGTTCCTCGCGCATCTGTCCCGGCTCGGCATTGGCGTTTCCTCGTTCGTCTCGGTTGGCGACAAGTACGACGTGTCCAGCAACGACATGCTGACCTGGTGGGAGCAAGACGGGCTGACCAGGCTCGCGGTGCTGTACGTCGAGTCGTTCGGCAGCCCCCGCAAGTTCGCCCGCACGGCGCGCCGGGTCGGGCGGCGGATGCCGGTGCTGACCGTCATCAGCGGCCGTTCCGCAGCGGGCCAGCGCGCCGCTCGACCTGCACGGCGAGCACGAGGTCGAGGCGGCGTACGCCGAGCTGGCCGCCACGTTCGGGAGCAAGCTCGACCGGGTGCTCGTGCAGCCGATGCTCGGCAGCGGCGTCGAGGTCCTGGTCGGGGTGGTGCAGGAACCGGTATTCGGCCCGCTGGTGGTGTTCGGCCTCGGCGGCGTGGCCACCGAGGTGCTCGGAGATCACACCGCCCGGCTCACGCCGCTCACCGACGCCGACGCCGATCGCATGATCCATGACGTGCACGCCGCCCCGCTGCTGTTCGGGCAGCGCGGCAGCCCGGCGGTGGACACCGCCGCGCTCGCCGACATCTTGCTGCGAGTGTCCCGGCTCGCGGACGACGTTCCCGAGATCGCCGAGCTGGACCTCAACCCGGTCATCGCCGGGCCGGACGGGGCGCAGGCCGTGGATGCCCGCATCCGGATAGCCCCCGCGCACCCGCGGGACCCGTTCTTGCGCCGGCTGCGCTGAGCGACCACAGTAGAGAGAAGGCTGACCGAAATGTCCGCAACCAAGACCGGGAAGCCACCACGCATCGTGGAGGAGTCGATGGGTCTGCGTCGTCACTGGCGGCCCTCCGCTGGGCCGTCCATCAAGCCGAGCTCACTGGCGGCACCTTGGACGCCGTCGTGATCATCCGCGGCGACCTCGCCCAGGCCGCCTGAGGCAGCGATGAAGCGGCGGCGGCTGACGACCCGGCTGGGGCTGGACGGCAACTCGCTGCGTCGGCGAACCGACCGGATCGCCGCCTACGGGACCGTCGGCCTGCTGGTCGTGTTGCTGATCGCCGGGCCGATTTTGGCCATCTTCGCCGGGCACTGGGCCTACCGGTGGTCGATGAACCAGCGGCAGGACCAGCGGTCGTGGCGAGAGGTCACCGCCGTGCTGCTGCAGAAGGCTCCGGTTGACCCCGGCAGTTTCGACGCCAGCGGGTCGTGGACCCCGGCCCGGTGGACGCCCCCCGGCGAGCACGCGCGGGACGGCATGATCCCCGTGGCCGCGGGAACGCCGGCCGGCAGCCGGATCCGGATCTGGCTGGACCGCTCCGGCCAGTGGGCCGGGCCACCGCTCAGCCAGCAGATCGTCGTGGTGCGCGTGACGACGGCGGTCACGGGCACGATCATCTTGCTGGCGACCGTTCTCGGCGCCGTCGCATCGGTCGGCCAGTGGCTGCTCGACCGGCGCCGGATAGCCGGCTGGGAGGCCGACTGGAACTGCGTCGGGCCGCAGTGGACAAAGGAGTTCCGGGCCCGGGGTTAGCCGGTTCCATGACGCGAGGTAGCTCCCGCGGCTCCGGGGTAGGCGTCGGTGCCCCGGACCACGGTGACCGGGCAGAAGGCATGGGTCACGCAGTGCAGGCTCACCGAGCCGACCAGCATGCCGGTGAGCGCACTGTGCCCGCTGCCGCCTACCACCAGCAGGTCGGCTTCCTTGGACATGTCGATCAGGACCTGGGCCGGGTGCCCGTAGGCGATCTGCGCGTCCACCGCGTCGCGCGCCTCCGGCGGGTAGACCTGGGCGACCGCGTCGTACAGATGGTGCTGTTCTACGTCCTCGGTCTGGTGCCGGACCGGTTCCGGCGCCACGCCCACCGGCGGGCCGCCGGCCACGTCCGGGTAATGCCAGGCGAAGACGGCACGCAGGGCCGCGCCGGTGGCCGCGGTGTACTGGGCGGCCCAGTGCAGCGCCGCGACCGAGTGTGCCGATCCGTCCACGCCTACCACCACGAGACCTCGTTCGACCTTCTTGCTGGCCATCGCCATCCCCTCACTGTTCCCGCAGCCGTTCCCGTGCGCCCCGGCCTCACCCGGCGCCCGCGCCGCGGATCGCGTGACTCCATGCAACCCGGTGACGAACTCCCGGTCCAGAGTCATTGGCCCTGCGCGCGCGGTCCAGCCCCACGCCGTTCGGACTCAAGTTCATCAAGGCCTGGAGGAAACGGTCCGGCCAGGTCGCCCCGAATCGGGACCAAAAGCCCTATTCGGATCCGGGTGCAGCGGGTTAACTGAGCCGTAGGCCGACCCGGTGGTGGGAACGGCCTCGCGGACGCCCTGGGGGGAGGGCGGCCGGGTAAGGGGCAGGCCGCGAGGTGTGACGGCCTGCCCCTTACCCGCGCCCGCTGTTGGCCGACCGCCGCTAGCGCGGCGCCAGGACCGTAATGAAGTCCCTGGTCCAGCCGACCAGGTACTGGTTGGCCGGGCGCGCCTGCCCGGGGATCGCGGCGGTCAGCTTGTGTCCCGGCTTCCTGGCCACGTCCAGTTGCACCCACTCGGGGTTGATGTCGAGTTCCATGGCGCTGCGGGCGCCGGCGTGGACCAGCGCCTGGGCCAGGGCGGCGGGGGAGGCCGACATGCTGCCCGCGAAGATAAGCTCGCCCGCCGCGTCCTCGCCGAGCGCACTGCGGGCCACGTACTCGCCGCCGCCGAGGGTTGCTCCCCACACCCCCCAGTCCGCCGCCGCGGCGGAGACCCGCCCGCGGCGGACCAGGAGCCGCAGGTTCTGCCGGACGCTGGTCACGGGCTGGCCGGGATGGGCTAGGCTGTGCCCCCAGGATCCGATCTGCGCACCACCGCTCCGGTCGATCACGAGCGACGCGAGTCCCCGGGTCAGCGGGCTGATCACGTGCCCCTCCTGCTCGTAACCGCCCGCCCCCGCCGACAGCAGGAAGCCGCCGTTGAACGCGGCGAGCAGCCGGTGACGCTCGCCGCCGGTCACGGCCGGCCCGGCGCGGAGGACGGACAGATGACCAGGGTCTGAACTGCCGCTGTGCAGGCGGTAGGTCACCGGGCCGCGAAACGTCGCGAGCGTGACCACCGACCCGTCCCGGGCGCGGAATCGAGAGACGACCACCTTGGCCGGGCGCGGCGAGGGTGTGACCTTGGGGCTGGGTTCGGGCGATGCGGACTGAGTCAGGTGCGCGGGGGTGGCCGAGCCCGGGCTGGACGAGCGTACCGCCGGGCGGGCGGCCGCCGCTCCCGGCGAGCCGCAGGCCGCGGTGGCCAGGACCATCCCGGCCACCGCGGTAACGGCGGTCAGCGCGAGCCCGCGCGGGCCCGCTGTCGTGGCTACGCTTCCCATGCCAGCTTTCGGCCGGAGGACAACTTGCATCTCACGGCCGTATGCTAACCGTCCGATTACCGCCGAAACGCCGTGCGACCGGGCTGGGACTACCTTCCGCCTTAACCCTGACCGCCGGTTGACCCGCCGTTGGGATCCTGGCTGGCGGCAACGGCTATCCGATGTCCGGCCCGGGCGGCCAGGGTCACCTAGTCAGGGGTCTGCCGGGGCCGGCCGGACCGCGCCGCCTTGGCGCGCGGGACGCGCGGCTGCCGGTCGGCCAGAAGCTTCTCGAGCCGGCCCATCCGTTCGTCCAGATCGTCGATCGTCACGACGTCGGCCAGCGCGAGCCGGACGGCCGCCAGTTCCCGGGCCAGGAACTCAGTGTCGGCCTGGGTCCGGGCCGCTACTTCCCGGTCGCGCTCGATATTGGTCCGGTCACGGTCGTCCTGCCGGTTCTGGGCCAGCAGGATAAGCGGAGCGGCGTACGCCGCCTGGGTGGAGAAGGCCAGGTTGAGCAGGATGAACGGATACGGATCCCAGTGCCCGATGAACCCGGCGGTGTTGAGCGCGATCCAGATGACGACGAGGACGGTCTGCCCGGCCAGGAAGCGGCCGGTACCGAGGAACCTGGCGATCCTCTCCGACATGCGCCCGAACGCGTCCGTGTCGTAACGGGCACCCATCCGCGGTGCCGCGCCGCGGGGGGCGCTTAGGTCCGAGCGGTCGCCGAAGCGGCGAGGTGAAAGGATTGACATCCTCATGTGGTCTCACTCTTTCGCCAGCCTGCAGGCAGAATGCGGTCCATGACGTCGTCGACGGTGATCGCGCCGAGCAGGCGGCCCGCATCGTCGCAGACGGCCACGCCGATGAGGTTGTAGGCGGCCATCCTCCTGGCCACTTCCTTCTCGGGCAGGTCGGGACGGATGAAGTTGCTCTCCTCGATGCACTCGCCGACGCTGGCGGCGGGCGGCTGCCGCAGCAGTTGCTGGAATCCGACAGTCCCCAGGTAGCGCCCGGTGGGAGTCACCGAGGGAGGTTCGCACACGTAGACCTGCGCCGCCGTGGTCATGGCCATCTCCGGCTCGCGGATCTGGGCCAGCACCTCAGCGATGGGCGTGTCGGGCGGGACGATCAGCGGGTGCGACGTCATCAGCCCTCCGGCCGTGGTCGCGTCGTACCGGAGCAGCCGGCGCAGGTCGTCAGCCTGAACCGTCTCCATCGCGGCCAGCAGCCGCTCCCGCTGCTCGGCCGGCATCTCGGCGAGCAGGTCGGCGGCGTCGTCGGGTTCCATTTCCTCCACGACGTCGGCGCTGCGCTCCAGGCCGAGGCTGGCCAGCAGCCGGACCTGGTCCTGCTCGGGCATTTCCTGGAGCACGTCGGCCAGTTCCTCGTCCTGGAGGGCCTCGGCGAGCTGCCGGCGCCGGGTAGCCGACATCGTCTCGACCGCGTTGGCCAGGTCGGTGGGATTCAGTTCCCGCAGCTGGATGAGCTGCTCGGCCAGCGGGCCCGCCTTGAACAGCTCCGGGTGCTTGTCCCACGGCACGATGGTCGAGTTGTGCCGCAGCCCCAGGCTCCGCCCCTGGCTGATGGCCAGTGACGAGACCTCCCAGCCTCCGCCCGGGCGCTGCGAGGGCACGATGCCGACGTCCAGCACGCGCCCGTCGCCCGCCGGCTGCCCGTACAGCTCGGAGGCCAGGATCTCCCCGGTCCGCCGGCTGAAGCGCCTCAGGTTAACGGTGCCGCCGCGCAGGTGCGCGCCGTCGATCGATATTTCCGCGACTCGTCCGAGGTTGACGAAGATGTGGCGCCGCTGCAGCGTGACCACCAGCCCGAGTACCCAGGGCGGGTCGCCGCCGGCGGTCGGCAGGATGACGACATCCCGGACCCGGCCGATGGCCAGCCCATCGCTGTCCAGCAGCTGCCGGCCGCTCAGCCGGGAAGTAAAAACCGGCCCTGGGGTCATGGCTGATCGTAACGGTGTGCCATCGTTCTGACTCCTCACCTCGCCTGCAGCATCATCACCTGCCCGGAATGTCCACTGCGACACCTGGGTCCCAGTAAACGGCAGCAGCAATCTTGCTGTCACCTTGCGCTCCCCGCCCGCGCACGAGCAGGCCAGGCGCCAGCCCACGCGGCAGTCCGCCCGCGGATGCGCTCGCTGAGGCCGCTTCTGCCTGGCCGTGCGGGAATTCGCTCAGGCCGTGGGGGGAACCAGCCAGCGCAGCCGCTCACGGGACGGCTCGCTCCGCCAGGCGGGCTCGCCGCGTGGCCGGGCCCGGCACTGGCTGGCGTGCGCGGCTATGGCAGATCGCCGCACGGCGTGCGCGGCCGCGATGGCGGGGCCCAGATCGACCAGCCGGCCGCCGTGCGCGGTCGGCTGCATGCGCGCCAGCACCGGCAGGCCGGCCTGCTTGGCGGCGCGGCACACGGCCCGGGCGACCGCGGCGTTGTCCGCGTGGCCCTCCGCTGGATCGATGATCAGCAACACGTCGGGATCCTGCTCGCGGATCTCGCGACGCACCTGCTCGGTAAGGTTCGTGATCGGATGGTGGCTGAGCCCGCCGTCCGGATAGTCGGCCACCGCAACCGAGGAGACGCCAAGGAGCCCGGCCGCCGTCAGTAGCTCCCAGGGGCGGATGGTTTCCAGCCGCTGGCAGGTCGAGTTCAGCGGCGATGCTTCGCCGCGGGTCAGGCTCAGCAGGGCGAGGCATGCGCCATGGCGGCGGAAGGCGTACAGCAGCAGGCCCAGATCAATCGACTCCTGGCCGGGCCGGGCGGTCACGGCCAGCACGGTCCGGGCCCGGGGGAGCGGGCCAACCGGGAGGGCTTGAGGCGCCGACCCGCGCAGCGGGCGGGTGACGGTAGCGAGCGTGAATGGCATCGTGTCCTCCTCGATTGCCGATCCCAGGTAAGCCAGCGAAGTTGGAAGCCGGGTGCGTTACCTGTGACGGGCCGGTGAAGATCGCTGGCCGCTGGCCGCCAGCACCGGCGGCTGGACCGCGGCGGCGGGCGCAGCCCGGGTGGCGCGCAGGCTGGCGATGACCGCCCCGGCCAGGCACCCCGCGATGATCCCGAGCGACGCCGCGATCGGGATCTCGATGAGGTCGGCCAGCAGCATCTTCAGCCCCACGAACCCCAGGACGGCGGCCAGTCCCAGCTTGAGATAGGCGAACCGGTCCATGAGGCCGGCGAGCAGGAAGTACAGCGAGCGCAGGCCGAGGATGGCGAAGGCATTGGAGGTGAACACCAGGAACGGCTCGCCGGTGATGGCCAGGACGGCCGGTATGGAATCGGCTGCGAAGATCACGTCGCTGATCTCGATCAGCACGAGCACCACGAGCAGCGGCGTGGCCGCCAGCCGGCCCGCCCGGCGGATCCAGAACCGCTGCCCGTGGTAGTCCTCGACCGCAGGCAGCACCCGGCGGACCAGCCGCATCGAGCGACTGGTCCGCGGATCGGGTTCCCGGTCCCGCGCGCGGACCATGCGGACCGCGGTGACCAGCAGGAACGCGCCGAAGATGTACAGGACCCAGCCGAACCGGTCCAGCAGGGCCACGCCGCCTGCGATGAACCCCGCTCTCATCACCAGCGCGCCCAGCACGCCGTAGAACAGCACCCGGTGCTGGTAGGCCTGCGGGACGGCGAAGCTGGTAAAGATCAGCGTGAACACGAAGATGTTGTCGACCGCGAGGCTCTTCTCGATCAGGTAGCCGCCGAAGTACTCACCCGCGCGCTGCCCGCCCCAGGCGGCCCAGACCACGGCGCCGAAGGCCGTCCCCAGCACGAGCCACACCGCGCTCCACGCGAGGGCCTCGCGCACGGTGACTTTATGCGCGTGCCGGTGCGCCCGCAGGTCAACCGCGAGCACGGCCAGGATGGCGGCGAGCGTGGCGATCCACGCCCACACGGGTACAGACATGGTCAATCGGGTCCTCGCGCCGGCGTCGGGGCTGGGGCGGCGGGGTCGCCGGCGCCGGCCGACGTTTGCCGCTGACGAAATCAGGGTCGGTGCGGGATATGCAGAAGGCGCGAGCAATCCGTGCAGATGCGATGAAGCCGGCAGGCCTGCCCAAGTAGGTCATCGGCCGCTGGGTACTTGACGGACGCAGGCCTGCCCGGTGCCGGAGATTCGACGTGACTCAGGTCACAGGGACCAGTACGATCATGGCGTTCGCCGCCGGACCCCCGCCCGGTCGTTCCCGCGGACCGCACGCGCTAGGAGACACCATGCCGCTCGCCTCGAGTTCTTATTCCTATCCCATACTCGGCGCGTTCTGGACGATCTTCATGATCTTCCTGTGGGTGATCTGGTTCTGGATCCTGATCACGGTGTTCATTGACATCTTCCGCAGCAAGGACCTTTCCGGCTGGGCCAAGGCCCTCTGGTTCATCTTCGTGCTGATCCTTCCCCTGCTCGGGGTCCTGGTGTACCTGATCGCCCGGGGCGGCTCGATGCACGAGAGGTCGGTCCGGCAGGCGCAGCGCTCGGAACAACAGTTCCGCAGCTACATCCAGGAGACCGCCAGCACGGCGACGCCGGCCGATCAGCTGGCCAAGCTGGCCGACCTGCGGGACCGGGGCGTGATCACGGCCGAGGAGTTCGACCGGGAGAAGGCCAAGATCCTGGCCTAAGGGGCAATACAGACAATTCTGCCCAAGTGTCGCCGCAGGGCTCATCTAACGTAAAGAGTGAGTATAAAGGAGACATATAGGTCTTAATAAGTGATGTCTTCCGGCTTGCCGCCGTCTAACCGGCTGTCTTGTGCTGTCGGCGGATCAGTGCTTGAATCCGCGGTGGAGGGCATTCTGTCGACCCCGCCTTTGGGGCACGAAGGCGGTCCCGGCGAAAGGAGCCCTCGCATGTCCAGATTCACTCGCGCGCCAAGACGGACGTGGTTAATAGCCGCGGTGGGTGTCAGCCTGCTCGCCGGCCAGGCGCTGCTTGGCGTGACGGCGAATGCGGCGCCCGCGATGCATGGCGTACACCCGAATGCCACCGGCGAACTCGACTGCAACGGTCATAGCACGATCCAGCGGCCGGCCAGCCGGAAGCTCTTGTGTACCGATATCCGCGGCTTTATCGGCCACGGCCACCGCTTCCGCGATAACGGCTACTACGTCGGCCACGACGAGCCGTCGATCCGGTTCCTGTCGAACCGTCCTGGCTCAGGCAACAACGTGACGTTCACCGAACGGCTGCCGCGCGACCCGGCCGCGAAGCCGACGGTCACCCATCCCGGCCACGATGTCACCCACTGGTTCGAGCTCTCTATCGCGCCCTGGTTCGGTATGAGCATGTGTGATCCGCGCTCCTACCCGCAGCGGAACTGCGCGCCCAACAGCGACACCAACGCGCCGCACGGCGCCTTCCCGGGCGGCGGTGCGGCGTTCATGGAGATGCAGTTCTACCCGCCTGGCTTCTCTCCGTTCAGCGGCGGGGTCAGCTGCAACTCCAACAAGCAGTGGTGCGCGGCGCTCAACATCGACTCCCTTTCGGCTAACGCCGCCGGGAGCATGAACAACGGCTGCATCGAGCCGGTGAACTTCGCCTTCATCCAGCGCAACGGCGTACCCGCCGGGCCGCCCGGCCCGCAGACGTCCAACGGCGCGACGTTCACCCCCAACCGCCAGACGCTGATGATGAACCCGGGTGATGTGATCCGCACCCACATGTGGGACGCGAACATCGGCGGCGGCCAGCACGCGTTCAAGGTCACGATCAGCGATCTGACGACCGGGCAGAGCGGGTTCATGGTCGCCTCGGCCACCAACGGCTTCATGAACACGTCAATGTTCGACTGCAGCGGCCACCCGTTCAACTTCCAGCCGCTGTTCAACACCGCCCGGGTGCAGAACTCGATCGGCTGGTCAGTGCTGCTGAGCGGCATCCTCACCCAGTACGAGATCGGCCACTTCACGCCCTGCAGTCGGGTCACCAACCCGATCGGGTCAGGTGCCGGCAAGTTCTGGCAGAACTGCCACGGCGCCTACGAGAACGCGGGGCCGCCCGATGGCACTCAGCCGAGCCAGGAGCTGAATGATTTCCCGTGCTCTCCGAAGGGCTTTACGCACGGCGGGACCACGCCCCCCGATCAGGCCACCGGTTGCATCGTGACCGACCTCGACTTCGACGGCACTCCTTACTGGGCCGACTGGCCGACCTCGACAGTCCCCAACAAGTGGCCGTCGCCGTTCCTGCAGCGGCAGCCGAGGACGTTGGGCGGGGCCAGGTACTCGCAGATCCAGTTCGAGACCGACGCCCCGGCGAGCGAGGTCAACACGTGCGCGCCGGACACCCCGCAGGGCTGCGCGGTGCCCCCGCCAGGCGGCCCCGGGCACTTCTACCCGTACTACACGCAAGCCAAGGTCGGCGGGAATTGCGTGTGGGAGTTCGGCAACATGAGAAACGGCAACAGGTTCGGAGGTGACCTGCAGTACGCCAACCTGGTCGAGCACGGCTTCTTCAAGGGGCAGTTCGACCTGGCCAGCAAGCCGCTTCGCAACCCGAACTGCTGATCGGAGTGCCCGGGCGCGGGGAGCATTGCTGACCGCACGCCCGGGCCGGCGGGAAGGTGCCGCCACGGCCGCCTCCGGCCGTGGCGGCACCTTCAATTTCCTGCCCGGAATCTCACGTCCGGACCCCGGCGGGCGTCTTCGGGGTGAGCGCTCTGCCACAGGAGCGTACCGACAACCCGCTAGCAGGAAGGGCACCATTCATGTCGACCGAGGAGAACAAGGCCGTCGTCGCGCGCTGGTTCACCGAGTTCTGGGGCCACGACTTCAACCCGGCCGTCATCGACGAGCTCGCCGCGCCGGACATCCGCTTCGAGTACTCGCTGCACGCGCCGTGCCGCGGCCGCGCAGAAGTCCGGGCCTTCGCCACGAAGTTCCGTGCCGCCTTCCCCGACCTGAACTTCTGGGGTACAGCCGACCTGATCGCCGAGGGCGACTACGTGGTCGGCCAGTGGGAGGGCGGCGGCACGCATACCGGCCCGGCGTTCGACGACATGCCGTTCGGCTCGCTGCCGCCGGCTACCGGCAAGTCGATGCGCTTCACCGGAACCACGGTCCTGAAGGTCAGGGACGGCCTCATCACCGAGGAAGTCGGCCTGGACGACGGCGTCACGGTGCTGCGGCAGCTCGCCCTGATAACCGCCGCCTGATCACGGAGAATTGATCACGACCGCGATCTCACGAACGC
>Ga0070709_10000132_pt1 | contig 49598 bp, 43 predicted proteins | sample LARL51metaG_FD_65449 | JGI IMG/M metagenome (GOLD analysis project Ga0070709, IMG submission 65449) | Corn, switchgrass and miscanthus rhizosphere microbial communities from Kellogg Biological Station, Michigan, USA - LAR L5-1 metaG | ecosystem: Host-associated > Plants > Roots > Rhizosphere ... | reverse complement strand
CTGGGTGCCCGGCGGCAGGCCGGCGTCATCGGCGGTGCTGCCCAGCAGGACCTTGATCCCGAGCCGGCCGAGCTCGGCCGCCCTGGCCCGGCGGGCTTCGTTGTCGCCGGAGTCCAGCACAATGACCTGCGCGCCGCGGGCGGCCAGCGCCCGGGCCGCCGGGGGGCCGGAGACGCCGAGGCCGGCCACGCAGACCAGCTGCCGGTCCCACGAGGTGCCCTCCGCCGCCGGCTCAGCGCCGGGGACGGTCATCCCGGGCTCATCCACTGCACGTAGAAGATCACCAGGCCGAGGCCGATGAACAGCCCGGAGATCAGCCAGAACCTGATGACGATGGTGGTCTCCGCCCAGCCGAGCAGCTCGAAGTGATGCTGCAGCGGTGCCATCCGGAACACCCGGCGCCCGGTGAGCTTGAACGAGCCGACCTGGATCACGACCGAAAGCGTGACGAGCACGAACAGGCCGCCGAGTATGGCCAGCAGCAGCTGGGTGCGGGTGGTGACCGCGAGCCCGGCCAGCACTCCGCCGAGCGCCAGCGAGCCGGTGTCGCCCATGAAGATCCTGGCCGGCGGGGCGTTCCACCACAGGAACCCGATGCAGGCGCCGAGCACGGACGCGGCCACGATCGCGCAGTCGAGCGGGTCGCGGACCTGGTAGCACTGCGGCGCGAGGGTGACCGTGCAGTCGTTGCGCTCCTGCCAGATGCCGATGATCACGTAGGCGGCGAGCACCAGGGTCGCGGCGCCAGTGGCCAGGCCGTCGAGGCCGTCGGTGAGGTTCACCCCGTTGGACATCGCGGCGATCATGAAGACGATCCACAGCCCGAAGAACACCGGGCCGATCGACGGGCCGAAGTCCCGTAGGAAGGAGAAGTGGGCATCGGCGGGGGTGAGATCGTATCCGTCGCGGAAGCGCAGGACCAGCAGCGCGAACAGCGCGCCGATCACCGCCTGGCCGGCCAGCTTGGTCCCGCTGCGCAGGCCGAGGCTCCGCTGCTTGTAGATCTTGATGAAGTCGTCGATGAAGCCGACGATGCCGAGGCCCGTCATGAGCAGCAGCACGAGCAGCCCGGACGCCGACGGTGTCTGACTGGTGGCGAAGTGGGCCACGAAGTACCCGATCAGCGCCGCGATGATGATGACCGTGCCGCCCATCGTGGGCGTGCCGCGCTTGGTGGCGTGCGCCGCCGGGCCCTCTTCCCTGATCTCCTGCCCGTAGCCGCGGGCGGTGAACATCCTGATCGCCAGCGGCGTGCCGAGCAGCGCCAAAACCGTGGCGACGCCGGCCGCGACCAGGATCGTTCTCACGCCGTGCCCTCCGATGCCAGCGCGAACGCGACCTCCCACAAGGCCACCGCGCGAGACGCCTTCACCAGCACCGTGTCGCCCGGGCGGATCCGGCCGGCCAGCGCGGCGACCGCGGCCGGACCGTCGGGCACGTGCAGCAGCTCGCCCCGCCAGCCGGGCACGGACTTGGCTCCGGCCAGCATCGGCGTGGCCTGCTCCCCGACGATGACGAGCCCGCTGACGCCGGCCCGCGCCGCGAACGCGCCGACCTCCTCGTGCCAGGCCTGTGAGTTGCCGCCCAGCTCGGCCATCTGGCCGAGCACCGCGAACGCACGGCCTCCGTTGGCCATCGAGGCCAGTGCGGTGAGCGCGGCCCGCATGGACTCCGGGTTCGCGTTGTAGGCGTCGTTGATCACCTGCACCCCGTCAGGCCGGCGCATCACGTCCATCCGCCCCTTGCTGCGGGCCACCGCCGCGGACAGCGCGTCAGCCGCGTCCGCCGGGTTCATTCCGAGCGCCCCGGCCAGCGCGGCCGTAGCCAGTGCATTAGACACGTTATGCTCGCCGCGCAGGTTCAGCCGAACCGGTGCGGTGCCAACGGGCGTGACCAGCGTGAACGACGCCCGGCCCGCGGCGTCCATCGTCACGTCGGCGGCCCGCACATCCGCCTGGCCGGCCCGGCCGAAGGTGATCACCCTGGCCGCCGTTCGGGATGTCATCCGGATCACCGCAGAGTCGTCGGCGTTCAGCACCGCCACGCCGTCGGCGGGCAGCGCCTCGACCAGCTCGCCCTTGGCCTGCGCCACCTCGGCCTGGTCGGCGAAGTACCCGCCGACGTGCGCCCGGCCCACGTTCAGCACGGCGCCCAGCCGGGGGGGTGCGATCGCGCACAGCCGCGCGATGTGGCCGCGGCCGCGGGCGCCGAGCTCCAGTACCAGGTACCGGGTTCGGTCGTCGGCGCGCAGCACGGTCAGCGGGTGCCCGAGCTCGTTGTTGAACGAGCCGGCCGGCGCCACCGTGGGTCCGAGCCGCTCGGCCACCTGGGCCAGCAGATCCTTGGTGGTGGTCTTGCCGGATGAGCCGGTGATCCCGGCGATCGTGAGCCCGGGCAGGCGGTCGATCACCGCGCGAGCCAGCAGCGCCAGCGCGGCCTGCACGTCGGGGACAACGAGCGCGGGCACGCCGACCGGCCGGCTGGCCAGCACGGCGACCGCCCCGGCCGCCGCCGCGGCGCCGGCGAAATCATGCCCGTCCACCCGCTCGCCGGGCAGCGCGGCGAACAGCCCGCCCGGCTTGGCCTCGCGGGAGTCGATGACGACCGGGCCGGTCACCAGGGCGTGCGGGTCGGGAGCCCGATCGAGCGTGGCCCCGGTGATCTCCGCGATCTGCGCCAGCGAAAGCGGGATCACGCGCCGTACTCCGTTCCGGTCACGCGGCGCTCGGCCGCCGCCCTGGCGGCCGCCGCCTCGGCCGCCATCTCGCGGTCGTCGAACGGGATCACCGTCCCGCCGACGTACTGTCCCCGCTCGTGCCCCTTGCCGGCCACCAGCACGACATCTCCCTTGCCCGCGCCGGCCACCGCCAGGCTGATCGCGGCCGCCCGGTCCGGCTCGACGATCACGTGCGCGCGATCGCGGCGGTGCACGGCAGCGGCCCCCTCCAGCATCGCCATCAGGATCGCGAGCGGATCTTCAGAACGCGGGTTGTCGCTGGTCAGGATGGCCACGTCGGCCAGGCTGGCCACCGCCGCGCCCATCAGCGGCCGCTTGGCCCTGTCGCGGTCGCCGCCGCAGCCCAGCACGATCGTGAGCTTGCCCTCGGTGACCGGCCGCAGCGCCCGCAGCACAGCCTCCACCGCGCCGGGCTTGTGCGAGTAGTCCACCAGGATCGTGAAGTCCTGGCCGTCGCCCGGGTCCACCCGTTCCAGCCGGCCGGGCACGCCCCGGCAGGCGGCCACGCCCGCCACCGCGTGCTGCAGGCCGGCGCCCGCCTCTACCAGCGCCACCACCGCGCCGAGCGCGTTAGCGACGTTGAACGGGCCGGCCAGCGGAATCGTCGCGTCGGCTTCGATCCCGCCGGGACCGATCACCCGGAACGAACTGCCGTCGGCCGCGCACCGGACGTCGACGGCGCGCCAGTCCGCGTCCTGGCGGCCCGCGGCAGAGAAAGTGATGACCGGTATCTGGGCCCATGCGGCCAGCTCGCGCCCCCTGGCGTCGTCGATGTTGACCACGCCCGCTCTGCTGTAATGCGGGGTGAACAGGGCCGCCTTGGCCGCGAAGTAGTCATCCAGGCTGGCGTGGAAGTCGAGGTGATCCTGGGACAGGTTCGTGAAGATCGCCACGTCGAAGGCCGCGCCCTCGACCCGGCCGAGCGCGAGCGCGTGGCTCGACACCTCCATCGCTGCCGCGGTGACCCGGTGCTCGGTCATCACCGCGAACAGCGCCTGCAGGTCGGTGGCCTCGGGCGTGGTGAGCTCGCTCGGCGCGGTGAGCGGGCCGACCCTGGTCTCGATCCCGCCGATCAGGCCGGTCACGTGGCCGGACATCCGCAGCCCGGACTCGAGCAGGTAGCTGGTGGTGGTCTTGCCGCTGGTCCCGGTCACGCCGACCAGCAGCAACCGCTCCGATGGCCGGCCATAGATCCAGGCCGCCACCTCGCCCAGCCTGGCCCGTACGTCGCTGACTACGAACACCGGCAGCCCGCAGGCCGTGGCCAGGTCCCGGCCGCCGGCGTCGGTCAGGACGGCGACGGCGCCGGCCCGGGCCGCCTCCCGGCAGAACCGCGCCCCGTGCTGGCGGGTCCCGGGCAGCGCGGCGTACAGGTCGCCGGGCTGCACCCGCCGCGAGTCGTGCGTCAGCCCGGTCAGCACGGCCGGATCGCCGGGCCCGGTGAACGGATCGCGCTCGGCGGGGCTGGTCATCTTGACGTCGAGCAGGCTGGCCAGCCCGGATAGGGGGCGCGGCGTTACGCGGGCCGGCCGGGAGGGGAGGCTCGCGTTACCGCTGCTTCCTGGCATGGCGGGTGGCACGCGCAGAGGTTACCTCCGATCACGGCGCCGTGAGCCTGACGTAGGGGGGCTTGACGTAATTGGGGGGAATTTTCAGCGTCTGCAGGGCGGTCCTGGTCACCTGGTAGAAGATCGGGCCGGCCACCTCGTCGCCGAAGTACGCCGAGGACTTGGGGTCCTGGACGTTGATCGCCACCACGAGCTTCGGGTTGTTCGCCGGGACGATGCCGATGTAGCTGGAACCGTAGTTGCACAGGCAGTGCCTGGCCGGGTCCCACTCCTGCGCGGTGCCGGTCTTCGCGGCGACCGGGTAGCCGGCGATCTCGCCCCACGGCACCCCGCCCTCCGCGTCCCACTTGGGAACCTGCTGCAGCACGCCGATGAGCTCGCGTGCGGTCTTCGCCTGGATCACGCGGCGCTTCGGCGGCGCGGGGGCTGGCGTGAGCGTCCCGCCCAGGGGGGCGGTGCCGGCCACGATGGACGGCTGCACCCGGACCCCGCCGTTGGCGATGGTGGCGTACACGCTGGCCATCTGCACGGCGTTTACCGCGACCCCCTGGCCGAACGCGAGCGTGTAGCGACTGTCTCCCCACCAGCGGGACGGCGCGGGCAGGATCCCGTTCGAGGATCCGGGCAGACCCAGCCCGGTCGGCTGTCCGAGTCCGAACGCGTGCAGGTAGCCGTACTGCACCTTGGGCGGGACGTGCTTGACGACCTGGACCATGCCCACGTTGCTCGATTCGGCCAGGATGCCGGCCATCGTCAGGTGCTCGGTGGGGTGCAGCTCGGCGTCGTGGAACGGGTAGCCGTGCACGGTGATCTGGTAGGGCACCGTATACGGGCTCTTCAGCGTCTGCCCGCCGCGCTCCAGCGCCGCGGCCACCGTGATCGTCTTCGCGGTGCTGCCCGGCTGGAACACGCTGGCCACCGTGGAGTCGGTGGTGGCGGCCACGCTGGCCGGGTGGGCCGGGTTGAACGTCGGGTACTGGGCGAGCGCGAAGATCTGGCCGGTGTGCGGCTGCATGACCACCGCGGTGCAGTAGGCGGCCCGGGTGAGCCGGACCCGCTGCCTGCAGGCCTGCTCGGCCGAGTACTGGATGGCGGGCAGGATCGTGAGCCTGAGGCTGCGTCCCGGCTCGGTCGGCTTGAGCGTGTCCGTGCCGAGGGGTATCGGCTGGCCGCTCGAGGTCATCTGCATCGCCTCGGAGCCGGCCCGCCCGGCGAGCAGGGAGTTGTACTGCTCCTCGAGGCCGGACTCGCCCACCAGGTTGCCAGCGTGGTCGGTGTCGGTGAAGCCGATCAGGCTGGCCGCGAGATCCCCATTGGGGTACTCGGTGCTGTAGGTCTGCTTGATCCCGATGCCGGGCAGGTGGCCGGCATTGCTTCCCGGCAGGCTCAGGGCGGAGATCCGGTTCCCGGTCTCCGCGGGCACCGACTGCTTGAGCAGCTGGTACTGCGGCGAGCCGGGACTGCGGATGAGGCGGAGTATCGCCGCCTGCGTCATGCCGAGCGGGCCGGCCAGCGCGGCGGCGACTTGCGGCTCCTGCTCGGCGGTCATCAGTTTGGGGTCGGCGAACACCTGATCGGTCTGCAGGGTCTGGGCCAGCGGGGTGCCGTCCGCGGCCGTGATGTTGCCGCGCACCGCGGGAATCCCGACGGTCTGCACCCGCTGCTGGTCGGCGAGGCTCTGGTACCTGGTCCCCTCCAGGCCCTGGACCTGCACGAGGCGGCCGGCGAACAGCGAGAGGGCGAACACGACGCAGATCAGCCCGACGCGCAGCCGCCGGCCCGGGTCGCTGCGAGTCAGCGAGACCCGGCGCTTCAGGCGCGGCGGGCGCCGGGGCCGCCGGGGCCGCCGGGGCCGCCGCGGGTCCCCTGCCCCGCGGCCGCCGCGCGGGTGGCCGGCACCGCCGCGGTTGGGGGGCGGCCCGGGGCGCCCCCGGCGGGACTCCGGTCCGGCCGGGCGGGGCCGGGCGCGGCCCGTGGACAGCACCGTCTCGCGCCGGTCACGCCGCGGTGCCGAGCCATCCGGGGCGCCGCCGCGGGGGCGGGCGCGCGGCGGACCGGCGTCACCGGACGGCCGGGCCTGCGGGCGCTCGCTGGATCCGCGCGGCCCGCCGGGCCCGCGCCGTCCCGCCGATGAACTCGGCCCGCTGGGCGCGCTGGGGCCGCGCAGCCCGGCGGATCCGCTCGGCCCGCTCGGCGCGCGTGGCCGTCGGCCCTGGGTGCTGCGGCCGCCAGGGCCGCCACGTGCGCCGAAGGCCGGACCCCGGCGGTCGGGGCTGGCCGGGCGGCGCGCGCTCCGCGGCGTCCGCGGCCGGTCCTGCCCTTCTCCGCCGGCGTCGCTCACGGCGTGTACCCGGGGACCGGGATCACACCGGGCACGTGGGCCGGCTGGCTGAAGATGCGGCCGGTTTTCACGTCGATGAACCTGAGCCTGCCGGTCGGCCGCATGCCCAGCTGCCGGGCGCGCGCGGCGATCGACGCCGGCGACTGCTCCTGCGCGATCTGCTGCTGCAGCGCCTGCTCCTGCTGGGCCAGGTCGGCGTTCTTGTGCTGCATCGCCGATATCCGGAAGGAACCTGCGGCCAGGGTGGTGTTGATGATCAGCAGGCTGACCAGCCCGCCGCCGAGCAGCCCGACGAGCAGCAAGACGAAGGGAGTACGGGACCGGACCCGCGGCCGGGCCGCGGCCGCCCGCTGCGGGGCCGGGGCGGCCGCGGGGGCCCCGCGCCCGCCGCCCGGGACCGGCTGGTCACCGGGCCGCAGGCGCGGCAGCTCAGCGGCCCGTCCCGGTCGCGGGCGCCGCGGCTTACCAGGCCGGGAACGCTGCAGCTGGCGCGGCTCGCCCGGCTGCGATCCTGCCTTCTCGCCGATTAGTCCGGTTGCCATCTGTCACCCCTCGGTGTGTCGGCTACGCCGCCTGTGCGATCCGTTCGGCGGCCCGCAGTCGGGCCGATGCCGCGCGCGGATTCGCGGCCGTCTCCTCGGCCGACGGCCGCAGTGCGCCCCGAGTGAGCCGCCTGAACCGCGGACGGCGGGATGGCAGCGACTGCGGCAGCTCGCGCGGGGTCGTGTCGGTGGTCTGCTCGGCGAACGCGCGCTTGACGATCCGGTCCTCGAGCGAGTGATAGGCGAGCACGACGATCCGGCCGCCCAGTGCCAGTGCCTCCATGGCGGCCGGCAGGGCGCGCCCGAGCGCCTCCAGTTCCCCGTTCACCTCGATGCGCAGGGCCTGGAACGTGCGCTTGGCCGGGTTGCCCCCGGTGCGCCGGGCGGGAGCCGGGATCGACGCGCGGATGATGTCGGCCAGCCGGCCCGTGCTGGTCAGCGGGGCCTGGCTGCGCTCGCGTACCAGCGCCCGGGCGATCCGCGCGGCGAATCGCTCCTCGCCGAACTCGCGCAGCACCGCGGCCAGCCGCTCGGCCGGGTACGTGTTGACCACCTGCGCGGCGGTCAGCTCGCGCGTGCTGTCCATCCGCATGTCCAGCGGCGCGTCATAGGAATAAGCAAAGCCGCGGAGCGGGTCGTCGAGCTGCGGTGAGGACACGCCCAGGTCGAACAGGACACCCTGGACCCGCGTCAGGTTCAGGCCCGCCAGTATCTCGGGCAGCTCGTCGTAGCGGGCATGCACGAGCGTGACCCGGGCGCCGTACCGGCTCAGCAGCCGGCCAGACTCCTCGATCGCATCCGGGTCCATGTCCACGCCGATCAGCGCCAGTCCCGGATGGGCGTCCAGCAGTGCCTGCGCGTGCCCGGCCCGGCCGAGCGTCGCGTCCACCAGGACCGCGCCATCGGCTTCGAGGGCGGGCGCGAGCAGGTCAGCGACCTGCTGCGCCATAACCGGAACGTGTGCGGCCGCTGCCACTGCCGGAAGACCCCCTTCCGTGTCGGCCGTCTTCTCTGCTGCCGGGGTGCCCGGCCAGGTCTCCGTCCGCGCGCGCGCCGCGCTCACCGCCGCCTGGCGCCGGGGAAGGGGCGCCAGCCGGCCTGACCGCCCGGACGCGGGCGAAGACCTCGCCGAGCACGTGGATTCAGAGAATCCCCGGCAGCACCTCCTCCGAGGCAGCGGAGAACGAATCCTCCTGCTGGTCCAGGTAGCCCTGCCAGGCGATCGCGTCCCAGATCTCCAGCCGGGTGTTCGCCCCTACCACCACGCAGTCCCGCTGCAGTCCTGCGTACTGGCGCAGCGCAGGCGGGATGGTGATCCGCCCCTGCTTGTCAGGCAGCTCGTCGGACGCGCTGGCGAAGAAGACCCGGCTGTAGTCCCGGACCGCCTTGCCCGTGACCGGGGCCGTGCGCAGTGCCTCGGTGAGCCGGGTGAACTCGGCCAGCGGAAAGACGTAGAGGCATCGCTCCTGGCCTTTCGTGATCACCAGTCCTCCGGCGAGCTCGTCCCGGTACTTGGCAGGAAGGAAAAGCCGCCCCTTGTCGTCCAGGCGAGGAGTGTGGGTGCCGAGGAACACTGGCGCTCACCCCTCCCCGGTCGACCGTTGCCGGGAGACTTACCCCACGGCGCACCACTGTACTCCACATTTCCCCACGGTCAATGCCCTCCGGTCCTTTCGCGCGAGCGTGCAGGGCTAGATGCCGCAGCTAGATAGCGGGTGGAGCAAGGTGGGGGATGGGCTGCCGCACAGCCGGGATCATCCGGGCACCCCGGCAGGAATGGTGCGCAATTGAACGGGTAGCCGTGATTAAACGTTCAGCTATCTTGCGGGAACAGCACGGAACCTTCACGGCTCGGCGTCGAACCAGGCCCGCGCTCGCGCACAGTGCACCACACGACGTACTGTCAGAGGACGCAGTGCTCACGCGGACAGTTCGTTCCGTGCCGAAGCTCGTGCTGGGTAGCCTGTGCCGGAGAACGCGAGGAGGCCAAGTGGCGGTCGACACGGGACGGGGTGCCACGCGTCCGCTCGCGGAACAGGCCGAAGCAGCCCACTTGGCGTGCAAGGCCATCGAGTCGGTCATCGACGGCAAGTCCGGGACGATCCGGCTGGCCCTGACGGTGCTGCTGGCCGAGGGGCACATGCTGATCGAGGACGTGCCCGGCGTCGGCAAGACCATGCTGGCCAAAGCGCTCGCCCGGTCGATCGACTGCACGGTGCGGCGCGTCCAGTTCACCCCCGACCTGCTGCCGAGCGACATCACCGGGGTCAACGCGTTCAACCAGGAGCTGCGGGATTTCGAGTTCAAGCCGGGCCCGGTGTTCGCCAACATCCTGGTCGGCGACGAGGTCAACCGGGCGTCTCCGAAGACCCAGTCCGCGCTGCTTGAGTGCATGGAAGAGCGCCAGGTCACCGTGGACGGGACCACCTACCCGCTCGAGTCCCCGTTCATGGTGATAGCGACCCAGAACCCGATCGAGATGGAGGGGACCTATCCCCTGCCCGAGGCTCAGCTGGACCGGTTCACCGCCCGCATCTCGGTCGGGTACCCCTCCCCCGACGCCGAGCTCGAGATGATCGACACGCACGGGCAGTTCTCTCCGCTGGATCAGCTCGAGCCGGTGACCACCGGCAGCGAAATCCGCGATCTCATCGGCAGCGTACGGGGCGTGCACGTGGCCGATTCGATCAGGCATTACGTGATCAGCCTGGTGAACGCCACCCGGTCCAGCCAGGAACTGCGGCTCGGCGCCTCGCCGCGAGCCACGCTGCACCTGCTCCGCGCCTGCCGTGCCTACGCGGCCCTGGAGGGCCGCGACTTCGTCATCCCCGATGACGTCCAGCTCCTGGCGGTGCCGGTGCTCGCCCACCGGCTGCTGCCCACGGCCGACGCGATCATCGAACGGAAGCTGCCCGAACGGGTGCTCACCAGGCTCATCGAGCGGCTGCCGCTGCCGCAGAAGACCTGAGCGCCGGGGAAGAAGGCAGTCATGCGGTCGCTGCTGGCGGGTTTCACCACCCGGGGGAGATCGTTCCTGGCGGCCGGGGCCGCCGCCGCCCTCTGCGGCCTGGCGCTGGGCGAACGTGACCTGGTGCGCATCGGCGCCCTGATCCTGCTGCTGCCGCTGCTGTCCGCGCTGGCCGCCGGGAGGACGCGGTACCGGCTCGGCTGCCTGCGCCAGCTCAGCCCGAGCCGGGTGCCCGCGGGGCAGACCGTGCACGTGAACCTGCGGCTCGAGAACGTCTCCAAGCTGCCCACCGGCCTGCTGCTGGCCGAGGACACCGTGCCGTACTCGCTCGGCAGCCGGCCTCGGTTCGTCCTGGAGCGGATCGAGCGCGGCGGCTTCAGGGAGTTCAACTACCCGATTCGCTCGGACGTGCGCGGCAAGTTCACCGTGGGTCCGCTCAGGCTCCGGGTCGCGGACGCGTTCGGGCTGGTGGAGCTGGGCCGCTCGTTCAGCGCCCGTAGCACGCTCGTGGTCTCGCCGAAAGTGGTGCCGCTGCCCGGACGCATGGTGCCGGGCAGCTGGATGGGCGACGGCGAGGGCCGGGCGCGGGTCACCGCCGCGGCCGGGGAAGACGACCCCGCTCCGCGGCCGTACCGTGACGGCGACGAGCTGCGCCGGGTGCACTGGCGATCTACCGCGCGCTACGGCGAGCTGATGGTGCGCCGCGAGGAGCAGCAGTGGCGCAACCACGCCGTGCTGATGCTGGACACCAGGCGCAGCGCGCACGCCGGCGGCGGTGCGTCGTCGTCCTTCGAGTTCGCGGTCAGCGCCGCCGCGTCGATCGGCGTGCACTTGGCCATGCAGGGCTTCGCGGGCCAGCTCGTCACCGACACCGGGGCGAGCACCGGGGGCACCAGCTTCGAGGACGCCCTGCTGGACACGCTGGCCGTGGTCAAGCCCTCGGGCGGGGCCGATCTCGCGGCCGGGCTGTCCACCGTCACCCCGCAGTCCGGCGGGCTGTTCATCGTGGTGGCCGGCCGGCTGACCAGCGCCCAGGCCAAGAGCCTGGTGGCCAGCCACCGGCCCGGCACGCCGGCACTCGCCCTGCTGCTGGCCGTCTCGAGCTGGGAGCCGGGACAGCGGCACGCCGGGGGGGCGGACGGGACGGAGGATGCCACCGCCGTGCTGACCGCGGCCGGCTGGCGGGTGACCACGCTACGCGCGGATACCCCGCTGGCGTCGGCCTGGGAGCGGCTGCACCAGGCACCGGTGATCCCGCAGGCCGAGAGCGCCCGCTTCGCGGGGGAGGCGGTGCTGTGAACAACCGGCTGACGGTCACGGCGGCGCTCGCGACCGCCGCGGCCTCAACCGGGCTGTTCTTGCTGATCATGGGGGGCGGCTGGTTCTGGGGCGGGCTCGGGGCCATCATCGTGGTGGCTCTCGTCGGTACCCTGACCCGGCTGCGCGTCCTGCCGCCGGTCGTCTGCCTGTTCGCCGCTCTGGGCGGCCTGCTGCTCTACCTGAACCTCGTGTACGAGGCGAAGCTCTCCTTCCTGCACCTGTTCCCCACCGGTGCCTCGCTCGCCGGGCTGTGGCGGCTGGGCGTGCAGGGGCTGAATGACACGCAGCGGTTCGCCTCCCCGGTGCCGCCGCTGCACGGGATCGTCTTGCTCGCAACGGCCGGGATCGGCCTGGTCGCGGTACTGACCGATCTGATCGCGGTCCGGCTCCGCCGGTGCGCGCTGGCCGGCCTGCCGCTGCTCGTCCTGTTCAGCGTGCCGGTGGCCTCGGGCGCGGGAAAGAACACGGCCGGTGACGCGGTCGTGTTCTGCCTGGGCATGGCGGGATACCTCGCCCTGCTCAGCGCGGACGGACGGGAACGTCTCCGGCTGTGGGGCCGGCTGGTCACGCCCTGGACCCCGGCCCCGGACGAGCCCGCCGAGGAGCTGGGCAGCGGCCCGAGCACCCGCGCCCTGGCCGCCTCGGGGCGGCGCATCGGCCTGGCCGCCGTCGCCCTGGCCCTGTTCGTCCCGGTGCTGGTGCCCAGCCTGCAGGCGCACAAGATCTTTCCCAGCGATCACCACGGACCCGGGTTCGGCCCTGGATCGGGTTCTGGCGGGTCAGGCCTGAACCCGATCGTCCAGATGACTAACCAGCTGAAGGAGAGCAGGTCATCGCTGGTACTCAAATACCACACGAATGACCCGCATCCGCAGTACCTGCAGATGTACGTGCTCGGCATCCTGAACAACACCAGCTGGACGATGTCGCCGCCGGGCAAGGGCGACCATGTGGACGGCAGCAAGCCGCTGCCTGGGCCCCCGGGAGGGCTAGCCGGAGGTATCGCGACTCGCGTGCGAACGTGGATCACGGTTGAGGGCAATGGCCTGGGCAACGGTCAGTTCCTGCCGGTCCCCTATGCACCGCAGGTACTGACCAGCCAAGGAACCTGGGACGCCGATCCGGGCACGCTCATGCTGTACACCGACTCCCAGTCGCTGAACGGGCTGAAATACTCGGTGTCCAGCCTCGACGTCGACCCCTCGCAGGCTGAGCTTGACCAGACATCATCTGACGGGGCGGGCCCCATGAGCCGGTATACGTACGTGCCGCCGGCTTACAAGTCGCTCAAGCATCTGGCCAACAAGATCGCCGGGGACCAGCCCACCCCCGGAGCCAAGGCGCTCGCCCTGCAGAATTACTTCCGCAACTCGAACGCATTCACGTACAACCTGACCCCTCCGGCCCCGCCCCAGGGGGCGAACGCCGTCAAGTACTTCCTCCAGCAGAGCAAGCAGGGGTTCTGCCAGCAGTTCGCGTTCGCGATGGCGGTGCTCGCCCGGCTGCTCGGCATCCCGTCTCGGGTCGTCGTGGGCTATACGGCGGGGACGAGGACCGGCCCGGGGAACTACACGGTCAAAACCAGCGATGCGCACTCCTGGCCCGAGCTGTACTTCCAGGGGTTCGGGTGGCTGCGGATGGAGCCGACCCCGTCCGGTAGCCAGCCCGGCCAGGGTACGGCGATCCCGCCCGCCTACGGAAGTCCAACGACCGGTGGCGGGACCGGCCCTGGAGGTGCGTCCGGGTCCGTCGGTGCACCGAATCCCAACCACCAGGGGGTCAAGATCGGGGCGGTGATCGGCCCCGTTGGCGCGAAGGGGGGGTTGGCGGAGAACGGGCTGGGGGCCCGGAAGGTACCGAAGGGAGGGAGCGCCCTGCCGGTACTGCTCATCGTGCTGGCCGCGCTGCTGGTGATCGGGCTGATAACGCCGCGGGTGACCAGGTCGCTGATCCGGCGGCGGCGCTGGCTGACCGCGCGTACCGACGCGGCCCGCGCGCACGCGGCCTGGTCCGAGCTGCTGGACGACCTGACCGACTACGGCATCCGGCACGGCCCGGGAGAGACCCCGCGGACCGTGGAGAAGACAGTGGCCAGGCGCGTCCGGCTGGCCGAGTCCGACCGGGAGGCGCTGCTTCGCATCACCCAGGCCGAGGAACGGGCCAGCTACGCCACGGAGCCGGCCCCCTCCGGCACGCTACGCGCCGACGTGGCCAAGGTGCGCGGCGCGATCTGCGCCTCAGTGACCAGAGGCTCCCGCTGGCAGGCCCGGCTGCTGCCCGCCTCGGCGGCGGAGCGCGCACGTCAGGGCCTGTCACACGGGCTCGACCTGTTCGGCTGGCTGGAGGTGGCCACCGGACGAGCCCGCCGTCGGCTGGCCCGGGCGCGGGCCACGTAACCGGCCGACGCGTTACGGGCCGACCCGGTCGTCCCTGCGGAACCGATGGACGGTGGGTGCTACCGGTCGCCTTCCTGACGGCGCCGCCAGCGCTCTTCGAGCCGCTCCATGAACCCCTGGTCGGTTGGCTGGCCCCGGCCCCGGCCCCGGCGCCGGCGCCGGCGCTGGCGCTGGCGCGGCTCTGCGGGTGCGCCCCGCGGACCGAGCCCGGTCATGTGCCGCCAGCTGGTCAGCGCCCACATGGCGCAGGTGAGCATGACCAGGAATCCCGCTACCCCCATCGGGATGTACTTGATGATGACCCCAGCGACCAGCAGGCCTACGCCCAGCAGGAATCCGATGATGGCCAGGATCACTCTGCGTCGGTAGTGGACCCGTGGATCGCGTGCGCGCACGCTGTGCGCGAACTTCGGGTCCTCGGCGTACAGCGCCTTTTCGATCTGTTCGAGCATGCGCTGCTCGTGCTCAGAGAGCGGCATGGTGCCTCCCATGCGCTCTCTCCGGTGGGCCGGGTCGTGCGGAGATCACCTTCACCTCACATACGCGGGATCTAAGCCCAGGATACGAGGGCCGGCACGTCGCGTGGAAGCCCGTACGGGCACCAGTGCCATCGACATCCCGCTGGCCTGCCCGTCTCGGCTTCAGTCACTGTCATCCGGGCCGCCCGCAGAGGCCGGCCCGCGCAGCCTGTCATGTTCGTCGGGCACGAGGGCGGCGGGACGCACCGCGTCCGTCCCGAACCTCCTGGTGATCTTGTCCACGGTCTGCTCGGCTTCCCGCCAGGAGGCCGGCCGCTCGCCCAGGATGAGCTGGGTGGCGGCGGCGGAGGCCGGGACCAGGCCGGTGGCGCGCACCCCGACCAGGCGCAGCCGGGCCCGGTCCAGCCCGGCCGCCTCGTACAGGGCGCACGCGGTCTCGTGGATCGTGCGGGCCACGTCCGTCGGCTCGCTCAGCGTGCGTGACCTGGTCATCGTGGTGAAGTTGGCCAGCCGCAGCTTGACCACCACGGTGCGGGCCACGCACCCGGACGAGCGCAGGCCGCGGGCGGTGCGCTCCGACAGCCTGAGCAGCTCCCTGCGGATCAGCTCGGGATCGTCGATATCGGCGGCGAACGTTTCTTCGGCGCCGATGCTCTTCTCCGACACGTGCGGCACCACGGAGCGCTCGTCCCGGCCCCGGGCCAGCGCGGCCAGGTGCGAGCCGTGCGCCACGCCCAGCTCGCGCTGCAGCGTGGCGACCGGCGTATTCGCGATGTCCCCGATGGTGCGCAGGCCAAGCCGGGCCAGCAGCTGGCCGGTCCGCTCGCCCACTCCCCACAGCGCGGACACCGGCAGCGGATGCAGGAAGGCGAGCACCCCGTCGGCGGGGACCACGAACAGCCCGTCCGGCTTGCACTGCACCGAGGCCACCTTCGCGACGAACTTGGTCGTGGCGACGCCGACCGAACAGGTGATGCCCTGCTGCTCGGCCACCTGCTCCCTGATCATGCGGGCGATCAGCGCGGGCGGACCGAGCCGCCGCCGCGCCCCGGAGACGTCAAGGAACGCCTCGTCGAGAGCGAGCGGCTCCACCTGCGGGGTGAACGAGCGGAAGATCGCCATGACCTCTTTCGACACGGCGGCGTAGAGATTATGCCGGGGCGGCAGGAACACAGCCTGCGGGCAGAGCCGCCGGGCCCGGGTCACCGGCATGGCCGAGCGGACGCCGAACACGCGCGCCGGGTACGTGGCGGACAGGACGACGCCGCGGCCGCCGACCGCGCCGACGATCACCGGCGCCGCGGCCAGCTCCGGGCGGTCGCGAATCTCGACGCCGGCGTAGAACGCGTCCATGTCGACGTGAAGGATGTGGCAGCCCGTGTCATCGGCGTCGGCGGACATTGGATCGGCTACCGGAATCCGAGCACGTGCAGCTGGGTGGCCATGCCCCGGAAGGCCGGATGGGCGGAGGCCGCCTCCTCCAGGGCTAGCAGGGCGCCCGCTGCACCCGGGTCGGTATCGGTGAGCATGCTCGGCACCAGGTCGGTGAACACCCGGACGCCGTGTCCCGGCCCGGGCCGGAGCCCTGCCTTCTCGATCAGCCCGGTGACCGACTCCAGGGTGAACCGGCGCGGCATCGCGACCGGGCCGCCAGCCCCGTCCGGGCTGGCCGGGCCGGTCCCGGCCGGCATCGCCGCGATCAGCCTCCTGGCCTCGTCGAAGCGGCCGGCCAGGGCCCGGTGAACCACGGCCGCGACCGCGCTGGCGGCGAGCACGCTGACCACGCCGTCGGACCGCAGGATGGCGGCGATCGCGGTCATCGCCGCCTGCGGAGACTCGACGTACTCGAGCACGCTATGGCACAGCACGACGTCGGCGCCCGCCTCCCCGCCCGGCCCCGCCGCGGCCACCATGGTCAGGTCAGAGACGTCACCCTGCACGGCGCGCAGCGGAACGCCCGCCTCGGCCGCGCGCCGTTGCGCAGCCGCCAGTGAGTCGGGACTCGGATCGATCACGGTCACGCGGTGCCCGAGGCTCGCGATCGGGACGGCGAAGCCGCCGGTGCCGCCGCCGACGTCCACCACGTCCAGGCTGGCCCGACCGGTCTGCGCGGCCCGCGCGGATACCACCTCGCGCAGCGTGTCCCAGAGGACCCCGGCGCCCGCGCCGAGCGCGGCGCCGGTGCGAATCTCGCCCGCCACGGCAGTCCTCCTCATCGCTCCTCGGGGTCCCCAATGTAGTGCGGCGTGCTGACACCGATGTGACGTCTTCGGAGTTGTCGGGCAGCATAGGCGCATGCCAGTGCGGTTCGACCCCCCATCGGGGACACGTGACTTCCTTGCCGCCGAGTTGGAGGCCCGCGAAGCGGCGTTCGGGACGGTCAGGGAGGTTTTCGGCCGTTACGCGTTCGAGCCGCTGCAGACCCCGGCGTTCGAGCGGCTCGACGTGCTGATGGGCAAGTACGGGGACGAGGGCGACAAGCTCATCTTCAAGATCCTGCGGCGCGGCGAGCACGAGGCGTCCGGCGAGGCCGACCTGGCCCTCCGCTACGACATGACGGTGCCGCTGGCCCGGGTGGTCGCCGCCCATGGCAGCCAGCTGCCGACGCCCTACAAGCGGTACACGATCGGCCCGGTGTGGCGCGCGGACCGGCCGGGCAAGGACCGTTACCGCGAGATCACCCAGTGCGACCTGGACACGGTCGGCTCTTCCTCGCTGCTGGCCGACGCCGAGGTGGCCTGCGCTGTCTGCGAGACGGTGGCCGCGCTCGGCGTGCCGTCGTTCACCATGCTGGTGAACTCGCGGCTGGCGCTGTCCGGGCTGCTGCGCGCGTTCGGCGTGCCCGGGGGGATCGGCGGCGACGTGCTCATCACGCTGGACAAGCTGGACAAGCTGAGCCCGGCTGAGGTGATCAAGGAACTGGCCGGGCGCGGGCTCGCGCTGGACAAGGCGGAGTCGCTGGTTGACGCGCTGACCGCCCCGGACGCCACCGAGCGGGTACGGGCCGCGCTGCGGTCCAACGACGAGGGCGCCGCGGGCCTGGCGGAGATCGATACCGTGATCTCGCTGGCGCGCGGCCAGATCCCGGCCGAGCGGATCGTGTTCATGCCGCGGATGGTGCGCGGGCTGTCCTACTACACCGGGCCGATCTGGGAAGTGACCGCCGCGGGCATATCCGGGTCGATCGCTGGCGGAGGACGCTACGACCACCTGATCGAGTCGCTCGGCGGCCCGGACGTCCCGGCCACCGGGGGCTCGCTGGGCGTGGAGCGGATCCTCGCGCTGCGGTCGGGCGGCACTGCGGCTTCGTGGCGCCGGCTGGACGTGGCCGTGACCGTGATGGGCGACGAGCTGGCCGCGGCGAGCTTCGGTCTCGCCGCGGTCGCGCGCGCGGCCGGGGCCCGGGCGAGCGTGTACCTAGGGTCGTCGGCGAAGCTGGGTAGGCAGCTCAAGTGGGCCAGCGACTCGGGAGCGCGGTTCTGCCTGATCTACGGGCGGGCGGAGCAGGCCGAAGGGCGCGTCACGATCAGGGACATGGTCACCGGCGAGCAGATCGAGGTGCTGGCCGGGGAGCTCGGCGCGCGGCTGTCACGGCTGCTGGCCGAGCGCCAGGGCGACGCGGCCGGGCCAGCACCGGGGCGCCCGCCGTCGGCAGGATGATCGGCAGGATGAGAGGACGACGGTCATGCCCAGCATGAAGGTCACGCTGAGCTCGGCGATGCGGGCCAGGGATGTATCGCGACCGCACGCCGAGCACGAGTCCCGGGCCGAGGCCGATGCGGAGCAGGCTCCGGCCGGCCGGGGGCCGGCGCGGCGGCAGCCCAGGCCCGGCGGCAGGCCGATTCCGGGCGACCCGGCGCAGGAGGGCCGGGGCCAGAGTGCCCTGGGCACGCCAGGCCCCCCGGGCGGAACGGGAACGCCGGGCCAATCGGGGAAGCCGGGCGTACCGGGAACACCGGGAACACCGGGGACACCGGGTCGGCGCCGCGGGCCACGATCGCGGGGTGGCCAGGCTGACGGGGGCGGCATCCGGGGCGGCCAGCCGGACTCCGGAGCCGACGGCATCCCGGACGGCACCGGCGGCGGGCAGGCCAGCGGGGTGAGCGGTACTGGCGGCGGGCAGCCGAGCGCAGCGGGCGGGACCGGCGGCGGGCAGCCGAGCGGGACCGGCGGCGGGCAGGCCAGCGCGGCGGACAGTACCGGTGGCGGCCGCGGTCACCGGAGCCGGAGCGGGCGGCGGAGATCCCGGACCAGGCGGGGACGGAGCCGCTGACCAGGGCCGCGAAACCCAAACCAGGCAGGAACGAAGCCGCTGACCAGGGCCGCGAACCCCAGACCAAGCGGGGACGGAGCCGCTGACCGGGGCCGCGAACCCTGGACCAGGCGGGAACGAAGCCGCTGACCAGGGCCGCGAACCCCCAGACCAAGCGGGAACGCAAACGGTGATCAGAGCCCGGAACCCTGGACCAGGCAGAACGAAGCCGGCGACCAGGGCTGCGAACCCCAGACCAGGCGGGAACGAAGCCGCTGACCGGGGCCGCGAACCCCCAGACCAGGCGGGAACGCACGGCTTGGGCCGGGCGATGACGCCTGATCGTGAGCGACAGCGCCTGATCAGGGCCAGGACCGGCTCGACAGGACCAGCCGGTATCCATCGGGATCGGCGATCGTGACTCCCCACCGGTCCCAGTACGGGTTGCGGGCGGCGACCCGGGTGCCGCCCGCTTCGACCAGGCGGCGGACCGCATCGTCATCGACCGGGCCATCGACGTAGAGGACCAGCAGATCCTCCTCGGTCGGCCGGGCCGGGGTCGTGTCATCCGGGTCACCGACCAGTTCGAGATGCCAGGCGGCCCCCGGCCACCCGACCATGAGCAGCGCGTGCTCGCCCTCGGCAGTGTCATCGGCCCGGAACAGCACGTCGAGTCCGAGGCCGTCGACCCAGAACCGTTCGGAGGCCCGCAGGTCGTGACTCGGGCGCGCGATGCGCAGGTGACTGGCCGGCCGCGGCTGCATGACTCCATCATCGCCCGCGATCCAGAACATGCGGCGCCCTGGCATGATCGTGGCGACGGCACGGGCGCCGGCGGATGCGGAAGGCGGAACAGCGATGCGGGTCCTGACCTGGAATCTGTGGTGGCGCTACGGGCCGTGGCAGCGCCGCCGCGAGGCGATCGCGGCGACGCTGGCCGAGGTCGACCCCGACGTATGCGGACTGCAGGAGGTATGGCAGGACGGCGAGGAGAACCTGGCCGGTGGCTTCGCCGATGAACTCGGCCTGCACTGGTGCTGGGCGGAGGCAGGCCGCCATCGCGACAGCGACGGCCACGAGGTCCTCCTCGGCAACGCCATCCTCAGTCGCTGGCCAATCACCGCGCGGGCCGAGATGCGCCTGCCCACCGGGGACATCGCGGGGGGCCGGGTCGCGCTGCACGCCAGCATCGCGGCGCCCGGCGGCGTGCTGCCGATGTTCACCACCCACCTGAGCTATCAGCCCGGTGCCTCTCAGGTCCGCACCGAGCAGGTCCGCCGGCTCGCCGAGTTCATGGCCGCCCACGGCACCGACGGTGATTACCCGCCGGTGGTCACCGGCGACCTCAACGCCGAGCCCGGCTCCGATGAGCTGCGGCTACTCGGCGGCCTGCTCACCGCGCCGGCCGTGCCGGGGCTGGTGCTCGTCGACGCCTGGCGGTATGCCGACCCGGCCGACCCCGGGTTCACCTGGGATCGCCATAACGGTTACCAGGCCCACAGCCTGCTCCCCGATTCCCGCATCGACTACATCCTGGTCGGTCTGCCCCGTCGCGGCCGCGGGCGGGTGGGATCGACACGGCTGGCCGGCAATGCTCCGGTTGACGGCGTCTGGCCATCGGACCATTTCGCCGTGCTCACCGACCTGGAGTAATACAGGCCTGATCCCGGGTCTGGCAGGGTGGGGGCATGGCGACAGGTTCAGCACACCGAGAAGTGATCGTCGAACGCATCGCGAATGGCCGGTTCTGTGTCGTCAACGACCGCGGCGGCCGGATCACCCTCGGCACCGGGGACGGGCCCGACTTCACCCCGACCGAGTTGCTGCTGGTCGCGCTCGGCGGATGCACGGCGATCGACGTCGACACGCTGACGTCACGCCGGGCGGAACCCGAGGCGTTCCAGATCGTTGTCCAGGCGAACAAGGTGCGCGACGCGGGCGGGAATCACCTCACCGACATCGAGGTGACGTACCGGGTCACGTTCCCTCCCGGCGAGCCAGGCGATGAGGCCCGCGCCATCCTCCCTGACGTTGTGAAGAAATCGCACGGCCGGCTGTGCACGGTCGGCCGCACCATCGAACTCGGCACGCCGGTCGGCACCCGGATCGAGTAGCGGCGGCCAGCCGCCGGCGAGGAAGCCGGCCGTAGCCCCTGACGGGTGCTAGCTTGCCCTGGTGCGTATCGGCGTCTACGTCGACGGATTCAACCTGTACTACGGCGCGCGGGGACTGTGCGGCCGATGCACTCCGGGATGGCGCTGGCTCAATCTGCGCGCGCTGGCCACCGACCTGGTCGGCCGGCACACCCGCTGGCCGGACGCCCGCGTGCACCGGATTGTCTACTGCACCGCGCGCATCGACGGCGTCTCCAACCCGTCCGGCCAAGCCGACCAGGACATCTACCTGAAGGCCCTGCTGGCCACGGGCAGCGTCGACCACATCGAGTACGGCACTTACGTGGCCCGGGTGAAGACGGCGCCGCTGGCGGTCAAGGGCCCGCAGGGCCGACCCGAGCTGGTCAGCCCCGAATGGCCGGTGATGGTCCAGGATGGCCGCGGCGGTCCGGTGGACGCAGCCGTGTTCATGGTGTCCTATGCCAGTCGCGAGGAGAAGGGCACCGATGTCAACCTGGCCGCGCACCTTCTGCCGGACGTGCTCCGCGGCGCGGTCGACGGAGTCCTGGTCATCTCCAACGACAGTGACCTGCGATTTCCCGTCGAACAGGCCCGCCTGCACGTGCCGGTGGGCATCATCAACCCCTCACACAACTACCTCGCCGGTGACCTGCGCGGCCGGCCGTCGGACGGAGTCGGCGGGCACTGGTGGGCCAGGCTGGTCGCGGCCGACCTGACGAGCCACCAGCTTCCTGACCCGGTCGGCTCGTACCGTCGTCCGGCCGGCTGGTAATTCCCCGACTGGCCGAGGAGCTACCCAGCGGCCCGCAGGTTATAATCGGGCCATATACCACCTGGCTCCTCGTGGGCCGGGTCTTTTTATGTCACGACCGGTGAGAATGATCGTTCGGCACGCTAAGTTTGCCTGCCTTTGACCTGCGGGTTCGTCACGGCGCCAGGTCAGACCGGGTTCGCCGGAAGGGCTGGCCTGAACTGGTCGGCCTAGACAGGAGCGTGCCAGGTGATTCAGTCCGGGTGCTGGCTGGGCAGGGTGATGTAGCGCCGCCCGGCGGGGGTGAGCCAGGCCATGATGCCCGGCATGGGTTGCTCGAGCCGCCATCGTTCGGCCTGTTTGCACCTGTGGTGTCGGCGGCAGAGCGGCGCGAGGTTGCACTCGCAGGTCAGGCCGTCTTTATCGTGCGGAATGGTGTGGTCCAGGTCGCAGCGGACCGCGGGCCGGCCGCAGCCAGGCCAGCTGCAGCTAGTGGTGCGGCCGCGGATCAGCCGCTGCAGGGCGGGGCTGGGCCGGTAGCCGGCCTCGGCGGTGCGGTGGTCGCAGCACCCGGCGGCGAGCGGCTCGGCGGTCACGGCCACCGTCCAGTCGCCGCCGTCGGGGGCCGCGACGGCCCGGGCGGCGCCATGGCCGAGGGCGCGCCCGGCCGGGCCGGTGACGGTGATGTGCCAGCGGGTGGCGCGGTGACCGGCAGCGGCGCAGGCCAGCGCCCGGGCGGTGCCCGGGTCGAGCGGGCCATAGCCGGCCGCGGCCCCGGGCGCCTGCGAAAAGCCGAGCAGTGTGGCCAGCGGGATGGTCAGGTTGACCGATCCGGCCAGCGGCGGCAGCCCCGCGTCGGCGCCTCCGGCCATGGGGCGGTGCTGCCCGGCCGGCACCGGCGTGCCATCCGGAGCGATCCGGGTCTGGTCGGCAGCCGTTCGGCCCTGATCCGCGGCGGTCCCGGCCTGATCCGCAGCGGTCCCTCTCCGATCCGAGGAGGCCGCACTTCGATCTCCGGCGGGGGCCTGGTCTGCAGCGATCCGGGCTTCGTCGGGGCCGGGGTCGACCTTGCCGCCAGGAGCGGCGCCGGGGTAGGGATCACCCTCCGAGGGGTCATCGGGGCCGCGGGTGGCTGCGGGCGGACCGGCGGGCAGCAGACAGGGGGGCGGCGCGCCGGTGTCCTGGCCGAGCAGCAGGGCCAGGTAAGCCCAGGCGCGCAGCAGGTCGATCCCGCCGACGGCACCCTGGTTCTGCCATTGCCGGGCGATCCGGGTCAGCCGTGCATCGGCGGCCAGCACCGCGGCGGCGGGCAGGTAATACCCCGCCAGGCTGGCCGTGCCCGCCGGATCCGGCCAGCAATCCACCCGCGCGTGCTGCAGATCCTCCTCCCGCTGCCGGGCCGCCGCGCCCGGGTCGGCGGCCAGCACGGCCCGCGCGATCACCCGGCGCAGCTGCCCGGTGGTCAGGTCGGGTGCATCCGGAAGCACCATCGCCTGCACCGCGGTCGCGTGCGCCGCGCTGAGCGTGGCCACCCCGGCGGCGATGATCTTCGCCTTGGCCAGGTCGATCCGCCCGGCGGCCAGCGCCGACCGGGTATCAGTCAGCGGGCCGGCCAGATCCAGGGCCAGGGTCACCTCGTCCTGGGCGGCCCGGCCGGTCAGGGTCAGCGCCGCGGCCACCTCCTCGGGGACGAACTCGCTCACGTTCAATGGGAGCCGTCCCGGGAACGCAGGCGGGCTGCCATCGGCCGGGCGGCGGCGGGCCAGCTCGGCCACCGCGGCCAGCTCGCCGGCCGCGGCCCATGAGGTCACCCGCCGCCAGGCCCGCAGCACTCCGACCAGCTCGTCGTCGGTGACCTGTACGAGACGGTCATGCGTGTCGGCGGCGAATCCGGCCAGCGGCAGTCCCGCAGCCAGAACGTCTAGCACCCCGCCATCGGCGAACCCGGGCCCGTCCCGGGATCTGTCTCGCGGCCCGAATCCGGCCGGCCACGCCTCCGGCCCGGGCGGGGCCTGGAAGCTCAGCGGCCACCCCGGGGTGGCCGGTACCGAGCCGTCGGCGGCCAGTTCCCCCAGCTCCGCGGCATCCAGCCCGGCCAGCGCGGCCGGGCGGTCGAAGTCCGGATCCGGCCAGCCGTACAGTTCGTCATCGGCCGGCGGGATGTCCGCGTCGGTCAGCGAGGCCAGCGCGGCCTCCAGGATCTCCTCCTGCGACTCCCGCCGCGAGGCTGCCGACACCTGCCCACCTCCTCTGACATGACCAGGACAGACGAGAAAACCGGATGTTCTTCGAATACACTATCGGATACCTCGGACAATCCGCGGCACAGTGACACACGACACGCTGGCAAGTTGCGCCACGTCCGCGGCGACCGGGCAGGGAGGCGGGGATGAGGGGGCGGGAGGCAGGCAGACGGACAGGCAGGCAGGCAGGCACGCAGGCAGGCAGGCAGGCACGCAGGCAGGCACGCAGGCAGGCAGGCAGGCACCAGCCGGGCAGGCAGCGGGCACGCTAGTCCACGCGGCCTCACGCGCTGGGCGGCGGCAGGGCTATCACTGCGCCGGGATTGCGGGGGAAGTGATGGCGCTGCCGCCACTGCGCCAGGGTCTCTGGGGTCGCCGGGGCGAACTCGCGCGAACCCGAGCGGGCTTTGGCGACCAGGTAGCGGGGTCGTGCTTCAGCCGTGGTCGTGACTCAGATCGACGATGCAGAACCGGTTGCCATCGGGATCGGCCAGTACGACGAAATCGGGGTCGTCGGGATAGCGATCCCAGTCCACCCGTTCGGCGCCCAGCGAGATCAGGCGCGCCGCCTCCGACTCCTGCTCGGCCACGTCGGCCACGTGCAGATCCAGGTGCAGCCGGGGGTAGTCCTCCGGGGGCGTCTGGCTGCGCTGCAGCGCGATCGCGGTACCTGATCCGCCGGGCGGGACGAGCACCGTGGCCCAGCCGCCGAACCCGTCCTCGCGCAGCTTGTAGCCCAGCGCCGCGGACCAGAACTCCGCGGCTCGCGGCACGTCGGTGACGCCCAGCACTATCACGCCGAACGACAACATCGTCGATCAGCCGCGCTAGCTCGGCCGCGGGGGCAGCTCGCCGGTCTTCTCGTACTCGGTGATCTCCGCCAGCCGCCGGACGTGCCGCGGCTCGCCGGAGAACGGCGTCTCCACGAACACCCGGGCGAAGCCAACCGCGTCGGCCACCGAGTACATCCGGGCTCCCAGGCTGAGCACGTTCGCGTTGTTGTGCAGCCTGGCCAGCTGCGCGGTCTCGTCGGTCCAGGCCACCGCCGCGCGGACGCCGGAGATCTTGTTCGCGGCGATCTGCTCGCCGTTGCCGGATCCGCCGATGATGATGCCGAGACTGCCCGGGTCCGTGATGACCCCATGCGCGGCGGCCATCACGTACGGGGGGTAGTCGTCGTCGTGGTTATAGGCGGGCGGCCCGCAGTCGACCGGTTCATGCCCGGCGCTGGTCAGCCACTCGATCAGGGCGGCCTTTAGCTCGAACCCCGCGTGATCAGATCCCAGATAGACGCGCACGGCTGCCAGTCTGTCAGAACTGCAGGGACTTAACCTCCAGGAACTCCTCCATCCCGTGTACGCCGAGCTCGCGTCCGTATCCGGACTGACCGAATCCGCCGAACGGGGCCACAGGATTGAACGCGCCGCCGTTGATCTCGACCTGCCCGGCCCGCAGCCGACGGCCCACCGCCGCGGCCCGGTCCGGGTCGGCAGACCAGACCGCAGCCGCCAGGCCGTACCGGGTGCCGTTGGCGATCTCGATGGCCTCGTCCTCGCTGCCGTAGCCGATGACCGCCAGCACCGGGCCGAAGATCTCCTCCTGGGCGATCGTCATATCCGGCCTGACCTGGCTGAACACCGTGGGCTGCACGTAGTATCCGCTGGGCGTGCCCTCCGGAGGCTCGGCGCCGCCGAGGGCCAGGGTGGCTCCCTCGCAGACGCCGCGCTCGATGAAGCCCCTCACCCGGTCGCGCTGGGCGGCCGAGACGAGCGGGCCGAGCCGCGTTCCCTCGGCCATCGGATCGCCGACGGTGTAGCGCCCGGCGGCCTTGACCGCCAGCGCGACGGCTTCGTCGTACTCATCGGCGGGAACCAGCATGCGGGTGAGTGCGGTACAGGTCTGGCCGGAGTTGATGAAGGCCTTGGCCACGCCGACCTTGACCGCGGTACCCAGGTCCGCATCGGGAAGGATCACGTTGGCGGACTTGCCGCCGAGCTCGAGGGTCACCCGCTTGACGGTCTGCGACGCGAGCTCCGCGACCCGCTTGCCCGCCCGGGCCGAGCCGGTGAACGACACCGCGTCGATGCCCGGGTGCCCGGCGATCGCCTCCCCGACCACCGGACCCGTGCCGCTCACCAGGTTGAACACCCCTGGCGGCAGGTTGATCTCGTGGAATATCGCGGCCAGCTCGTAGGCGGCCAGCGGCGCGACCTCGCTCGGCTTCAGCACCGCCGTGCAGCCGGCCGCGAGCGCCGCGGCGACCTTGGCCACGATCTGGTGCAGCGGGTAGTTCCACGGCGTGATCATCCCGGCCACGCCGACCGGCTCGCGCACGACCAGGGAATTGCCTGACCGCTCACCGCCGAAGTCATAGTAGCCGAGTAGCTCCGCATAGCTGGCGAGCACGGCGATCGGCAGGTCGACCTGCACCTTCCGGGCGAAGGGCAGCGGCGAGCCCATGTCCGCCGCGATGGTGGCGGCGATGTCGTCCGCCCGGTCCGTCAGCAGCCCGCGCGCGCCCTCGAGGAACCCGGCTCGCTCGGCCGCCGGCGTGGCCGCCCAGCCTCCAAACGCCTTCCTGGCCGCGGCCACCGCCGCGTCGACGTCGGCCGGGTCCCCCGCCGGGACCTGGTCGATGACCTGCTCCGTGGCGGGGTTGACGACGTCGACGGCGGCGCGGCTGGCTGACGGGGTCCAGGCCCCGCCGACATAGTTGTCACGCATGACGCAATCCTCGCGCACGTGGCGGCCAGCGGCGAACCGGGGCACCGAACGCCAGCCGGCGGTGGTCCGGGTCAGTCGAAGATCGGGTCCCGGTAGCGGCTGCGCTTCAGCTCGAAGAAGCCGTCGGTCTGCGCGATCAGCCGCACCCCGTCCCAGAGCTTGCCCGCGTCCTCGCCGCGCGGGATCGGGGACACCACGGGGCCGAAGATCGAGGTGCCCTCCACCGTGATGATGGGCGTGCCGACCTCGTAGCCGACCCGCTCGATACCTTCGGAGTGCGAGGCGCGGACGGCCTCGTCGTACTCGGTGGAATCCATGGCGTCGGCGAGCTCGGCCGGCAGTCCCGCCTCGGCCAGCGCGGCCTCGATGGTCTCCCGCTCCCTCGGCAGCTGCTCGTTGTGGAAGCGCGTGCCAATGGCGGTGTACAGCGGTCCGAGCACCTCGGGGCCGTACTTGGCCTCCGCGGCGGCGCACACCCGGACCGGGCCCCAGGCCTTGGCCAGTCCCTCCCGGTACTTCTCCGGCAGGTCTTCCTTGTCCTCGTTGAGCACCGCCAGGCTCATCACATGCCAGCGCGGCTCGAGCGGCCGGACCTTCTCGGCCTCCAGCAGCCATCGCGAGGTAATCCAGGCCCACGGGCAGGCCGGGTCGAACCAGAAATCGACGACAGTGCGCTCCTGCTCGGCCATGCTCACTCCTTCTCGTCGGGGGGTACACAGCCGACAACCAGCGCCCCCCGCCAACGCATTCCGCTGCCGGCGTGACAGGATGCCGGGACGGCCTGACCACGCGATGCCGGGCCTACCCTGGGCACACGACGCCGGGACTGTGAGCACACGAAGGGGAGATCACGTGGCAGGGAACCTTACCCGCGAGGAGGCACGCCACCGGGCCGCGCTGCTCGACGTGGAGTCGTACGCGGTCGAGCTGGACCTGACCGGCCTCTCCGGCGGCGCGCTCACCTTCGGCTCGGTCACCGTGGTCAGATTCCGCTGCTCGAGCCCGGGCGCCGCGACCTTCGTCGACCTGAGCGCCCCGGCCGTCAGGGAGATCACCCTGAACGGGGCCGCGCTGGAGGGCGCCGCGTTCGACGGCGCCCGGATCCAGCTGACCGGCCTCGCCGCGGAGAACGAGCTGCGGGTGGCCGCCGAGTGCGCCTACTCACGTCACGGCGAGGGCCTGCACCGGTTCACCGACCCCGCCGACGGCGGCGTCTACCTGTACTCCGACCTGGAGACGTTCGACGCGCACGAGGTCTACGCCTGCTTCGACCAGCCCGACCTCAAGGCCACGTTCGAGCTGGCCGTCCGCGCGCCGGCCGACTGGCAGGTGGTATCCAACATGGCCGCGGACACGACGGCTCAGCCTGGGTACTGGCACTTTCCGCCGACGCCGCCGGTGCCGACCTATATCACCGCGGTCGCGGCCGGCCCGTACCACGTGGTGCGCAGCGAGCACGACGGCATCCCGCTCGCCATCTACTGCCGCGCATCGCTGGCCGGCTACCTGGACGCCGATGAGATCTTCGAGGTGACCAGGCAGGGTCTCGACTTCTTCCAGCAGGCGTTCGGCAGGCGATACCCGTTCGAGAAGTACGACCAGCTCTTCGTGCCCGAATTCAAGGAAGGCGCGATGGAGAACGCCGGCGCCGTGACGTTCGTGGAGAGCTATATCTTCCGGTCCCGGGTCACCGACTTCGCCCGCGAGGCCCGGGCCGAGACCATCTTGCACGAGATGGCTCACATGTGGTTCGGCGACCTGGTCACCATGCGCTGGTGGGACGACCTGTGGCTGAACGAGTCGTTCGCCACCTGGGCGGGCACGCTGGCCCAGGCCGAGGCCACCCGCTGGTCATCGGCGTGGACCACGTTCGCGCAACTGTACAAGGGCTGGGCATACCGGCAGGATCAGCTGCCGTCCACGCACCCCATCGCGGCCGACATTCCCGACATCCACGCGGTCGAGGTGAACTTCGACGGCATCACCTACGCCAAGGGCGCGGCGGTGCTCAAGCAGCTGGTCGCCTACGTCGGCCGGGACAACTTCCTGGCCGCGCTGCGCCGCTACTTCGACGCTCACGCCTGGGGCAACGCCACGCTGCACGACCTCCTCGCGGCGCTCGAGGAAACCTCAGGCCGGGATCTGTCCGGGTGGTCGAAACAATGGCTGGAGACCGCGGGCGTCAACACGCTGCGTCCCGATTACCAGACCGGCCCGGACGGCACGATCACGCGCTTCGCGGTCCGGCAGGAGGCGCCGGCCAGCCACCCGGCGTTGCGCACGCACCGGATCGCGGTCGGGCTGTACGACCGCACCGGATCGGGCGCCGGCTCGCTGGTCCGGCGGCGTCAGGTGGAGGCCGACGTGGCCGGCGAGCTGACCGAGGTGCCCGAGCTGGCCGGCGAGCGCCGGCCGGACCTGGTCCTGGTCAACGACGACGACCTCACCTACGCCAAGGTACGGCTGGACGACTACTCGCTGCGCACCCTTATCGACCGCATCGGCGATTTCGCCGACTCGCTACCCGCCGCACTGTGCTGGGCAGCGGCCTGGGACATGTGCCGGGACGGCGAGATGGCCGCGCGCGATTATGTGCGGCTGGTGCTGTCCGGCGTCGCGTCCGTTCGGGATATATCCGTGGCGCAGACGCTGCTGCGGCAGGCCATCGCGGCGGTGCGCAGGTACGCGGATCCGGCCTGGCGGGAGACCGGGCTGAACCTGCTCGCCGACACGCTCCGCGGACTGCTGGACCAGGCCGAGCCCGGCTCGGACGCGCAGCTGGCCTACCTGCAGGCGCTCGCCCGCGCGGCCGTCGCGGGGCGGCATACGGACCTGCTGCGCGGGCTGCTGAACGGCTCCGTCGTGATCGACGGCGTGGCCGTGGACACCGACCTGCGGTGGTCGCTGCTGCAGCGGCTGGTGAGCCTCGGGCTGGCCGACCCTGGGGAGATCGACGCGGAACTGGCCGGCGACGTCACCGACGAGGGCGAACGGCGCGCCGCGTCCTGCCGCGCGGCCATCCCGACGGCCGAGGCCAAGGAAGCCGCCTGGGAGGAGATCACCGGCGGCAAGCTGCCGAATGCGATGTTCAAGGCCGTGCTGAACGGCTTCATGAGCCCCGACCAGGATGCCCTGCTCGAGCCGTACGCCCGGCGCTACTTCGACGTGCTCGCCGACGTGTGGCGGGACTGGAAGTCCGACATGGCGCAGTACTTCGCGAGCAACGCCTACCCGGTCACCGTGATCAGCGAGGAGGCGATCCGGGCCACCGACGACTACATCGACCGGACGAGCCCGCCGCCGGCGCTGCGCCGCCTGCTCATCGAGGACCGCGACGACGTCGCGCGGGCACTGCGCTGCCAGGCCCGGGACCGCCAGGCCGGCCGGGACCAGCCGGATTCCTGACCGCGCGGGCTGCGCTGCCAGGCCCGGGACCGCCAGGCCGGGCGCGACCGCCAGGCGTGTTCCTGACCGCGCGGACGGTGGCCGCCACCAGGGGATCGGCGGCCAGATCCTCGGCCAGCACCGGCCGGCCGTCGGGACCGCCCAGCGGGATCCGCCAGTTCGGGTACTCGGTGCTGGTGCCCGGCAGGTTCTGCGGCCTGCGCTCCCCCACCGCCTCGGCCAAAGACACGCCGATCAGCGCGGCCGGGGTGCGGGCCAGGTAGCCGTACAGGCCGACGGTGAACTGGTCCGGGCTCACGGCTGAGCCCGCGGCGAGCAGGCCCTGCCCCGTCAGGGCGCCTCGCCAGGCCTCGACGGCGGCGGCCGCGTCGGCCCGTTCGGCATCCTCGGTCCGGCCGAGCAGGCCGAGACGGGCGCGCAGCGCCACGTGCTCGCCGGTGACGAAGCCGGCGGCGGGCGGCACGTCGTGGGTGCCGACGGTGGCCAGGCAGTCGCGGCGCCACGCGTCCGGCGGCAGCGGGGTGCCGTCGGCGCGGCGCTCGAACCAGAGCATCGAGGTGCCGAGCACACCGCGGTCGGCCAGGTAGCGGCGGATCCAGGGCTCGACCGTGCCGAGATCCTCGCCGACGGCGAGCGCGCCCGCCCGCGCCGCCCGGCTGGCCAGCACGCCGACCATCGCCCCCTGGTCGTAGCGGACGTAGGTACCGCGATCCGGGGTCATCCCGGCCGGCACCCACCACAGCCGGAGCAGGCCCATCACGTGATCGGCCCGGATCCCGCCGGCCTGGCTGAGGGTGGCGTCGATCAACCCGGCCAGCGGCCGGTAGCCCTGGGCGGCCAGCCGGCCCGGGTGCCAGGGCGGCAGCGTCCAGTCCTGCCCGACCTGGTTGAACTCGTCCGGCGGTGCGCCCACGCTGACGCCCTGGACGATCACGTCCTGCCCGGCCCAGGCGTCCGCGCCGCCCGGATGCGCGCCGACCGCCAGGTCGTGAATGATCCCGGTGTCCATGCCGGCCGCGCGCGCGGTCCGCTGCGCGGCGGCGCGCTGCTCGCCGGCCAGCCATTGCAGCCAGGCGTGGAAGCTGGCCGCCCCGGCCAGCCTGGCCCGCTCCGCCGTGACCGCGGCGGACCGCGGATCGCGCAGCCTGGCCGGCCAGTTCCGCCAGTCAGGCCCGTGCACCTCGGCCAGCGCGCACCAGGTCGCCCAGTCGTCGAGCGCCCGGCCCTGGCGGGCGCGGAACCGCTCGAACTCGGCCCGTCGCGCCGGGTGCTCCGGCGCGGACCAGAGGATCTCGCACGCGGCCCGCTTGGCCGCCCACACCGCGTCCCTGTCGATCAGGTCCGCGGTGGCGTTGCGCGCGCGCAACGGCCCGGCCAGCGCGGCGATCTGCTCCTTCCCGGCCGCGCCGAGCCGGCCGTACTCGGGGATGTCCTCGATCCGCAGGTACAGCGGGCTGGTGAACCGCCTGCTCATCGGCAGGTACGGCGACGCGGTGACCGGCGGCTTCGGCTCGGCCGCGTGCAGCGGGCTGCAGAGCACGAAGCCGGCGCCCAGCCCGCGGCCGCTCCAGGCGGCCAGGTCGGCCAGATCCCGCAGGTCGCCGTGACCCCACGAGCCGCGTGAGCGCAGCGCGTAGAGCTGGACCGTGAAGCCCCAGGACCGGCCGGGCGGCCGCGGCGCGGACGCAGGCGCGGCTCCGGCACCGGGCTCCGGCATGATTCCGAACGGCCCGGGGGCGGGCGGGCCGGCATCGCCTAGTGCGTCGAGGATCGCCGCCAGCGTGTCCGAGCCGACCTCGACCTCGCGGCCGCGCCAGTCCCGGTAGGAGCCGGCCACGCCGCGCGCCTGCGCCTGGCGGACCAGATCCGCTCGCTGCATGCCGCTGGCTCTCGCGCTACGGCACGCGGCCGGGCGTCCCCGCCCCCGGCCTGACCGGCAGGATGATCAGCGGGTCGCTGCCCTTGACCTTCTTCGAGCAGGCCTGCGCGGTGAACCTGGCGTAGAGCGCGGTGAACTGGTCGGGCGGGTAGATCTTCAGCCAGTGCGCGGTGACCAGACCGCAGGCCGACGGCGAGAAGTTGCCGGCGTCGACGACCCCGAGCCAGGCGTGCGCGGTGGCTCCGCTGGCCAGCGTGACGGTTTCTGGCCCGAACGTCGTCTGCCGCGACGCCGCGGCGCCGATCTGGCTGCCCTGCTGGCCGGTCACGAACGACACGCCCGGGAAGCCGTACATGTCGCAGCTATGGCCGGAGGTGTTGGTGAAGTCCAGCGCCACGTAGTTGGTACCCGCCGCCGCGCCGCCCCGCGTCTTGTTCACCGTGGCCCGCAGCGCGGAGGTCGGGCACTGGGTGGCTGGCATGCGCGGCTGCGAGTGGTTCGTCGGCTTGCTGGACGGCGAGTCGGCCGGGCTGGAGGGCGTGGCCGACGAACTGGACGGCGTGGCGGCCGGGCTGGAGGGCGTGGTTCGGCCCGATGCCGCGGAGGCGGAATGGCCGGCCTGCGATCCACAGGCCGCCAGCAGCGCCGCCGCGAACGCGCCGCCGCAGGTGAGAGTGGCTGCGGTGACGGCCCGCCGGGCGATGGGTGAGCTGATGTTCATGAGCACGCTCCCGTAATCACCGAGGCGACCGATTCAAACTTCTATGACGCTGCTCGCCCGCCCGCGGTTGCAGCGCGTTGCCGCGGCCTCACCACCCGGGCGGGCGCCGGTCGTACCACGGCCGGGCCTCTTCCAGTTGCGCGGACAGCGAGATCAGCGTGCCCTCGGCGCCGATCCGGCCCGCGAGCATCACGCCGATCGGCAGGCCGGCCTCGGTCCAGTGCAGCGGCACGTTCACCGCCGGCTGTCCGGACACGTTGTAGATGGCCGCGTACGGGGCGAATCGCTCCTGCCGTTCGAAGTTCTCGGCGGGCTCGACCTGCTCGAAGTACCCCACGTCGGCCGGCGGGGCGGCCAGGGTCGGGGTGAGGATGACGTCGTAGGAGTTCAGCGCGGGCAGCGCCGACCGCATGACGATCTGCAGGTAGGCCTGGGCGTAGAGCAGGTCGGGGACGGACACCGCCCGGCCCCGCTCGCGCAGGTACCTGGTCAGCGGGCGCAGCCGCTGCTCATCGGCCTCGGGCACCGGCGCCAGCGTGGCCATGGCGTACCAGAGCGTCTCGAACGCAGGCACCACCTCGGCACCGTACGGCATGACCACGTCCTGTACGTCGTGCCCGAGGTCGGCCAGCAGCCGGCTCGCCTCCTCGTAGGCCGTGACGCAGTCCGGGTGTACGAAGCCGTCGCCCACCGGGTGCGTCAGCGTGCGGCCGATCCGCAGCCTGCCGGGTGCGCGCCTCGCGTAGCCCAGGAAACTCTCGCCCTGCGGCAACGGCGGCTGGGTGTACATGTCGCCGGGAAGGTTGCCGGTCATCACGTCGAGCAGCAGGGCCGCGTCGGCGACCGTGCGGGCCAGCGGGCCTTCGGTGGTCAGCCCCATCAGGTCCGGCATGAGCGGCGCGTTCGAGATCCGGCCGCGGGACGGCTTGATCCCGAACAAGCCGCACACGCTGGACGGGATCCTGATGGACCCGCCGCCGTCGTTGCCGTGCGCCGCGGGAGCGAGCCCGGCGGCCACGGCGGCCGCGGCGCCGCCGCTGGATCCGCCGGCCGACCGGCTGAGATCCCACGGCGTGCGGGCCGGAGGCCCGATCTCGGTCTCGGTGTAGCAGGGCAGCCCGAACTCCGGGCAGGATGTCTTGCCGATGATGACCGCCCCGGCCGACCTGATCGCGACCGTCACGTGGTCGTCTTCGGTGGCGATGTTGTCCTCGAACACCACCGAGCCGAAGGTCTGGCGGACGCCGGCGACCATGTTCAGGTCTTTGATCGGGATCGGCACCCCGGTGAGCGGGGGCAGCCGGTCCGGATCCGCCGCGGCCGCGACCGCCTTCTCCGCCGCGCGCGCCTGATCGCGCGCGAACTCGGCGGCGACGGTGAAGTACGCCCCCACCGTCGCGTTCTTCTCCTCGATGCGGCTCAGGTAATGATCGGTGACGGTGACCGGGGACAGCTCGCCGGCACGGACCGCGGCCGCAAGCTCGCTGGCGGAGAGATCATGAATCTGGGTCATGTTACCGAATGGTAGACCCCGGTGATCCGGTCCGGCGCGACCAGTCGGTATACCCTGCCCCGCAGGCAGTGATTCAGCATGAACAGCGACAATTGGGTGAACTCCGAGCTACTTGCGCTAAGTCCTAGATCAGTTACGCTGAGGTGGTGGACCCGATCACTGGGCGTCGCGCCGACCAGGTGAGCGGGCACCAGGCAAGTGACCCAGGCTCGTCCGCCTCGCCGCGTGGCGTTGGCACGTCGTTCGACCCAGACCGGCGTACCTGGGGCCCGGCAGACCGCCGGCAGCAGGATAGGCGCGATGACCCCCGCGCACCCGCGCGTTCCGCGGCGCCCGGGCGCGATGATCCCCGCTCGCCCGCGCGTTCGGAGGCGCCCGCGCACTCCGAGGCGCCCGGGCGCGCCGCAACCCCCGACGGTGCCGACGTCAGTCATACGCCGGACCCGGATTCGGGCTCAGTCCTCCCCGTGCAGCGCACCCGGATCAGGCACCTGGCGCGGGACGCGCGGATGCCGGTGTGGCGGCGCAGGCTGCTCATCGCCGTCGCGCTCGGCATCGTGGTCACGATCCTGGCCAACTGGCAGCTCGGCCTGACCGTAGCCGTGCTCGCCGGGATCTTCGACGCCATCATCCGGTCCCGCTCCAGCGCGGCCAGCAGCGCGCAGGGCCTGACCACGAGCGCGCAGCGGCGGACCAAGAAGGAGCTCGCCCGGCTGGAACGTTCCGGGTACCGGTCGCTGCACATCCGCTCCATCCCGGACACCGACGAGGTCATCGATCACCTCCTCATCGGTCCGACCGGCGTGTACGCGATCGACTCCGAGCAATGGGACAAGCGGCTGCCGGTGCGCACGAAGAACGGCCGGCAGCTCTGGCACGGGCCGTTCAGCCAGAGAGACCGGCTCGAGCACGCGCGCTGGGAAGCCGCGCAGGCCAGTCGCCTGCTCACCGACGCGCTGGGCGAGCCGATCAGCGTCCGCCCGGCGATGGCCGTCTACGGCCCCTCGATCCCCTGGGGGGTCGCGACGATCAGGGACGTGGACGTGTTCAGCGGCGACCGGCTGCGCAAGTACCTGCGCAAGCACCCGGCGGGAGCCCGGGCGCCGCGGCTGAGCGCATCCGAGGTCGAGCGCATCTATACCGCCGCTGACCGGGTGCTGAGGCCCAAGCGCTGACCCGAGCTCGGCCACGCCACCGTGCTCATCACCATTCCTGGCCGCCCGTTTGATATATGCCCATATGGGAATGTATAGTAAGCGCCATGGCCCGGGCAGCGACCACTACGGACGTGTTCAACGCGGTGGCCGAGCCACGGCGGCGGCAGATCATCGACCTGCTCGGCGACGGGGAGCGGCCCGTCACCGACCTGGTGCGCTTGCTGGGGCTGGCGCAGCCGCAGGTGTCCAAGCACCTGCGGGTACTGCGGGAGGTCGGCGCGGTGGACGCGCGCGACGACGGACGACGGCGGCTGTACCGGCTCAACGGGCAGGCGCTCAAGCCCATCCACGACTGGGTGAAGAACTACGAGCGCTTGTGGTCCGGGCGGTTCGAGGTACTGGATGCCGTCCTGGAGGAACTCAAGCAGGAGGAAGACGATGGCGACGGTGCCGGGCGACCCGACGGCGACGGTGACGCTCCCGACCAGTGAGGAGATCCTGATCACGCGGGAGTTCGCCGCTCCCCGCCACCTGGTCTATCGTGCGTGGACCACGCCCGCCCTGGTCAGGCGGTGGTGGGGTGGTGATCGCGGCGAGGTGACCAGCGTCGAGATCGACCTGCGGGCCGGCGGTCGGTGGCGATACGCGATGGTGGCCGCCGACGGATCGGAGGCTGCCTTCCACGGCGAGTACCGCGAGATCGTCCCCGGCGAGCGGATCGTCTGCACCGAGGTGTTCGAGGGCAGGCCGCAGGCGCAGGCGCTGACCACCGTGACGTTCACCGAGTCCGGCGAGCGCACCACGGTGGCCATCCGGGTGCGCTACGGCAGCCAGCAGGACCGCGACGCGCACGGCGTCTACATGCGCGACGGATTGCAGGAGGCGATGGCCCTGCTGGAGCAGACCGCGGTCTCGCTCCTGACCGGGGCGTCCGGCCGGGCCGGCGAGCACCCGGTCCAGCCGGCTCAGCCGGGAGCCCGGCGGTGACGCGCACGGTGATCTACTCGATGGCCGTCTCGCTGGACGGCTTCATCGCCGGCCCGGGCGGCGAGATCGACTGGGCGGCGCCGGACGAGGAACTGATGCGGTTCCACAACCTGCAGACCCGCGAGATCGGCGCGCACCTGTGCGGCCGCGGGCTGTATGAGGACATGCTGCCCTGGGAGACGGCCGAGCAGACCCGGTCCGGCCCGCTCGAGGTCGAGTTCGCCCGGATATGGAAGGCCATACCGAAGGTGGTGTTCTCGACCACCCTGCACCGGGTCGAAGGCAACGCCAGGCTGGCCCGCGCGGACGTGGCCGACGAGGTCGCCGCGCTGGCCGGACAACCGGGGCCGGGGGTGGTGTCCGCCGGCGGCGCCCGCTTCGCCGCCACGCTGATCAGGCTGGATCTCATCGACGAGTACCGGCAGTTCGTCAATCCGATCGTGCTGGGCGGCGGCACACCGTACTTCCCGCCCCTCCGCCAGCGGCTCGACCTGGAGCTGCTCGAGACGCGGACGTTCGGCTCCGGCGTCGTCTACCTCCGCTGCCGGCGGGCAGCGGCCAAGGGCGACGGTCAGGAGTAACGCTCGACCACGGCGTCCGCCACACCGCCGGACCCGTTCCGGTTGGCCGGCAGGCTGGCCCGAGGTTAACCCGGCACCGGCCCGATCAGGCGGCTACGCTGGGGGATTCACCGCCGCGAGGGAGTTTGTCATGCCGCCGCTTCGATCCCGGACCGTCACGCACGGCAGGAACATGGCGGGTGCCCGGGCCCTGCTGCGGGCCACCGGGGTCGCCCGCGAGGACATCGGCAAGCCGATCGTCGCGGTGGCCAACAGCTTCACCGAGTTCGTTCCCGGACACGTGCACCTGCGCGGGGTCGGCCAGGTCATCGCCGCCGCGGTCCGCGCCGCCGGGGCGGTGCCCCGCGAGTTCAACACGATCGCGGTGGACGACGGCATCGCGATGGGACACGGCGGCATGCTGTACTCGCTGCCCAGCCGCGAGCTGATCGCCGACTCGGTCGAGTACATGGTCAACGCGCACTGCGCGGACGCGATGATCTGCGTCTCCAACTGCGACAAGATCACCCCGGGCATGCTGATCGCCGCCATGCGGCTCAACATCCCCACGGTCTTCGTGTCCGGCGGCCCGATGGAAGCCGGCGCCCCGGTCGCCGCCACCTCGGGGTCGCCGGCCGCCGGGCGCAAGCTCGACCTGATCGACTCGATGGTGGCCTCCGCCGACCCGTCGGTGTCGGAAGAGGCGCTGGCCCGGATCGAGGAGGCGGCCTGCCCCACCTGCGGCTCCTGCTCGGGGATGTTCACCGCGAACTCGATGAACTGCCTGACCGAGGCCATCGGCCTGGCCCTGCCGGGCAACGGCACCACGCTGGCCACGCACGTCGCGCGGCGGGCGCTGTTCGAGCAGGCCGGCCGGGTGATCGTCGAGCTCACCCGGCGCTACTACGCCGACGGCGACGATTCGGTGCTGCCCCAGGCGATCGCCTGCCGCGACGCGTTCGAGAACGCGATGGCGCTCGATGTGGCCATGGGCGGCTCGACCAACACGATCCTGCACCTGCTCGCCGCGGCTCACGAGGCGGGCGTGAGCTTCGGGCTCAAGGACATCGACGAGCTGTCCCGCCGGGTCCCCTGCCTGTGCAAGGTGGCCCCGAGCAGCGACTATCACGTGGAGGACGTGCACCGGGCCGGCGGCATTCCGGCGATCCTGGGTGAGCTCGACCGGGCCGGGCTGCTCAACCGCGGCGTGCAGACCGTGCACAGCCGCTCCCTTGGCGAGTTCCTTGACCAGTGGGACATCCGCCGCGAGCGGGCCAGCGAGGACGCGGTGGAGCTGTTCCACGCCGCGCCGGGCGGGGTGCGGACCACGCGGCCCTACTCGCAGAGCGCGCGCTGGGAGAACCTGGACGACGACGTGGCCTCGGGCTGTGTCCGGGACGTCGCGCACGCGTACTCCGCCGACGGCGGCCTGGCCGTGCTGCGGGGCAATCTCGCGCCGCACGGCGCGATCGTGAAGACCGCGGGCGTGCCCGCGGAACTGCACGAGTTCGCCGGGCCGGCCAAGGTCTTCGAGAGCCAGGAGGACGCGGTCGATGGCATACTCGGCGGCGCGGTCAGCCCGGGCGACGTCGTGGTCATCAGGTACGAGGGCCCGCGCGGCGGCCCGGGGATGCAGGAGATGCTGTACCCGACCAGCTACCTGAAGGGCCGGGGCCTCGGCCGCGCCTGCGCGCTCGTCACCGACGGCCGGTTCTCCGGCGGGACCTCCGGGCTGTCCATCTGCCACGTCGCCCCGGAGGCGGCGTCCGGCGGGACGATCGCGCTGGCGCGCGACGGCGACCGCATCGAGATCGACATCCCGCGCCGGGAGCTCACGCTGGCGGTGCCCGAGGCCGAGCTGCGGGGCCGGGCCGCGCAGATCCAGGCCGACCTCGGCTCGTTCCGCCCGCGCGACCGCCGCCGGCCGGTGAGCGCCGCGCTGCAGGTGTACGCGGCCATGGCCACGTCGGCATCGTCCGGCGCGGCGCGCGACATCACGCTACTTGGAAGCGCGCAGACAGCGGAGTGAACGTGTGCCTGCGGCGCGACACCTGCTCCGGCCGGCTGTCGGCGGCGCCGAACGCCGGCCTGCGCATGCGTCGCGCCGCATGAGTGGCCAGCCACCGGTAGGCGCGGAGAACTTCGTCAGGGACGCACGTCCCCCGGACGCCGGTGCCATCGCGCGCATCCAGGTCGCCCGCTGGCGTACTGGTTACGCGGGGCTCGTCCCGGCGGACGTGCTGGCGGAGCTGACCAGCGGGGAGGCGGAAGGGCGGTGGCGGGAGCAGTGGGAAGGATCGCTGGCCGGGCCGCCGACGAGCAGGCACCGGGTGCTGGTCGCGGTGGCCGCCGGGGACGGCGGGACGCGGCTGGTCGCCGGGTTCGCGTCGTTCGGGCCCGCGACGGATCCGGACCGCTGGCCCGCCACCGACGCCGAACTCTATGAGCTGTGCGTGGCGCAGGACCAGGCCCGCCGCGGGCACGGCAGCAGGTTGCTCAACGCGGCCGCGGCGACAATGGCCGAGGACGGCTTCGGCACCGTCAGCGCCTGGGTCCTGGAGCGGGACGCGGCGGCCAGGCGGTTCCTGGAGTCGTCAGGCTGGGCCGCGGACGGCACCCGCAAAGAACTCGACATGGGGAGTAGCGTCCCGGTGATCCGGCTGCACGCGGCGCTCAGCCCGGGGTGGGCTGGTCCGGGTGGGGAGTAGCGTTCCGGTGATCCGGCTGCACGCGGCGCTCAGCCCGGGGTGGGCTGGTCCGGGTGAGGCGGTTGGGTAATCTGGGCCGGACAGCCTGGGCAACCGAAGGGACACTGCTGAGCTGTGGCAACGGGCAGTGAATGGCTGGCCGGTGCCCGGCCGAGGACCCTCCCGGCGGCGATCGTTCCCGTGCTCGCGGGCTCGGCCGTAGCCGCGGGGTACGGGCGGTTCTCGACGTGGCGGGCCCTGCTCGCGCTGTTCGTCGCGCTGGCTCTCCAAGTGGGGGTCAACTACGCCAACGACTACAGCGACGGCGTGCGCGGCACTGACGAGCACCGGACCGGGCCGGTCCGGCTGGTGGCCGGGGGCCTCGCCCCGCCGCGGCAGGTGCTCGCCGCGGCGGCCGGCTGCCTGGCCGCCGCCTGCGTGGCGGGCGTGGTCCTGGCCGCGGTGACCAACTGGTGGCTGATCGCGGCGGGCGCCGCGGCCGTCGCGGCGGCCTGGTTCTACACCGGCGGCCGCCGGCCCTACGGGTACCGCGGGTTCGGCGAGTTGTCGGTGTTCGCCTTTTTCGGCGTGCTGGCCGTGACCGGCACCGCCTACGTGCAGATGCGCTCGTTCTCCTGGCTCGCGCTCGCCGCGGCCGTCCCGGTCGGGCTGCTCGCCTGTGCCCTGCTTGTGGTCAACAACCTGCGCGACATCGGGACCGACACCGCCACGGGCAAGCGCACGCTCGCGGTCATTCTCGGCGACCACCGCTCCCGGCTGCTGTACGGGGCGTGCGCGCTGCTGCCGTTCTGCGCCGCGATCGCGATCGCCCCGGCCCGGCCGCTGGCCCTGCTCACGCTGGCCGCGGCGCCGCTGGCGCTGGCGCCGGTCCGGCTGGTCGCGTCAGGGGCGTCCGGGCGCGTGCTGATCACCGTTCTCGGGCAGACCGGGCGGGTACAGCTCGCCTTCGGCACCCTGCTGGCCATCGGGCTCGCCGTTCGGCTGTAGAGCCAGGTTGGCCACGGCGGAGGCAATGCCTGGCCCGGAACCGGCGGCCGGTCCCTGGCCCTGGCTGTCCTTGGCTCCGGGGTCGAACGCGCTGGACAGGCTCTTCAGCGCCGATGTCACCTCGCTGGGGATGACCCAGAACGTGTTCCCCTCGCCCTGGGCGAGCTGCGGCAGCGTCTGCAGGTACTGGTAGGCGAGCACCTTGGGGTCCGGGTTGCTGTCGTGGATCGCCTCGAAGACGGTGCTGACCGCCTGGGCCTGGCCCTCGGCGCGCAGGATCGCGCTCTGCTTGTCGCCCTCGGCCTTCAGGATGCTGCCCTGCTTCTCGCCCTCGGCGGTGAGGATCTTCGACTGTCGCAGGCCCTCGGCGTTGAGGATCGCGGCGCGCTTCTCGCGCTCGGCGCGCATCTGCTTCTCCATCGCGTCCACCACGCTCTTCGGCGGGTCGATGGCCTTGATCTCCACCCGGGTCACCCGGATGCCCCACTTGCCGGAGGCGTCGTCGAGCACGCCGCGCAGCATGTTGTTGATCCGGTCGCGCGAGGTCAGCGTCTGCTCGAGGTCCATGGAACCGATCACGCTGCGCAGCATGGTGGCGGTGATCTGCTCGATCGCCTGGATGTAGTCGACGATCTCGTAGTCGGCCGCCCGCGGGTCGGTGACCTGGAAGAACAGCACGGTGTCGATGAGCACGACCAGGTTGTCCTCGGTGATGACCGGCTGGCCCTTGAACGAGACCACCTGCTCGCGCAGGTCGATGAGCGGCTTCACCCGGTCGACGAACGGGATGATGAAGTTCATCCCGGGCTCCAGGGTCTTGCGGTACCGTCCCAGCCGCTCGATGTTGCGCGCTCGCGCCTGCGGCACGATGCGGACCGAGCGCAGCACGGTAAGGACGGCCAGGATCACGATGATCACTGCGATGATGCCGCCGGCCAGGTCCATGACTACTCCCGTGGATATACGAGGGCGGTGACGCCCTCGATCTGCATGACATCTACCTTGGCGCCCACCGGGATCACGAGATCCTCGTCGTAAGCGCGCGAGGACCATTCCTCGCCGCCGATACGGACCCGGCCGGACTGCCCGTTGACCTCCTGGATCACGATGGCCGTCCGGCCGACCAGGGCAGCGACGCCGGTACGCAGCGGCGGCGGCTGCCTGATATGGCGCATCGCTATCGGGCGCACCACGCCCAGGCCGGCCGCGGCCACCACGGCGAACGCGCCGAGCTCGGCGGGCACGCCCAGGCCGGCCGCGCTGACCACGGCCGCGGCCACCGCGGCCACCGCGAGCAGGCCGAGCGCGAGTGTCACCGTGACCACCTCGGCCACGCCGAGGACCGCGGCCACGATCAGCCAGATGATCCAGCTCATGACAGCTCCGGACGAGCGGGAGGGCCGGTGCGGCCGATCCGCACGCTCTTCTCTGACAGTAACTCCGCGGCACCTGTCCTTGCACCGCGTCTGCCCGGACCTGGGTACTTCCGGCGCGCCGGCCTCCGGGGCGAGGATGGTGCCAGCAACCGGGAGGTCACCATGGACGATGCGAGCCGGCTGTCCTACAGCAACGGCCCGTCGGATCAGCCGCTGATCGGCGAGACGATCGGCGCCAACCTGGACGCCACGGCGGCCGCCTTCGGCGACCGCGAGGCGCTGGTGGACGTGCCGAGCGGCCAGCGCTGGACGTACGCGCAGCTGAACGCCGACGCCGACGCGCTGGCCAGCGGCCTGATCGCGGCCGGGATCGCGGCCGGCGACCGGGTGGGCATCTGGTCCCCCAACCGCCCGGAATGGGTCCTGCTGCAGTACGCCACCGCGAAGATGGGCGCGATCCTGGTCAACATCAACCCGGCCTACCGCAGCCACGAGCTGGCCTTCGTGCTCCGCCAGTCCGGCGTGCGGATGCTGGTCAGCGCGCAGCAGTTCAAGACCAGCGACTACCGGGCGATGATCGACGAGGTGCGCGGCGACCTGCCCGGCCTGCGCGAGGTGATCTACCTCGGCGCCGGCGAATGGACCCGGCTGGCGGCCGGCCAGGGAACGGCCGCGCGGCAGCGCGCCGCGCTGGACCGCCGGGCCGCGGAGCTCTCCTTCGACGACCCGATCAACATCCAGTACACCAGCGGGACCACCGGCTTCCCCAAGGGCGCCACGCTGTCCCACCACAACATCCTCAACAACGGCTACTTCATCGGCGAACTGTGCCGGTACACCGAGCAGGACCGGGTCGCCATCCCGGTGCCTTTCTACCACTGCTTCGGGATGGTCCTGGGCAACCTGGCCTGCACCACGCACGGCGCCTGCATCGTCATCCCCGCACCCGGGTTCGACCCGGCCGCCAGCCTGCGGGCGGTGCAGTCGCAGCGGTGCACCGCGCTGTACGGGGTGCCGACGATGTTCATCGCCGAACTCGGCCTGGCCGACTTCGCCGCCTACGACCTGTCCTCGCTGCGGACCGGCATCATGGCCGGCTCGCCGTGCCCGGTCGAGGTGATGAAGCGGGCCGTCAGCGAGATGCACATGACCGAAGTCACGATCTGCTACGGGATGACCGAGACGTCACCAGTGTCCACCCAGACCAGCGCGGACGACGACATGGAGCTGCGGGTGTCCACGGTGGGACGGGTACACCCGCACCTCGAGGTCAAGATCACCGACCCGGAGACCGGGCTCGTGGTGCCGCGCGGCACACCCGGCGAGCTCTGCACCCGCGGCTACTCGGTCATGCTCGGCTACTGGGACGAGCCGGCCAAGACCGCGGAGGTAATCGACGCGGCCCGGTGGATGCACACCGGCGACCTGGCCACGATGGACGAGGCCGGCTACGTCAACATCGTGGGCCGGATCAAGGACATGATCATCCGCGGGGGCGAGAACGTCTACCCGCGCGAGGTCGAGGAGTTCCTGTACACCCACCCGGCCGTGGAAGACGTCCAGGTGATCGGGGTGCCGGACGCCAGGTACGGCGAGGAGCTGTGCGCCTGGGTGCGGCTGCGCCCGGGCCACGACCTGACCGAGGACGACCTGAAATCCTACTGCGCCGGGCAGATCGCGCACTTCAAGGTGCCGCGGTACGTGCGGTTCACCGACGAGTTTCCGATGACCGTCACCGGCAAGGTCCAGAAGTTCAAGATGCGGGAGGTCTCCACCGCCGAGCTCGGGCTGGAGACGATCGCCGGCACGCCGATGGCGTGACGTGCATCTCCGCAGCCTGCCTGAGAGGACGCTGAGACTCGTTAGAGACCCGTAACCTCGATCGCGTACCATCGCGTCCCATGCACGTGGACGCTATCTTCAGCGCCATCGGGCGGTTCTGCGCCCGGTTCTGGTGGATCGTCATTCCGGCCTGGCTGGTCGCCGCGGTGGTGTTGACCGCGGCGCTGCCCAAGCTGTCGAGCGTTACGCAGGGCAACAACACCAAGTTCCTGCCGGCCAGCGCACCGAGCATGCACGCCGCGACGCTGGCGGAGCCGTTCGGCACCAGCAACCTGCAGCCGGTCCCAGTGGTGGTCGCCCGGACCAGCGCCCCGCTGACCGCCGCCGACGTCAGCGCGATCGGCGCGCTGACGACCCAGTTCCGCCAGGTCCCCACGGTCCACGAGATCAAGGACCTGGGCCGGTCGCCGGACGGCCACGCTGACCAGCTCGTGGTGCTGGCCAGGTTCAGCGGGGGCCAGAACCAGGACACGGACCTGGTGAACGCCCTGCGCGCCAAGATCGCCCAGGCTCATCTGCCGCCCGGGCTGCAGGCGCACCTGGCCGGCGACATCGCGATCCAGGTGGATCAGCAGAAGGCGTCGGGCAACACCGGCAACCAGCTGGAAACCGTGTCCGCGCTGTTCATCATCGTGCTGCTGGTGCTGATCTTCCGCTCGCTGTCGCTCGCGCTGATGACGCTGCTGCCCGCGTTTATCGCGTTCTCGATATCCGGCCCGCTGGTGGCGCTGGCCGGAGAGCACGGCCTCAAGGTCTCCCCCATCGCCCAGTTCCTGCTGATCGTGCTGGTCCTCGGCGCGGGGACCGACTACGGGCTGTTCCTCGTGTTCCGGGTGCGCGAGGAACTGCGCCGCGGGCTGCCCCGCCACGATGCGATCGTCAAGGCGCTGACCCGGGTGGGCGAGTCGATCACGTTCTCGGCCATGACGGTGATCGCGGCCCTGGTCACGCTGCTCGCCGCCACGTTCCCCTTCTACTCCCAGCTGGGCATCCCGCTGGCGATCGGGATCGGCGTCATGCTGATCGCGGCGCTCACCCTGCTGCCCGCGCTGCTGTCGTTCCGGCTGGCCTTCATCGAGGTCAAGAAGCGCGTGTTCGCGCGGGTATTCGGGCGGGAGAAGCTGATCCCGTGGAGCATCCAGTCCAAGGGCTCGACCGGCGTCTGGGGCCGGGTGGCCGCGCGCATCGTCCGCCACCCGGCGCCGACGCTGGTGATCGGGGTGGTGTTCTTCGGCCTGCTGGCGCTCGCCTCGATCGGGTACAAGGCCAGCGGGTTCGGCGGAACGACCACCGCACCGTCGGGCAGCGACTCGGCCAAGGGCACGGCCCTGCTGGCCAAGTACTTCCCGCAGTCGTCGGCGAACCCGACCAACATCATCTTCAAGCTGCGCGAGCCGGCCTGGCAGGACCCCGCGGTGCTCGCGGCCGCGGCCAGCAAGCTCCGGGCCACCGGCCTGTTCACCAAGGTCGCCGGGCCGCTGAACCCGGTGGGACCCACGCTCACGCCGACCCAGTTCGCCCGGTTGCACGCGGCGCTCGGCCCGGCCGGCAAGCTGCCGGCGACGCCTCCGCCCGGGCTGAAGATCCCGGCCATCGGCTACCAGATCTACCGGGCCACCGCGAACTACGTCAGCCCGGACGGCACGACGGTGCAGTACCAGACCGGGTTGCAGGCCGGCGATCCGGGCGGCACCGCGGCCATGAACGCGGTCCCGTCGCTGCGCCGCGCCACCACGGCGGTGGCGCATTCGATCGGCGCCACCGACTCGGCGGTGGGCGGTGAGGCGCCCGCCTTCTACGACATCAGCAGCATCTCCAACAGCGACCTGGTCCGGGTCATCCCGATCGCCATCCTGGTCATCGGCGTGCTGCTGGCGGTGGTGCTGCGCAGCCTGGTGGCGCCCCTGTACCTGATCGCCTCGGTGGCGCTGTCCTACCTGGCGGCGCTCGGCCTGGCCGTGCTGATATTCATCGGCATCGCCGGGCACAGCGGCCTGACCTTCTTCCTGCCGTTCTTGATGTTCATCTTCCTGCTCGCGCTGGGCGAGGACTACAACATCCTGGTGATGACGCGGATCCGGGAGGAAGCCAGGCAGCTGCGGCTGCGCGAGGCCGTCGTCCGCGCGGTGGGCGCCACCGGTACCACGGTGACCTCGGCCGGGCTGGTGCTGGCGGGGACGTTCGGCGTGCTCGTCGTGGTGGCGGGAAGCGGGCCGGGGACTAGCTTCGTCCGCGACATCGGTATTGGCCTCGGCCTCGGCATCCTGATGGACACCTTCCTGGTCAGGACGCTGCTGGTGCCGTCCACCGTGGTGCTGCTCGGCCGGTGGAACTGGTGGCCGTCCGCAATGAGCAGGCGCGATGCTCAGCCGGACGCCGGCCACCCGCCGGTGCCGCTGAGCGCGGATGAGGTGCAGGGCCAGCCCGGCAATGGTCAGCCCGAACGGCTGAAGGCGGTCGATCCCCCGTCCTGACCAGCCAAGCGCGGGGTCTCCTGGCCCGTGGTGAAACATTCGGTAATGCGGTGTAACATCGGGCCTACTCGCTAGTAGGGAGGCCCGCCGTGGCGCTGGCGTACAGCAGGGCTGGATCGGGGCCGCCGCTCGTGCTGCTGCACGGCATCGGGCACCGGCGCCAGGCGTGGGACGCGGTCCTGGACCGGCTGACACCGCACCGCGATGTCATCGCCATAGACCTGCCGGGGCACGGTGAATCCCCGCCGCTCGACACCGCCGGCCGGCCGGCCATCGGTGCCCTGGCCGAGGACCTGACCGGATTTCTTGACCAGCTCGGGCTGGACCGTCCGCACGTCGCGGGGAACTCGCTGGGCGGCCGGCTGGCCCTGGAGGCCGGCGCGCTCGGTCGCGCGGCCAGCGTCACGGCGCTGTCGCCGGCCGGATTCTGGCGCAGCGAGCGCGAGCTCGGCTACGCGAAGACCGTCTTCCGGACCATGGAGACGCTGGGGGCGCGGCTGGAGCCGGTGGCGCCCAGGCTGGCCGGCAGCACCGCCGGCCGCGCGGTCCTGTACGCCACCGTCGTGCACCGGCCCTCCCGGATGAGCCCGGAGCAGGCACTCGGTGACATGAGAGCGTTCATGGCGGCCAGCCCGGCGCTGAACGCGATCCTGGCCGAAGCCAGTCCCTTCGAGGGGGAGATTCCCGCCGGCGTGCCCGTCACGATCGCCTGGGGCAGCCACGACCGGCTGCTGCCGCGCCGTCAGGCGCTGGTGGCCAGGGCCCGCCTGCCGCAGGCCAGGTTCGTGCGGCTGGCCGGGTGCGGGCACGCGCCGATGACCGACGACCCGGCGCTGGTGGCCGGCATCCTGCTGCGCGGCAGCTCCCGGCCCCTCCGGCCGGAGGTCAGCGAGCCTACCCGGCGGCCGGACGTCGCGCCGTCGCCGTAATCTCGACCAGCGCGCTACCCAGCAGCGCCGCGCCCACGGTGGTGCGCACCGGCCGCGGGTCGCCGAAGTGCCTCTCGTACACGGCATTGAAGCGGTCGAACGCGGACAGGTCGCCGAGGTGAACCAGGCAGGAGACCACGTCGTCGAGCGTGCAGCCTGCCTGGCTGAGCAGGGCGGCGACCTTGCCCAGCGCGTCGTTGACCTGATCCTCGATGGTCTGGCCGTCCCCCGTCTGGCCCGCCAGGAACACCCAGTCGCCCACAGCCAGCGCGGGCGAATACGGGCCGCCCGGAGGCGCCTGCGGCGACGTGATCAGGGTCTTGTCCATCACAGCTCCTCTTCGATCTTGTGCTTGAGGTCCGCGAGCGCGGCCTCGTCGCGCTTATAGAAGGTCCACTGGCCGATGCGCTTGGCGGTAACCAGGCCGGCCCGCGCCAGCGCCTGCAGGTGCGCGGTCGCGGTCGGCTGGGCCACGCCGAGCTTACGGGCGATGAAAACCACGCACACGCCGTCCTCGATCAGATCGCCGTCACGCTGCGGCGGGAAATGGGCCACCGGGTCTTTCAGCCACTGCAGCACCTGCAGCCGCTTCTGGCTGGCCAGGGCGGCGAGGACGGCACTGTCAAGCAAGGAGTTCCCCGCGGGCGACGATGACCGCCGAGCCGCCTACGTCCACGGCGGTGACCCGGCCGCCCGCGGCCTCCACCCTGACCAGCAGCACGGACGGGCGGCCGATCTCCTCGCCCTGGCGGACCTCGATCTGCTCGCCGAAGGCGATCTCGTCGTGCCGGGCCAGGTGCACGCCCAGCGGACCGGCCGCCGAACCCGTCGCCGGATCCTCGGCCACGCCGAGGGCGGGCGCGAAGTAGCGGAACTTCCACCGCGGGCCCAAGCCCGCGAAACAGCCGACCCCGATGCCGGGCAGCGCGCCCAGCGCAGTGATGTCGGGGCACAGGCGGCTGACCGCCTCCTCGCTGTCCAGCGCCACGTAGACGTGCCGCGGACCGTTGCGGTACGCCTCGACCGGCAGCCGCGAGCTCGCCACCCCGAGCGCGGCCAGAAGCTCGGCGGCCCGCTCGTACGGCTCCCAGGTCGGCACGGGCTGCCGCATCCGGCCGGGCAGTCCCGGACCCGGAGGCAGGTCCGGGGGCTGCGGCGAGTCCAGGCCGTTCCGGCCGGCGAACTCCACCCGGATGACGCCGGCGCCGGTCTCCAGCTCGATCGCGTCCAGCCCGCGCTGGCCGCAGAGCACGAACGCCGTCCCGAGCGTCGGGTGCCCGGCGAACGGCAGCTCGGTCGCGGGGGTGAAGATCCGGATCCGGGCGTCGCCGCCGGCCGCGGGCGAAAGCACGAACACGGTCTCGGACAGGTTCATCTCCCTGGCCACCTTCTGCATCCGGTCCGGCGGCAGCCCGTCGGCCTCGGTGAAGACGGCGAGCGGGTTACCCTCCAGCGGGGTACCGGTGAACACGTCGACAATCACGTAGGGTTGCATAGGATAAAAGCTATATTGCTACTTATCTATGTTCAACCCCCGGCCGCCTGCTAGGTTGGACAGTCCCGCGAGTCGCTGGAGGGTGCATGCCGCCGGTCACGTTCACCGACGCCGACACGCAGGCCTGGTACGCCGGGCTGGCCACCATGTACGGGGCCGCCGCCGCCTTGATCACCGACCCGTCCGGCGGAGTGCTGCTGGTCAAGCCGAACTACCGCGACCACTGGTCGCTGCCGGGCGGGGTGCTCGAGCACGGCGAGCCGCCCCACCGCGGCTGCGCCCGCGAGGTCGCCGAGGAAGTCGGCCTGCAGATCACGGTCGGCCCGCTCCTCGTGGTGGACTGGGCCGCGCCCGACCGCAAGCGGCCCAGGCCGGTCGTGTTCTTCGTGTTCGACGGCGGCGAGGTCGCACCAGACGTCGGCATCCGGCTGCAGCAGGAAGAACTCGACGACTACCGGTTCACCGACCCCGGCGAGTTCGCCGCTTACCTGCCGCCGTTCCTGGAGGCCCGCTACTCGGCCGCGCTGTACGCCCGCGCCGCCGACCGAGCCGCCTACCTGCCGTCGCGGCGCGGCTGACGCAACGTTCTCGCCCGGCACGTCCGCACGCCGGCGCCTCCGTCGGGACGTCAGGTCGGGAACGAGAACCCGCCGGGAGCGCCGTTGCGCTCGGCGATGAGACCGGCGATGGTGGCGATCGCGATCTCGGCGGGCGCCTTCGAGCCGATGTTCAGGCCGATCGGCCGGTGCACGCGGGCGATGTCGGCCGCACTGACGCCGAGCGCGGTCAGCGCGGGTACGTGCGGGGCGGAGTGCCGGGGGCTGCCCATGACCCCGACCCAGTTCGCCTGGCCAGCCAGGATGTCGCGCAGCACCGGGCCCAGTTCCGGTCGGTGGTGGTCGGTGACGACCACATCGGCGCGCGGGTCGGACAGTTCCGCGAAGCTGGCCGCCACCTTGACGCCCGCGGGCGAGCCGGCCGAGGCGCGGTCGCCATCCGGCTCGAGCAGCACCGGGCGGTACCCCGCGTCGCTGCCGTAGCGGAGCAGGTAGCCGGCGACCGGGGAGGCGAACACGGCGACGAGCGTGCGGGTGTCCGGCGAGGCGGGC